>Ga0075158_10001845_pt1 | contig 15786 bp, 17 predicted proteins | sample JI91814BDNA_FD_70968 | JGI IMG/M metagenome (GOLD analysis project Ga0075158, IMG submission 70968) | Wastewater effluent complex algal communities from Wisconsin, to seasonally profile nutrient transformation and Carbon sequestration -... | ecosystem: Engineered > WWTP > Effluent > Algae... | reverse complement strand
CTCGCCAAGCCGCCGGGCAAGAAGCTGTCGACGCTGTCGCTGCTGTCGGGCGGTGAGCAGACGCTGACGGCGCTGTCGCTGATCTTCGCGATCTTCCTGTCGAACCCCTCGCCGATCTGCGTGCTGGACGAAGTCGATGCGCCGCTGGACGACGCCAATATCGAACGCTTCTGCAATCTCATGGACGAGATGACGAAGCTGACCGAAACGCGCTTCCTGATGATCACGCACCACGCCTTCACCATGGCGCGCATGGACCGGTTGATGGGCGTCACCATGCAGGAGCGCGGCGTCAGCCAGCTCGTGTCGGTGGATCTCACAAGCGCCGAGCGTCTGGCGGCGGAATAACGCCGATCTGACAAGCGTCACTTGCAGCTTCCCGTTCGTTCACCCATCTCTGCGGCGAACGAATTGGGGTTCGTGGGCCATGGCCAAAGCCGCACCAAGGAAATCCGTCCGCAGACAGGCTGCGCCGCCGGCGAAGCGCGCGGTCAAGAAACCTGCGCGCATGCTGACCGTCAAACAGCGCGACCGGATGCTCGCCGCCGCGATGAAAACGCTGGCGAATGACGGTTACGACCGCTTCAGCGTCGCGCTGGTGGCGAAGCGCGCAAAGCTGGACCTGCGCCAGGTCAGGTCCTCCTTTCCCAGCAAGCTGCATCTGCTCGCGGCGGCGCTGGAGACCAATGTGGAGAAGGATTCCGACGACACCGAGGCGCTGATCGTCCGCGAGATCGACTTCAAGGGCGATCTGACGGTGGCGATGCAGCGGATGATGTCGGGCCAACTGAACCGCCACATCAATGGCGGCTGGCTGAACCTCTTCACCAATCTCGATCTCTCGATGGAAGAGCCCGATCATGTCGATATGTGGCGCATGATGGAGCACCGGATCGGCGAGCGCGGGGTGCGGATCGTCGGCGAGATGCAGCGGCGCGGCTATATCGACGACACGCTGGAGCCGATGTGGGTGCAGTTTTTCTGGAACGCGCTGATGGACGGGATCGGGGTGCGTCTGCGCGCCCTGCCCGACGGGATCGGCGTGGACGACATCGCCAAAGCGCTGACGCCGGTGCTGCTGAAGGGATTCGCGCCCAAGGGCGGCTGAGGCCCGATTCCGGGGCTCGCCTTCGCAATTGCAGCGAAGATGCTTCTCCGGGGCCGCCTTCCTGGATAAAAAGCAATTACTTTTCAGATAGTTAGGCCGGAGAGACCGCGCTTGACTTCGACAGGCCCCGCCCATAGTTTCCGCGCGAATTTAACCGGGGGCACCCCGCGACACGGCGTCACAGCCGGGGCGCGGGCCTAACGTAAACGGCATGTCGTCGACTTCGAACGGTCCTGACGACAAACGCAAACTCGACGAGCTTGGCCGGCGGCTGAGCGATCTCGAAAAGCGCGCCGAAGCGACAGGGACAATCCCGCGAAAATCGACTGCCGAGCCCAACACCGCGCTCGGATCGGCCTTGAAGCTGTCGACGGAATTCCTCGCAGCGCTCATCGTCGGCGGCGGTATGGGCTGGATGCTGGACAAGTGGCTGGAGACGCGCCCTGCGTTTCTGCTCGCAGGTCTGGCGTTCGGGATAGCGGCAGGGTTCTTCGGCGTCTTCCGCGCAGCGCGCAGGATGCAGGCTGAGGACGCAGAGAAGGCCAAGACGGCGCCAACACTGGCGCCGCGCGACGAAGACGACGAGGACTGAAGGCGTATGCTGAACATGATCGCCGGCCCGATGGAGCAGTTCACGGTGAAGCCCGTGGGCTGGCTGCCCAATATCACCGTCGGCGGCCTCGATCTGTCGTTCACGAACGCCGCGCTGTGGATGGTGATCGCCGCCGTCGGCGTCAGCGCCTTCCTGCTGATCGGCATGGCCCGCGCCGCGATGGTGCCCGGCCGCATGCAGTCGATGGCCGAACTCTCCTACGAGTTCATCGCCAACACCGTGCGCAACAACGCGGGCGAAGAGGGGATGAAGTACTTCCCCCTGATCTTCACGCTCTTCATGTTCGTGCTGTTCTGCAACCTGTTCGGCCTGCTGCCCTACTCGTTCACCCCGACCAGCCACATCATCGTCACCTTTGCGCTCGCCGCGCTTGTGTTCCTGACCGTCATCATCGTCGGCCTGCTGCGCCACGGCCTGCACTTCTTCTCTCTCTTCGTTCCCTCGGGCGTTCCGGGCTGGCTGCTGCCGCTGATCGTCGTCATCGAGGTCATCTCGTTTCTGTCGCGCCCGATCAGCCTGTCGGTGCGTCTGTTCGCCAACATGCTGGCCGGCCACACGATGCTGAAGGTGTTTGCCGGCTTCGTGGTGAGCCTTGGCGCTGCGGGCGGGATCATGTCAGCCGGCGCGATCCTTCCGCTGCTCGGCATCGTCGCGGTGACGGCGCTGGAATTCCTGGTCGCCTTCCTTCAGGCCTACGTCTTCGCGGTGCTGACCAGCATCTACCTGAACGACGCGATCCACCTGCACGAACACTAGACTTCTTCCGAATGCGGCCTGCTCATCCGGCCGAACAAACCAACCAATCGATTTCTCGAGGAGTGACTACAATGGAAGCTGAAGCAGCGAAGTTCATCGGCGCCGGCCTTGCCTCTCTCGCCCTGCTGGGCGCCGGCATCGGCATCGGCAACATCTTCGGTAACTTCCTGTCGGGCGCCCTGCGCAATCCGGGTGCGGCCGCCAGCCAGAACGGCAACCTGCTGCTGGGCTTTGCGCTCTGCGAAGCGACGGGCCTGTTCGGCCTGGTGCTGGCGTTCGTCATTCTGTTCGGTTGATCTCTGACGGGAGGGCGGCCTCATGGCCATCCTGACCGCGCTCGCATCGGCCGCCTTCTGGGCGGCCGCTGAAAGCGCACCTCACGCTGCCGACGCAGCACACGGCGCCGAGCACAAGGGCGGCATGCCCCAGCTCGCGACGGAGACGTTCGCCGGCCAGTTGTTCTGGCTCGCGATCAGCTTTGTGCTGCTCTACGTGCTGCTCGCCTTCGTGGTGATCCCCCGCATCCGCAAGGTGCTGGAGACCCGCCAGGCGCGCATTGCCGGCGACCTCGCGGCTGCAGCTTCGGCCAAGGAAGCAGCAGATGCGGCGTTGAAGGCGTATGAGACAGCGCTGAGCGACGCGCGCAATCGCGGCCGCACGCTGGGCGATGAAACACGCGCCCGCGTGAAAGGCGAAACCGAAGCTGCGCGTCACGCGGCTGAGGAAAAGCTGAACGCCGACCTCGCCGCCGCCGATGCCCGCATTGGCGCCAGCAAGACGGCCGCGCTTTCCCATGTGCGTTCCGTCGCGGCCGACACGGCAGCCGAGATCGTTGCGCGCCTGACCGGCGAAAGCGTGAGCGCAGCGGATGCAGGCGCGGCGGTCGACGCCGCCCTCGCCCGCTAAGGAGAACGCAATGCACGACGGCCCCATCTATCTCGATCCGACCTTCTGGGTCGGCGTCGGCCTCGTTCTCTTCCTGCTCGTTGTGATCTGGAAGAAAGTCCCGGCGGTGCTGGCCAAGCAGCTCGACGCGCGCGCGGCGGCGATCTCGTCGGAACTCGACGAGGCCAAGCGCCTGCGCGAGGAAGCAGCGGCCCTGCTTGCGACGTATCAGGCCAAGGCCAAGGATGCCGAGAGCGAGGCTGCGGCCATCGTGAAGGCAGCCGAAGCCGAAGCTGCGCGTATGCAGGCTGACGGCAAGGCTGCGCTGGAAGCGCTGATCGCCCGCCGTACCAAGATGGCGGAAGACAAGATCGCCCAGGCCGAAGCGTCGGCTCTGGCCGATGTGAAGTCGGCCGCTGCCGAAGCCGCCATTGCCGCCGCCGGTGCGCTGATCGGCGCCCGCGTGGATGCCGCCAAGGCGAGCGCACTGGCTGACAGCGCGATCCGCGACCTTCGCACCAAGCTGAACTAGGCCATTCCGGAGACGACCATCGCCGCGAGCCCCGCGGCGATGGTGACGGCGGCAACAAGCCCCGTCCTGATGCCGATCGCCGCGCCGCCAAGGCTCCATGCGATGGCTGCCTTCCCCGCCGTATTCACCCCGACACTCAGCAGGATCGCCAGAGCCGCCGGACCTGCCGGCACGCTGTGCCCTGCCCCGCGTGCGGTCGAGAGCGTGAAGGCGTCGACATCGAACGGGCCCGAGATCAGCGCGACGGCATAGAGCCCCGTGTCCCCGAACCATTGCTCGCCATAGAAGACGGCGAGGCCGATACCGGCCATGACAACGCCGAAGATGACGGCGAACCAGAAATCCTCAGGCGGCTCGATCTTGAAGTCGACCGGGTCCCGGCTGCGTCCCGCGCGAAGGCCGATGACCAGGCCCATGACCGCCGAACCGAGCGCCCCCGCCGCCAGGACCGGCCAGGTCGCGACGAGCAGGGCCGGCGCGATGAGCGCGAGGAAGACGCCGACGCGGGTGATCATCACCGCATTGGCGAGCGCGATGGCGCCGGCGAAGGGCGCCGCACCGCCGGCGCTGTCCTTGGCGAGCCGGGCAGACGTGACGGTGACGGCGGTGGAGGATGCCAACCCGCCGACAAGGCCAAAGAGCAACGGACCGTGCGTGACGCCGAAGACGCGGATCGCGATGTAGCCCGCGAAACTGAGCGCTGCCACCAGCACCACCGCCCACCAGATCGCATAGGGGTTCAGCACGCCCCCCGGGCCGTAATCCTCGTTCGGCAGAAGCGGCAGGATGAGCGCGGAGATCGCCAGCAGCTTCAGCGCCGCGACGATCTCGTCGTGACGGATCAGCCCGAGAAAACGGTGAAGCGGCTGTTTCGCGCCAAGCAGCAGCACCACGAGCACCGCGCCGATGGCGGCGACAAGAAGCTCGCCCCGCCCGGCAAGCCCGCCGAGGGCAACGGTCGCCAGCGCGGCCACCTCCGACGTCATGCCGCGATCGGCGTCCTTCTGGCGGGCGGATGCGGCATAACCGGCGGCGACGAGAAGCCCGGCGGCGACAAGCGCGGCAGGCAAGGCCCAGTCCCCCGGCATCACGCCGGCGAGACCGCCGAACAGGGCGTAGATGGTGTAGGTGCGGACACCGGCGAGGCGATCGCCTGAGTCTTCCTCACGGCTGCGAAAGCCGCGCTCAAGCCCGATGAGCAGGCCAAGGGCCAGAGCCACGAGCATACGCAGGATCAGTTCACCCGACTGACCGGGCGCAAGGACATCCGGCATGTCAGTCGCCGGCGACGAAGGCGACCAGCTTCCAGGCGCCGTCAATCTTCTGGAACACCGCGCGATAGTCGATCGGCGAGCGCACTTCACTGATCTTCACATAGCCCGTGCCGGCATCGGCCTTCACATGGACATAGTCGGGGCCGGTCCTTTCAAGATCCGCCGGTTCGATGTCGATCTGCTCCAGAAGCTGGTGCGTGACATCGGCGATGACGGCGGCGCCCTCTTTCGGCTCGGCGTAGAGCAGAGTCCGCTCGCCGATGGCGATCACGCTGAGATACGGATCCGCCGTTTCAGGCAGATCGCCCGCCGTGTAGGGCAGCGTGTAGAGGTCGTCCTCCAGGAAGACGCCGCCGAGCCGCGCAGCCTTCAGAAATTCCGGCCAGAAGGGTGAGCCAGCCTCGCCGATGCCATAGGCACGCTTGAAGCCCTCAGGGCCGTAGTCGCCGCCGAAGCTTGCGGTGGCCTCCGGTGTCAGCACGGCCTCGAATGGCGCGAAGTCCTGTGCTTCTGCCGCCGTGACGAGCGTATTCACGACCGCGTTCAGCGCTGCGTCAGCCTTGCCGGATTCCGGCGGGGCGATGACGACGGGGGCAGCCGCGACCGGCAGCGCCAGCACGGCGGCGAGCAGGGCAGCGGCGACATTCCTGCGGAGCATGGGCTTTCTCCTTCTTCCGGACGAAACACTATCACGCCCAGGGCATGACAGTGACCTCCGGCCACGCGGATTTCCAGCGCGCAGCCTTGGCTTCGTATTGCTCGCGCGGCCCCGTTGTCTCGGGGTTGGGGCGGACCACCATGTTGAAAAGATCATCGAGGCCGAAGGGCGCGGCGACCTCGATGCGGACGCCCTGCTGCCTGATGCCGACTGCACAGCAGGGCGCGAGAAAGCGCCTCAGCCCCTCGGTCGCATTGGCGACGGGTGCATACGGCCTGCCGAATTTCTGCGGGTACCACAGATGCACGCGGGCCTGATTGCGCACCTGGACCTCCGCCGTCAGATCGCCGAGTGCATCCGCGCAGCGCCTGATGACGGCGTCCTCTGCCTCGTAGGTGGTGTCCGGGTCGAAGTAGAAAACGTCATAGTCGTTGACGCCATAGCCCGCCGGGCGGCCGGTGAGCCCGTTCCAGACGGCCTGGAACAGGCAGCCCGACACCAGCCAGGCATCGGGTATGGCGAGGTGCTCCAGCTCGTCCAGAACACGCGCGTTTACCCGGTCAGCAAGAGCGTGGGCGATCAGCGAGTCGGCGTGGTCCATGGGACATGCTTGCCGAAGCGGCCTGACTGCGCCAGACTGACAAAAAATCATAAGCCTTAGGGAGAGCGCTATGTCCGGCGAAGCGCCCGTGAAATCGATTCTGGAATTGAGCGCCTTTGATCCGATCGCAAAGGCCGACCCGCATGCGCGTCTCAAGCCGCTGCGCGAGCAGTGCCCGGTGTGGCGCGACGAGAGCAGCAAGACCTGGGTGCTGTCGCGCTATGCCGACGTGCGCGGGGTGGTGAACGACCGGACGATGTTGCGCAGCGGCGAGCATGCGGAGGTGGGATCGTTCTCGCGCTTTCTGCTGGACGAAAGCCGTCTGCACGAGCCGCCGGGCGAGCGGCAGTCGATATTGACGATGGATGACCCGGACCATGCGCGCATCCGCACTCCGCTGGCCAAGGCGTTCTACGCACGCGTCGCCAAGTCGCGCGCGAAGATCGACAAGATCGTCAGCGACGTGCTGGACAGCGTGGCAGACAAAGCCGAATTCGACCTGATCGGCGAGGTGGCGATTCCCATTCCGATCATCACCATTGCGCGCATCCTGGGCGTCGACGACCAGCGGCTTGGCGAATTCCGCGACTGGTCGGAGGGCGTGATCCTGGGGCTCAATCCCGTCCGGACACCGGACGAGACGGCGCATATGGAGCGCAGCCAGGTGGCGATGACCGACTATTTCACCGAGCTGATGGCGGCACGGCGCGTCAGGGGAGAAGACGATCTCGTTTCCGACATGGTGCAGCTGCAGGCCGAGGGCGCACCACTCAACGATATCGAGGTGCGGACCAACCTTCTGGCGCTGCTGGTGGGCGGCAACCTCACCACCACCGATCTCATCGGCAATGGCGTCAGGCTGTTCCTGCTGAACCCCGACCAGAAGGCAAAGCTGGTGGCCGACCCGTCACTGGTGCCGCAGGCGGTGGAAGAGATCCTGCGCTATGAGGGACCGGTCGACATCACCGGGCGGGTGATGCCGGAGGATCGCGCGATCGGCGGATGCCCGATGAAGCAGTCCCACAGCGTCATGCTCTCGCTGCGCGGCGGCAATCGCGACCCGGCCGTGTTCGAGCGGCCGGACGAATTCGACATCACGCGCAAGGGCACACCGCATCTCTCGTTCGGCGGCGGCGCGCATATCTGCATCGGCGCCCCGCTGGCCCGCATGGAGGCGGCGAGCTTCTTCTCGACCTTCTTCCAGCGCTTCCCGACCTTGCGCATCGCGGAGACGGGAGAGCCGCAATGGCGCGCCCTGCCCTTCTTCCGCGGCCTGGAGCGGTTCATCGTCGCGGTCTGACCTGATGATTTGTTGAGAGCCGCCTGTCTGGATCGACGCGGCACATCCGTCTTTACTGAGTGGGACGGAGACGACAGATGACGATCACGATCACAGCCTTTGAGGCCTCGCCCGACCGGGGCCAGGGCCTTGCGCGCGACATGCGCGTGCGATGGGCGCTGGAGGAAGTGGGCCAGCCCTATCAGGTGCGGCTGGTTTCGTTCGCGGCCATGAAGCAGCCGGCGCATCTGGCACTGCATCCGTTCGGGCAGATCCCGACCTATGAGGAGGGCGATCTCGCAATCTTCGAGAGCGGGGCCATCGTCCTCCATATCGCGCAGACCTATCCGGGTCTTTTGCCGGCAGAACCGAATGCACGAGCGCGGGCAATCAACTGGCTGATCGCGGCGCTGAACACGGTGGAGCCACCCATCGTTGAACTCGAGCAGACGGGCTTCACGGATGGCGACCGGCCCTGGCACGCGACACGCGTGCCGATGATGCAGGAGCGTATCCGCACACGGTTGAAATCTCTGTCCGATCGCCTCGGCGATGCCGACTGGCTGGACGGTGATTTCAGCGCCGGCGATCTGATGATGGTGATGGTGCTGCGCCGGCTGGACGGCGACGGCCTGGTCGAGGAATTCCCCAACCTCCTCGCCTATGTGGAACGCGGCAAGGCAAGGCCCGCCTACCAGCGGGCCTATGCCGATCAGTACGCCGTGTTCGCCGCGCTGCCGAAGAGCTGACTACTCCGCCGCCTGCGCCGCTGCAGGCGGGGTCCATTTCAGCACCGGCTTGCGGGCCGCTGCCGTCTCATCGAGGCGCGAGCGCGGGGAGAGGTAAGGCGCGCCGCTGAAGCGGTCGGTCTTGCCCTCTTTGTTGCCGGCTTTCGCCTCGAGCGCGAGCGAGCGCATGGCATAGATGAAGCGGTCGAGGGTTTCCTTCGACTCCGTTTCGGTCGGCTCTACCAGCATCGCACCGTGGACGACGAGCGGGAAATAGACCGTCATCGGGTGATAGCCCTCGTCGATCAGCGCCTTGGCGAAATCGAGCGTGGTGACGCCGGTGCCTTTCAGGAACTCGTCATCGAACAGCGCCTCGTGCATGCAGGGGCCGGTATCGCCGAAGGGCGCGGACATGACGTCCTTGAGCTGGGCCAGCACATAGTTGGCGTTGAGCACGGCATCCTCGGCCACCTGACGCAGGCCATCCGAGCCGTGACTCATCATGTAGCTCATCGCGCGGGTGAACATGCCCATCTGGCCGTGGAAGGCGGTGAGGCGGCCAAACGGCGTCTCGCCGTCGCCAGCCTCGCCACTGTGCTCGACATTGCGGAAGCCATCACCGTCAGCAACCACGTAAGGCAGAGGCACGAAGGGCGCGAGCGCCTGTGAGAACACCACCGGACCTGCGCCCGGCCCGCCGCCGCCATGGGGCGTCGAAAAGGTCTTGTGCAGATTGATGTGCATGGCGTCGACGCCAAGATCGCCGGGACGCACGCGGCCGACGATCGCGTTATAGTTGGCGCCGTCGCAGTAGAAGAAGCCGCCTGCGCCGTGGATGGCGTCGGCAATCTCGCGCACCTCGTCCTCGAAGAGGCCGCAGGTATTGGGGTTGGTCACCATCACCGCTGCGACGTCAGGCCCAAGCTTGGCCTTTAGCGCGGCCAGATCGACACGGCCGCGATCCGTCGCGGGGACGGTATCGACCGTGTAGCCGATGAGGGCCGCCGTCGCCGGATTGGTGCCGTGTGCAGATTCCGGCACGAGAATACGCGTGCGCTGCTTCTCGCCCCGCGCCTGCAGCGCGGCCTTGATCGCCATCAGGCCGCAGAGTTCGCCATGCGCGCCGGCCTTGGGCGACATGGCGACGGCGGGCATGCCGGTGAGGGTCTTCAGCCAGTGCGCCAGGCGGTCGATCAGTTCCCACGCACCCTGCACCGTCTCCTGCGGCTGCAGCGGATGGATGTCGCCGAAGCCCGGCAGGCGCGCCATTTTCTCGTTGAGGCGCGGGTTGTGCTTCATCGTGCACGAGCCGAGCGGAAAGAGGCCGGTGTCGATGGAGTAGTTCTTCTGGCTGAGGCGCACGAAGTGGCGGACGGTTTCGGGCTCCGACAGGTCCGGCAGTCCGATCTCGCCCTTGCGCGCCGTGCCGCCGAGACGGTTCGCGCGGCCCTTCGGCACGGGCAGGTCGACACCCCATTTGCCCGAACGGCCGCGGTCAAAGATCAGGTCCTCTTCCTGGACCAGTGCGCGATGGCCGGTGAAGGTGAGGATCTGTTCCGATCCGCCCTGCGTGGCATGGGTCGGGCGGCCCTGATTGTTCATGCTCATGACAGCACCTCGGTCAGCGCCGCAGCAAAGGCAGCGCGGCAGGCATCGGTGTTCACTTCGGTCGCGGCGACGATGAGGAGGTTCTCCACATCCTTGTCGCCCGGGTAGAGCCGGCTGGCCGGCACGCCGCCCAGCACGCCCTTCTTCACCAGCGCCGATACGACGGCGGCGGCAGGTTTGGGCAGCTTCACCGTGAACTCGTTGAAATAGCTGCGGGTCAGAACCTCAACGCCCGGAACCTCCGCCAGCGCGTCGGCCAGATCGCACGCTGCCTCGTGGTTCAGCTGCGCCAGCCGCTGGAACCCATGCTCGCCGAGAAGGGTCATGTGGATGGTGAAGGCGAGGCACATCAGGCCCGAATTCGTGCAGATATTCGACGTCGCCTTCTCGCGGCGGATATGCTGCTCGCGCGTTGACAGGGTCAGCACGAACCCGCGCCGGCCCTGACCATCGACCGTCTGGCCACAGAGGCGGCCCGGCATCTGACGCATGTATTTTTCGCGCGTCGCAAAGAGGCCGACATAGGGCCCGCCGAACTGCAGGCCGACACCGATCGACTGGCCCTCGGCCACCACAATGTCGGCACCCATCGCACCGGGCGAGGTGACGAGGCCGAGCGAGACTGCCTCCGTCACCACGACGATCAGCAACGCGCCCTTGGCATGGGCGGCGTCGGCCAGCGCGCGCAGATCGGCGAGATTGCCGAAGCAGTCCGGATTCTGAACGACGACGCAGGACGTGTCGCTGTCGATGCGCGCGGCCAGATCTTCCGGCGCAGTCGGGTGCACGCCGCCGATCTCGACGGCCAGGTTCGCGCCCGCATGGCCACATACGGTCCGCACCACGTCGGCATAATGCGGATGCAGGCGGCCCGACAGCACGGCCTTGTGGCGTTTTGTGATGCGCGCGGCCATCAGCACAGCCTCGCCGGTGCCGGTCGAGCCGTCATACATGGAGGCATTCGCCACATCCATGCCGGTGATGGCGGCGACCTGGGTCTGGAATTCGAACAGATATTGCAGCGTGCCCTGCGCGATTTCCGGCTGATAGGGCGTGTAGGAGGTGAGGAATTCCGAGCGCTGGATGATGTGATCGACGCTGGCCGGAACGTGATGCTTGTAGGCGCCCGCGCCGACGAAGAACGGCACGGACGATGCGGTCATGTTCTTCGCCGCCAGCGCGCCAAGCTCGCGCTCCACCTGCATCTCGCCCATGAAGCGCGGCAGATCGACGGGGTCTTTGAGGCGTGCAGCCTCCGGCACATCGACGAACAGATCATCGATCGAACGCGCGCCAATGGCAGCCAGCATCTGCTGGCGCTCGCCGGGCGTCAGGGGCAAATAGCGCATGGAGCTGACTTATCCGTTCGAGGCGACGAAGGCGTCGTAGGCGGCCTTGTCCATCAGGTTGGCGAGATCTTCGTGGTTGGAGAGCTTCACCTTGAAGAACCAGCCCGCGCCTTCTGGGTCTTCATTCACCTTGGCAGGTTCGCCCGCGACGGCGTCATTGGCTTCCACGACCTCACCGGACACCGGCGTGTAGACGTCGCTGGCGGCCTTCACGCTTTCCACGACTGCGGCTTCCTTGCGGGCCGCGACGACCTTGCCGATGGCCGGCAACTCGACGAACACGACGTCGCCGAGCTGTTCGGCCGCGTGCGTGGTGATGCCGACCGTCGCGATATCGCCGTCGACGCTGACCCATTCATGCTGATCGGTGAAATAGACGGTCATGGACTTAACCCCTGTAATAGCGGTGAGACGCAAATGGCATGGGCGCGACCCTGGCAGGACGCGCCTGGCCGCGAATGACGAGCTGGAGCGGCGTACCGTCTTCGGCAAAGGCCGGCGGCACATAGCCCATGGCGATGGGCGCATTGACGGTAGGGCCGAAGCCGCCGGACGTGATGATGCCGATGGTCTCGCCGGCTTCGGAACGGATCTGGGTGCCTTCGCGGGCCGGCGCCTTTTCCAGCGGCAGGATGCCGACGCGCTTGCGTGTCGCGCCGTCGAACAGCTGGTTCATGATGATGTCCGCGCCGGGGAAATTCTTTTCCATCTTGCGGCGCTTGCCGATCGCCCAGGTGAGGGCAGCCTCAACAGGCGTCGTCGTCTCATCGAGATCGTGGCCGTAGAGGCAGAGCCCGGCCTCCAGACGCAGGCTGTCGCGCGCGCCGAGGCCGATGGGAAGGACTTCGGGTTCTGCGAGCAGTTTGCGCGCGAAATCCTCTGCCGCATCGCCGGGCACTGAGATCTCGTAGCCGTCCTCGCCGGTATAGCCCGAACGCCAGACGTAACAGTCGAGGCCCATGACTTTCAGCTTCGCGGCGGTCATGAACTTCATGGTCGCCGCTTCGGGGCAGTGGCGCGCGAAGACGGCGGCGGCCTGCGGACCCTGCAGCGCGAGCAGCGCGCGGTCTTCGAAGCGGTTGATCTCATAGCGGCCGCCGAGATGGGCAGTGATATGCGCGAAGTCGGCATCCTTGGTGCCGGCATTCACCACCAAAAAAAGCGTGCGGAACGCATCGTCGCCGAGTGGCCGGGTCGCCATCAGATCGTCGCGGATGCCGCCCTTGTCGTTGAGCAGCAGGGTGTAGCGGGTCTGGCCGGGCTTCAGCTCCTGGATCGCGCCGGGCACCAACGCCTCGAACGCCGCGGCAACGCCATCGCCCATCAGCGCGCCCTGCCCCATATGGCTCACGTCGAACAGGCCGCAGGCGGCGCGGGTGTGGAGATGCTCCTTCAGCACGCCGGTGGGGAATTGAACCGGCATGTCATAGCCGCCGAATTCCACCATCTTGCCGCCGAGTTCACGGTGCAGGGCGTTCAGCTGGGTCTTTTTCGGTTCGGCCACTCAGGATCCTCAACATGACAGTCGGTGACGCGGCCGCAGGTTTCCCTGCGTTCGCGACCCCGTCTGTCATGGGACCTGAGAGATTTCGCGGATTTTGGCCCGCTTACCCCGTCGGTGGGTGGCCAAAACCGGCCGCCGCTTTCCAGACGCTCATCCCCCCAGCGGTCCTTGGTGCCTGAGAGTTTACCGGGGCGGTTGCTCCTTCGGCGTTGGGGTTTCCACCCAATCTCTCCCGCTGGGGATCTAATGCATGGCCGCCGGGGCGCGACTCTCGTCGGGCGGCGGCGATGGCTGAGCGGTAGTGTGCAGCGCAGCAGGAGTCAACGCGGGTGGGTCAGACTATTCTTCTGAAAATTTTTTGTCGGGTTGGTTGTGGCCCGTGCGTCGTGTCTTCATGGATTTGGTTCAAACGGAGACGACCGTGAAATACGCCCTGCTGATCTACGATGACGAAGTGACGTTCGAGAACATGAGCGAGGCCGAACAGGCCGCGATCTTTCAGGAACATGGCGGACTCGCCGAGAAACTCGCCGTGAAGGGCGCGTTTCTGGCCGGCGAGCAACTGGCGCCGACCGCGACCGCCACGACGATCCGGACCAAAGGCGGCAAAAGCATCGTCATGGACGGACCTTTCGCCGAGTCAAAGGAATACCTGACCGGCTTCTACCTGATCGAGGCGGACAGCCTGGAGGAGGCGCAGGCCTATGCAAAAATGCTGTCAGGCACGGTGGAAGTCAGAGCCTGCGTGGCGAGCTGACGGGGTGTGAGTGAAGCGCGGGTGGCGGCGCGCTGCCCGCCATCCACCGACCAATCCCGCAAGCTACATCCGCTCAAGCTACATCCGCTCTGGAACTTCGATGCCGAGCAGGCCGAGACTGGTTTCCAGCGCACGCAGCGTCAGGGCGCAAAGGCCGAGGCGTGAGCCGCGCAGGGCCGCATCCTTCTCGCTGAGGATGTGGTGCGCCGCATAGAAGCTTGAGAACGCCTGCGCGAGCCGGAAGGCATAGTCGCACATGACGTTCGGTGCGCGGGTGCGCAGCGTCTCTTCCAGCGCATCGGGGAAACGCAGCAACGCCAGCGCGAGGTCGCGTTCCTCGGCTGCATGAATGGCCATGGCGCCCGGCGCCTCGCCTGCTTCCGCCGCGCGGCGCAGCAGCGATTTCACGCGGACAGCGGCGTATTGCAGATACGGCCCCGTCTTGCCCTCGAACTTGGTGAAGCGTTCCAGATCGAAGATGTAATTGGTGAGGCGGTAGTTCGAGAGATCGGCGAACTTGATCGCCGCGAGGCCAACCTGCCGCGCCACCTCGTCACGCTCGGCTTCGGGATAGTCCGCGCCGATGCCCTGTTCGGTCAGGCGCTTGCGAGCCTCGGCTTTGCCCATCTCGATGAGGTCGTAGAGCTTCAGCACGCCGCCGGCGCGCGTCTTGAACGGCTTTCCGTCCGTGCCGTTGATGGTGCCGAAGCCGATATGCTCCAGCGCCGCCTCACCCGCGTAGCCGGCCTTGCGACTGGCGCGGAAGACCTTCTCAAAATGCTCGTGCTGGCGCTGATCGACGACATACAGGATGAGTGCGGGCGCGAGGGTGCGGACGCGGTCGATGATCGTCGCGACGTCGGTCGTCTCGTACAGCACGCCGCCGTCGCGCTTCACGAGAATGAGCGGCGGCGTTTCCTTCTTGTCGGTCGGCTCGGCGACACGGACGATCAGCGCGCCATCGTCCAGTTCGGCAATGTTGCGGGCCTTCAAATCGTCCAGCATCGGACCGATCAGCGGATCGACATCTGCCTCGCCCTTCCACAGATCGAACACGACGCCGAGCGAGGCGAACTCGCGCTTGATGCCGGCAATGGAGACATCGACGAAATGCCGCCACAGCGCGCGGTAGCCGGGACGGCCCTGCTGCAGTTCCATGGTGGCGATCCGCGCCGCTTCGTCGCGCGCGGGATCCGCCTTCGCTGCTGCTGCGGCGGCCGGATAGAGGACTTCCAGATCCTCCATCGAAACGGGCGATTTCGCCGGATAGGGCCCGGTGAAGCTGGCGTCGAAATACGGCAGGTCCGGCTGGCGCGATGCGATCTCGGTGATGAGCAGGCCCATCGGCTTGCCCCAGTCGCCAAGATGCACGTCGCTCGTCACGTCGAACCCGGCGAAGCGGAAATGACGCTGGAGCGCATCGCCCAGAATGGACGAGCGCAGATGGCCGACATGCATGGCTTTGGCGACATTCGGTCCGCCGAAATCGACCAGCACCTTGCCGCGCGATTTGCTGGTGTCGGGCGCGAACAGCGTATCCGGCGCGGCCAAAGCTTCGGCCAGCGCCGCATCCGTCAGGTCGATATTCAGGAAGCCGGGACCGGCGATCTCGACCTTGGCGAAGCGCGGATCGGATTTGAGATGCGCGGCCAGCTTTTCAGCCAGCGCGCGCGGATTGGCTTTCGCCGCCTTGGCAGCGGCGAGCGCGCCGTTCGACTGGAACTGCGCGAGGTCGGGCCGGTCAGAGACCGTGACGCGGCCGAGCGCCGGGTCGAGACCCTCGGCGGCGAAGGCCTTGCCCATGGCGGCGGTGAGATCGGCAATCAGAGACGGGCGCATGAGACCAGGTACCGGCAGGGCTTCAGGCGCGCCCTTGAAGGAAATTTACGGAACGAGACCGACTGTCAGCGTGAACGCGCCGTCTTCGACCACGTCATCCTCACCCACCAGAATGCCGGCGATGGTGTTGGTGACCGTCGCGGGCGTGCCGGGGGTCAGCGGGGTTTCCTTGGCATTTTCAGCCTCGAGGACCGGCGCGCTGTTATTGGTCAGCGCCGCCCTGATCTTCACATTAGCGCCGCCACGATAAAGCGTGCCGGGCTCAACAGCATAGGTGACGGAGACCGTCGCGACG
>Ga0075158_10001840_pt1 | contig 15804 bp, 17 predicted proteins | sample JI91814BDNA_FD_70968 | JGI IMG/M metagenome (GOLD analysis project Ga0075158, IMG submission 70968) | Wastewater effluent complex algal communities from Wisconsin, to seasonally profile nutrient transformation and Carbon sequestration -... | ecosystem: Engineered > WWTP > Effluent > Algae... | reverse complement strand
CCAGCGCGGTCGCGACCGTTTGTGTGAGCAGATAGGCCGTCACGACCCCAGCTCATATGCTCCGACCCGCCGAGGTCACCGACGATCGTCGGCAGCGCCGTCGCCACGATCGTGGAGTCGCGCGCCGAGAGCAGCATCCCGCCCGCGACAGCGGCGAACGCCAGGTTGCGAGCGCGAGGCCCGAGCGCAGTGGGTTCGTCGATCGTCAGGTCAATGTCATCGGCTCGCGTCGCAGCGGCGGTCATGTTGGCGCAGTGCTGGCCCGCTGCGTTCGGCCAAGTCGGCGCTCGGCCAAGTCGGCGCTCGGGGCCGCGCTCCCCACCCGGACCTATGCCTGGCGTGCTCGCCTACTCCACGACGCTCGCCAGGCGCTCCAGAGTGCGCGTCATATTGCGTCGTGTCAGGTCCTCGAGGCGGCCCACGACCACCCGGCTCGGCGCAGCCTCGGTCGAGGTGTCCCACGTCTCGGTGACCCGAGTGCCCCCCTCGACCGGCTCCAGGTCATAGCGCCAGGTCCGGCCACCGACCAGGTGACTCAAGACTCCGGAGGCGAGCGTGCGCCACGCGATCACCCGATCCGGCTCAAAGGCGACAACCTGATTCCGGGTCCCATAGCCGACACCCCAGTGCATGTCCATGCCGAAGCTCTCGCCGAGGGCGAGTCGGCGACCTGCCCGCCGGGCGGCGAGCACGGTGCCCGAGCCGTCGAATTCTGGATGCCGCGAGGGGTCGGCGAGCAGGGCAAAGATCGCGTCGGCCGGAGCCTTGATGACGCGATCGACAGTGACACGTTTGGTGAACATGGGGGCCTTCCTGAAGGTCAGACGCTCGGCCCGGTCAGGCTATCCGGCCTGCCGACCAGGGCCGGCCACCCAGCACCCGTAGGCTCGCCACGGCCACTAAGGTGAGGCGGTATGCGCTCGCTCACCATCGTTCCCGTGCCCGGCCAGGGAGCCGAGGATGTGCTTATCGGGGCTGATGGAACGGCATACACCGGCACTGCTGACGGCTCGGTGTTCGCGGTGTCGCCCGATGGCAATCGGATCCGGCGCGTCGGCGCGACCGGCGGGCGCCCGCTCGGACTGGAGTGGCTCCCTGACGGCCGGCTGCTGATCTGCGACGCCAAGGCGGGTTTGCTCACCATGACCCTGGACGACGGGCGTGTCGACGTTCTGGCTGACGCGGTCGACGGGTCGCGGATGCGCTTCTGCAACAACGCCGCCGTGCTGGATGACGGCACGATCTGGTTCACCGACTCCAGCACGAAGTGGGGGATCGATGACTGGAAGTCCGACCTGATCGAGGACACGCGGACCGGACGACTGCTGCGCCTGACGCCCGGTGGCAAGCCCGAGGTTGTGCTGAACGGGTTGAGCTTCGCCAATGGCGTCGCTCGATCCGGCGGCGGTGATTTCGTGGTGGTCGCCGAGACCGGCCATCGCCGGCTGCGCAAGGTGATGACCGATACCGGTGCGGCCAGTCCCTTCGTCGACGACCTGCCCGCCCACCCCGACAACATTGCCCTCGGCACCGACGGCCTGATCTGGGTGACCTATGCATCGCCGGCCGACCCCGCGCTGGCGTTCCTGCAGACCAAGGCCAAGCCGTGGGTCAAGGCCGCCGTGCTGCGCGCACCCGAGGCGCTCAAACCCAAGCCGAAGCGCACGGCGCGCGTGGCGGCATACGGACCGGACGGCACGCTCGCGCACGACATCGAATGCGACGCCACCGGGTGGCACATGGCCACCGGTGTGCGCGAGCATGACGGCCGCGTCTGGCTGGGCAGCCTGGTCGAGCCGGCCCTCGCGTGGTTCGCCCGGTGAGCCGTGGCTCCCTTGATCCTCAGCGACACGCTCGAGCTCAGCGCCGGCCTCACTCAGCTCGGCGACGCGGCCTTCGACCGCGAACCGCTGGGCGGCGGCCCGCTCGTGCGGCTCCTGCTCACGCGTCCGGGCCAGGCCCGTCACCTCTCCGTGATCGCCAATGACGGCGGCCGGTTGGCCGGATGGATCATTGGATCGCACTCGGGCACAACGGGTTTCATCGATGCGTTCGCCGTTGGGCCGAGTCATCGGCGGCGCGGCGTCGCCACGGCACTGCTCGCCGAGCTGGAGTCGCGCTTGCGGTCCGTCGGTGCTCACGAGTTCGCGGTGGGTGGCACCGACCGGTTCTAGGCCTGGCCCGGCGTGGACTCCGGCTATGCAGAGGCGCACGCCCTGCTGGCGGCTCGCGGCTACCGCGTCGTGGACCGGATCAGCAATATGGACCTCGCCCTCGACGGCGATTTCCGTATGCCGTCCCTCCCTCTCGCGAGTCCGCTCGGCCCGGTCTCGGCCCGGCGAGCGACCGCAGCCGACGCGGCGGCGCTGGCCGAGTTCGCGGCTCGGGATTTCCCCGACACGCCCTGGCAGCACGAAGTGCTCGTCGCCCTCGCCCACGACCCGCCGGGAGTGCACCTGGGCACGCTGCCGGACGGTCGGGTCGTCGGCTTTGCGTGCCATGGCACCTATCGACCGGATTGGTTCGGGCCGCTGGGCACCATGGGAGACGTTCGCGGCAGTGGTCTCGGGGCGGCCCTGCTGAAGCGCTGCCTCGCCGATCTCGCTGCGGCAGGCCACCCCGAGGCCCAGATCTGCTGGATCGGACCGGCCGACTTCTATACCCGAACGGTCGGGGCGCGGATCCGGCGCCAGTTCACCGTCTTTGGGCGCACCCCCCATGGCGGGCCGGCCGGTGCGGCTGAGAGGGTGCCCTCATGACGGCGCTCGCTGTTGTCCCACTGCCACAGAGCGTGACCGAGACCGGCGAGAGCTGGCGGCTCGACAGCGACGTGACCATAACGGCGACCGGTCCCGATGGCCTGGTCGCACCCGTCGCCGAGCTACTCGAAACCTATCTGCGCGGGCCGGGCGTCAACGTCCGCCGCACCAGCCAGACGGGTGCCAGCGGCATACGGATCGTGTTGACGCACAACGGATCAGGCGATGAGTCCTATCGCCTGACGACCGGCTCGGCAGGCTGCGTCATCGCGGCCGGCTCCCCCGCCGGGGTCGGGCACGGCATCCAGACGTTGCGCCAACTCCTGCCCGCTGTCTGGCTCGATGCGGCGGCACCGCGAGGGACGGCAGAGGTCCCGGGCGTCGTGATCGAGGACGCCCCGGCCTATGAGTGGCGCGGGGCGCTCCTCGACCCCGCCCGGCACATCATTCCGGTCGAGCATGTGCGCCGGTTCATCGACGCGATGGCGCTGCACCGGCTCAACCGGTTGCACTTCCACCTCACCGACGATCAAGGTTGGCGCCTGCCGGTGCCGTCCCGCCCCCGGTTGACAGGCATCGGCGCCCGCCGCGCGCAGTCGCAGCGCTCGCTGGACGAAAGCGACCTCGACGGGACTCCGCATGCCGGCGCGTACACCCGTGCCGAGTTGACCGACCTGGTCGCCTGCGCCGAGGCGCGGGGGATCGTGATCATCCCCGAGATCGACCTTCCCGGGCATACGACCGCGGCCCTGGCGGCCTATCCGGAGCTCGGCAACACCGACGTCTCCGGGCCGCACGGCGTCTCGTGCGTGTGGGGTGTGCACGACACCGTTCTCAACCTCGATCCCGCGACGCAGGGCTTCTGCGAGGACGTGCTCGCCGAGACGCTCGCGATCTTCCCCTCCCCGTGGATCCACATCGGTGGCGACGAGTGCCCGACCACCGAGTGGGAGCGGAGCGCGGCCGCTCGGGCGCGGTGTCGCGCCTTCGGGATCGAGGGCGTCGAGTGGGCCCAGGCCTTTGTCACCACGCGCCTGACCGACGGGCTGCGCGAGCGTGGACGGCGAGCCGTCGTCTGGGACGAGGCTGCCGATGACGACCTCGCCCGCGACGTCATCGTCATGGCCTGGCGGCACCGGCGCTTCGGGCTCGGCGCGGCCGCCCGCGGGCACGACGTCGTCATGACCCCTTGTGACGCAACCTATTTCGACTGGTATCAGTCCGACGCGGCGGGTGAACCGCCGGCTCAGCCGGGCGTCACAACGCTCGCCACGGCATACGGCTATGCGCCGCGGTCGGCCGAGGCACCCCGCGAGGTGCGCGAGCGCATCATCGGCGCGCAAGGCGCACTCTGGGGCGAATATCTGCCGACCACCGAACGCCTAGACGACATGGCCTTCCCTCGCCTGTCTGCACTCGCCGAACGTGCCTGGCGCGAGCAGCCGACGACGAATGCCGATTTCACCCACCGCGCCCGCGTGCAGTTGGAGCGCCTGGCCGTGCTCGGCATCCGCGGCAGGACGCTCCCCGGTGCATAGCGCCCGGCGCCCGGCGCGCCTGTGGTGGTTGGGGCTGCCCGCGGTGCCCGTGCAGGGGTGGTGGCTGCAACGGACCATTCCGCGCTTCGCCGATGCCGATGGCGTGAGCGGCGCGGTCGGCACTGGTCCGCGCCGGATGCGGGTCGTCGCGCTCGGTGACAGCGTCACGGCCGGCTATGCCATTGGGCACCACCGGCTTTCGGTCGCGGGCCAGCTCGCACTGAGGATGTCTACGCGCTTCGACGCGACCGTCGAGTGGCAGTCGTGCGCCGTCAGCGGGGCGACGGCCGGTGAGGCGTTGCGCCTGGTCCGGAGCGAGGCGCTCGGCGACGCCGATCTCGTTTTTGTCTCCGTCGGCGTCAACGATCTGAAGAATCTGCATCGCGCCGCCCGCTTCCGTCGCGAACTCGGGGCACTTCTCGACGCGACGCTGGCGGCCGCTCCGCGCGCGAACGTATGCCTGCTCGGCATCCCCCCGCTCGATCACTTCCCCGCCTTCCCCAGGCCGCTCGCCGACGCCCTCGGCTGGCGGGGCCGGGTCTTCGACGCCATCGGTGTCGAAGAGGTTCGGCGCCGGGATCGGGCCCTGCGCATCCAGGCCGACGGTCCGCTCGGGCCGGAGATGTTCGCGGCCGACGGCTTCCACCCGAGCCCGACCCTGCACGCGGCCTTCGCCGATGCTGTGATGTGGGAGCTGGAGCAATCGGACTAGCGCGGCGGACCGAAACTCGTGGTCCAGTCCGGCCCCGTCCATTGGTCGTAGACCTATGCCATTTCTTAGGTTGAACAGTTAATTTCAGCCCATGGACTCAGTCTTCGACACCATCGCAGGCCTGCCGATTCACCCGCTCGTCGTCCACGCCGTCGTGATGTTGTTGCCCCTGAGCGCGATCGGGCTCATCGCCTGCGTGCTGCGCCCGGCCTGGCGCCAACGCTTCGGCATCCTCGTCGTGCTGGGCGCCCTCGGCGGCGCCGTGGCTGCGTGGGTCGCGGCGCAGTCCGGCGAGCAGTTGGCCGCTCGTGTCGGTGAACCAGCCGATCACGCAAAGTGGGGCGATCGCCTCGTGCCGTTGGCCTTTGCCTTCGGTCTGATCACGCTCTTCTGGTATGTCGCGCAACGGCGCGCGGAGTCCGGCACAGGGGCGGGGCGGGTCCTGGGGATTGTCGGCGCGCTGCTCGCCCTCGGCGTCATGGGCGTGACCGTCCTCGTCGGTCACACCGGAGCCACCGCCGCGTGGGCTGGCAAAATCACGTCGACCCCCAGCGGTGCCGGGGCCTCTTCGACGGCCACCTCATCGAGCACACCATCCCCGTCCAGCACGTCGCCGACGAGTTCATCGACCACGTCGGCCCCGTCGTCCTCGTCCAGCTCCGCGCTGACCCTGGCCGTCGTCGCCACGCACAAGACCCAGGCGGACTGCTGGGCCGCGATCAACGACAAGGTCTACAACCTCACCGACTGGATCGGCCAGCACCCGGGCGGCGCCGAGAAAATCATCGGCCTGTGCGGCACGGACGCGACGAGCGCGTTCGCGGCGCAGCACGGGAGTCAGCGAGAGCCTAACGAGCGCCTCGCCCAGTTCCTGGTGGGCACCTTGGCCGGCTGAGCCGCCGGCCGACGCGGTTGCCGGCCTCAGGCCGTGGTCGGGGCCAGGTCGTCCAGGGGCGCTGGAGCCAGAGCACGTCGTGCCAACGGCCGAACTTCCACCCGATTTGCCGATACACCCCAGCGTCGACAAAACCCATGCTGCGGTGTAGAGCGACGCTCGCCGGGTTGGGCAGTGCGACCCCCGCGCACGCGATCCGGAATCCTCGGTCGGCCAACTCCGGCAAAAGCACACGATAGAGTTGCGAGCCCAGCCCGCGTCCACGAGCGTCGCCCGCGAGGTAGACACACGTCGCTGGTCACCAGGCGGTCAGGCTCGACGGCGTGAACTCGATGACCGTGGAGAAGCGCGACGCCATCGCGTCGATCTCCGTGCCGAGCGCGGCGATGCCATCGGCGTACTTCTCGAGATAGGGGTCGCGAATCTGCTCCAACCACTGCGTCGACGTTCGCTCGCTCCCTCACCGCGGTGCAGACCATTCGTCGCGCCAACCGCTCCTCGTCTTTGGCGCCTAGGCTTCCTCCGTGGACGTGGGGGACGCGGGTGTGGATCGCGCAGCCGTCAGGGCGCGCCTGACCCAAGAGCGGGACGCACTCGGGGCGATGGGCCGGGACCTGGCAGCAAGTTTCGAGGACATCGTCGGCGCCGCGAAGGACAGCAACCTCGATGACGAGCACGATCCGGAGGGCAGCACCATCGCCGCCGAGCGATCGCTCGTCGCCTCGCTCGGACGCTCGGCTGCGGAGGCGCTCATCGAGATCGAGCAAGCCCTCGCCCGCCTCGACGACGGGACGTATGGCGTGTGCCTCAGGTGCGGCGCCGCGATCAGTCCCGGCCGCCTCGACGCCCGCCCCGCCGCCGCGCTGTGCATCACCTGCGCTGGGCGGCCTCGCTGATTGTCCTCGTGAATGCGCTATGCCGCACCTCCCACACACGCGTTGTTCGGGCGCACATCGGGTGGGGAAGCACAGTACGACAGCTGGCCGGGACCCGGCGAAGCGGGTTTGGCCTTCCCGCCGGTCCTCGCCGAATCGCGCGGATCGCGCCGGGTGAGTCCCGGGATCCCGTCGAAGTCACGATCGGTGGGGACGATGGTGTCGAAGCCCGCAGCCAGGGCGGTCGCGGCGTGGACCGCGTCCCGACCGCGAACGTGGCTGCGCGCCATCAGATCCCGAGCCGCACGCAGGATGTCGAGGTCGGACGCGTGCCACACGACCAGGCGCTCTACCTGATCAAATTCGCGGATTGCCGACTCTTTGCCGACCATGCGAAGCCGGGAAAGAGGAACTCCTGGCCACCTTCGACGCTCTGGTGAATCTGCGCCCGGCCGGCCGCGCCATCGGCTAGCACGGCACGGCAATCAGCCCGCAGCGGGTGTTTTCCGCCGACCGCCAACACAAGGACGGCCGGGTCGAGAAATACGGGCCTCACGGCGCAGCGAGCTTGCGCTCGATCTCGCGCGTGTACGCCGCCTTGAGGTCGCTCGGGTCTTCACCCGGGGCCGCGCCGGCCGGCCCGGGTCACTGGCGCTCGGCGAGGGTGGCGAGTCGATCGATTGAGGCGCGCAGATCGGCCGATGTCGTCTGCCGGTGACGGGGCCAGCGGGCTTCGTCGGTGACGCCCGTCCAGTCATACGTATGCCGCACCAGCGTGCCGCCGTCGGCGAGCGGCTCGAGATCCCAACGCCATATGTGGCCGGGGGGCTCGTGGCCGGCGTCGGCGGTGAGCCACGCGACGGTGCGGCCCTCCTCGAAGGCGACGATGCGGTTCTCCTTGGACTTGCCCTTGGTGGTCCGCATCCCGAAAACGTCGCCGACGGCCCGCACCCGCGCGGAGGTCGTGGCGACGTCGAGGTTGTCATTGCCGTCCCACTGGGGCTGGCGCGCCGGGTCGGCGATCAACTCGAAGATGGTCGCCGCCGGCGCGTGCACCTCGCGTTCGGCGATGACGATGCGTTCCTCGGTGTCCATGCGGCCATCCAAGCACGGGTTCACAGGGTGATGCTGACGACGGCCCGGCGCTTCGACGGGCGGTGGACGACTTCGAACCCGGCCGCGAGGTAGACGCTCAGCGGCCCGGGATGTTCCTCGCCCCACGTCGCATCGGGCACCGTGATCGGGTAGGCCTCCAGCCGCCGGGCCCCGCGCTCGCGGGCGAAGTCCACCGCGGCCGCGGCCAGCGCGCGGGCGACGCCCTGACCACGTGCGCCGACTCGGGTCAGGATGCAGGTCACCGCCCAGACGTCGTTGTCGGTGCGGTCTTCGGCGCGTCCACGCCAGGCCGTCTGGTTGGAGTTGCGCACCAGCCCGACGTATGCCGTTCGCGGCGCCACTGCGCACCACCCCACCGGCGCACCGGCGAGCCGGGCGATCAGGCCGCTGGTGCCCGGAGACTCCGGGTCGCCGCATGCGCTCTGGTCGCGCAAGGCGGCGATCCGGGCCTCGACCGGGGTGTTGCCGAAGGCCTCGCCCGGTGCGAGCCGGTAGCGCTGGCACTGGCAGTCGGCGGCGTTGCCGCGCGCGTTGAAGATGGTGGTCAGTTCCTCGCAGCTGGCCTGGTTCGCCGGGGCGATCTCGATCGGCATACGGCAATGATGCGGCACGCAGCCTCAGCCTTCTCCGATCCGCGCGGCCAGTTCATCCGCGGTGGCGCCCACCTGCTCGCGCAACTCGGTGGGCCAGGTCTCGTCGGCTGGTCAGATACAGGGTGCGCGTGTGGGTAAGAACCCGTGCCGGGGCGCCACGCAGGCGTCGGACCGCCCACGCAGCTGCCGTGTCTTTAGGGAGCAGGCGGCCGGTCTCGGCGGTCTACCAGATGCGGGCGCGACGGCGTCGCCTACCCTCGGTGTGATGAGCAGCGAACTGGCCCGCGCGGCCTACGAGACCTTGGAGCCCTATCACGTGCTCGCCTACTTCAACCCGTATGCCGGCGCCGCTGCCCGGCGCGCCGGGTTGGACGAGCTCGGGCTCTATGTCGGGGCGCGCGGGGCACCGCTGGGCCGGTGCCCGTCGGCGGTGGTGACCGCGACCTTCGCCAACTTCACGCCGGCCTATGTCCACCATGGCTGGAGCGGGGCCCTCAGCGTCGGCCTGCCCGCCGCCGAAGCCGCCCGCACCGAGGCTCTCGACCACGCGCTGCGCGATGCCCTGGGCGAGCGGATCGACGCCCCGGAGCTGCGAACGATCGTCGGCGCCGTGCGCGTCGGCATCGTCGAGGCTCCGTATGCCGGCCGCCCCCTCGCCGCCGCCTGGGCGGCCCACCCGTGGCCGGACGAGCCGCACCTGCAGCTCTGGCACGCCATCTCGGTCGTGCGTGAGCACCGCGGCGACGGACACCTCGCCGCGCTGACGCTCGCAGGCTTGACGCCCGTGGAGACCCTTGTGCTTCACGAAGCCCCTCACCCCAACCCGGCGGTTCGCCGGCGCACGATGGGCAAGAAGGGCTTGTTGCGCACACGCGGATGGACCGAGGACGACTGGGACGCAGCGTCGGAATCCTTGCGGGAGAAGGGGATCCTCGATGCCGAGGGGGCGATGACGGCGGCGGGGAGCGGCCTCTACGACCGCCTCGAGGCACAGACCGACGCCGCGGCCGCGACGCTGTGGGCCGCCGTCCCCGAGGCCGACGAGACGCTGCGCCTGGCGCGTCCCTTCGTCAAGGCCGTCATCGACATCGGCTATCTGCCGGGCACCAAACCGCGCGCCACGACCCCCGACTGACGTCCCGACGGTCGGCCGTCGTCGGCTGGCTGACAGGATGGTCGGGGGCGGACGCCCGTTCGGTAGGGGCCGGCGTGCGGCTGCCGCAAGCTGCCGCCGGGCCCGCTCGATGGCAGCATTTTGTCCTCACGACGTCGGAAACTTGTACCTTCGGCGGACTGTGGGCACCGAGGGGCGGCACCAGAGAGGCGGGATGACGTGGCAGGGATTGGCGGTTTCGCGCGCAATGGCGAGGGCGTGACGATCGGGCGCACGGCGGCCGAGGCCGTCTGGCTGCCGGCGGCCGGCGAGGTGCTGAGCGCGGTGGCGGGCACGGCATACGGGCTGATCACGCAGGCGGATTTCGCAGCGGCGATCCAGGGCCGCACCGGGGTGAGCGCCAACCCGGCGTTGGCCAAGTGGCTCGGGCCGTTCCTCGTGCGCGCCGCGCAGGAGTGCCTCGCCCTCGGCCGGCCGCCGCTCGTGGCGCTCGTCGTCGAGGCCGACAGCGGGCGGGTCGGACTGGCGTATGACGGCGTGGCCGCCGCGCTCGGCCTGCCCGAGCCTGCAGGCGCTCGGGAGCGGGAGAAGCTGGCCGCCGAGCACCGCATCGAGTGCTACCGCTGGGCGGGCGCGCCCGAGCCGGCCGGCGGCTGGTATGCCCGCACATCCCCCTCATCCGGTCGCGCCGCGGCACCCCGGCCCACGCCCTCCGGAACGCGCGCCGCGTCCTCGGCCGCGCCCCGGCGCACGCTCGCGCCAGAGGCGCCGCCGGCGACCTGCCCGCGCTGCTTCATGCAATTGCCCGCGACCGGCGTCTGCGACGACTGCGGCTGACCAGCCCCCCTGCGCGGGCCGGGACCGACTGATGGCCGGCACCGCCCTCGCCGACGCGCTGCGCGGGTCCGGCCAGAGCTCAGTTGTGGGTCACGACGGGCGTGCCCACGGGCGCCCAGTCGAAGACCCACTTCGCCGTCGGAATCGGCAGGTTGACGCAGCCGTGGGAGGCGGCATACCCCCAGGTCTTGCGCCAGTAGGCACCGTGCAGCGCCTCCCCGCCATTGAAGAAGGAGGACCAAGGCACGTCGGGGGTCTCGTAGTCGGTGCCGTCGGCGTTCTGGCCGCGCATCGTCATCATCGGGTTCTTCCAGTAGATGTGGAAGACGCCGATGTCGGTGGGGGTGGCCGGGGCCCCGTTGACCATCTTGATCGGGCCTAGCGCGACCGTAGCCCCGACATAGGCGGTCATCGTGTGCCGTGCGAGGTTGACGTCGATCCACTTCTCGCCCGGGATAGCCGGATAGGCGAGATTCTCCGCGCCGGCGGCGATGGTCTTCTGCGTCCACGTCGCCGGAATTGCCTTGGTGGAGAACGTCTCCGAGGCGCCCTCGCCGCTGCTCAGCGACGCGGTCAGGGCCTTGGCCACGGCCGCGGCGTTGGTCACGGCCCGGCCGTCCTTGGCCGGGGTGATGACGCGCACGAGCTTGCCGGCGGAATTGACATAGCGCAGGCCGTTGCTGGGCGCGGCGTCGGCCGACTTGGCCTGCGCGGTGATCCAGGCGGTGATGCGCTTGCCATCGACGCTCACCTCGCCGGTCGTTCCCGCCGCCGGCAGCGTGACCCAGGACGCCTTCTCGCGCGATGTTGCCCGGAAGACCTGGCTGCCGTCCTCGACCTCGACCTCGGCGTGGGCGATGGCGTTGGCCTTGGCGGCCAGGTCCTTCCCGTCCGCCGTCGTGACGTCGGGCTCCTGCTCGACCACGGTCGTCGACGCGGACGCGGAGGTCAGCGTGCGGGCGGCAGTCGCGGCGATCCCGTCGAGCCCGTCGACCTCGAGGACCTGGCCCGAGGCGCCACGGGTGGCGGCGAATGTGTGCCCGTCCTTGCCCAGGCTGACCACGGCGTTGGTCGGCGTGCGGGCGTAGGTCTTGCCGAGGGACGCGACGAAGGCGTCATACGCGCTCGCGTCCTGGGTGGTCACGACCTCGACCGGGCGCGCCTTGACCAGCGCCTCGGCATACGCCGGCCAGTCCTGATTGGCGGCGAAGACGCGGGCGACGGTCGCGTCGATGTCGATCGTCGTGCCGAGGTCGGTCAGGGCGACCTGGCGGGTGGTGTCGGGGAGCTTGAGGGCGACGGTGACCGCGTCGGCCTTCGCGCGCAGCGCCGCGGCGACCTCGTCGCGGGACATGCCGGCCACGTCGATGCCGACCACGCTGCTGCCCGGCAGGGCGCGATCACGGTAGTGAAAGCCGTATGCCGTGGCTGCCGACCCGATCGCCACAGGCACGGTGACCGCGAGGGCGGTCAGCACCTTTGTGCGCCTCTTCACCTTCGACATTCCTTCCCCGAGTGTTCGCGAGGTGCACTCCCTCCGGCGAACCCCCAGCCAGTATGACGGCGCGTTCCACGGTTCGCACGTCACCACGCGCGCTCGGCCATTGGTGTCCCGCCCGGGTTGCCCGCCCAGGGTGAGCGTGGTGACGTGGTCGGGGGCGGGTCAACGGCATACGACCTCGGTAGCGTGGACGCCCTGACCGGCGAGGCGCCCTGAGCGGAGGGGCTGCGCGGACGGCGCCGGTGTGGTAGTCGTGGGACATGGCAGCCGTCATCCTCTATGCCGAGTTCACAGCCAAGCCTGGACAGGAAGAGATCGTGGCCGATCTCATCGCTGGGCTGGCCGACGATGTCCACCAGGAGCCGGGTAATGAGGTGTTCACGGTCTACCGTGAGCGCGACAACCCGGCCAAGTTCTTCGTCTTCGAGCGGTATGCCGATGACGACGCCTTCGCCGCCCACATCGGCGCCCCCTATGGCGCAGTCTTCAACGGCAAGCTGGGGGATCTGATCGAGGAGGACGGCTCCCAACTGACCTTCTTGACCGAGTCGCCGTGACCGGGACTGGTTACCAGACAGTAGGTGCGTCGAATCGGGCGCTATAGCGCCCGATTTGCCTCACCTACCGGCTGGTAGATCCCGGGCCGTCGCCGTTGCTGGCGTGCCAGACTCGATGTGGTGACCACACCCGCCGGTGACTTCGAGTTGACCATGGCCGAGTTGCGCGCCGTGAGCGCGTATGCCGTCGCGTGCGCCGAGCCGGCGCTGGTGATCTTCGCGCGGGTCAACCCCGACGACCCCCGGCCCGAAGCGGCCCTCGCGGCGGGCCGGATCTTCGCCGAGGGAGCGCCCCGCTCACGGCTGCAGCGCACCGCGGCCATCGCTGCACGGGCGGCCGCGCGCGAGGCGAGCACGTCGGCCGCCGCGCACGCGGCGCTGGCGGCATCGGCAGCCAGCGCTGCGGCATACCTCCATCCGTTGGCGAGGGCGACTCAGGTCGGCCACATTCTCGGAGCAGCCGCGCACGCGGCCCGGGCGGCGGAACTGGCGCGCGGGGACGATCCCGTTGTCGCCGAATACGTGCTCACGGCTGCGGCGAGGCGCCCCACCACGCCAGTGCTCGACGTTCTCGGACGCTACCCGCGTGCTCCGCACGGACGCACCCGGGTCGCCGCTCTGACCACGCGGCTGGACAGCCTGCTGCGCGACCCGCCATCAGTGCCCCGGGTTGTCGATGACGTTGGCCCCTTCTTCCACGGCACCCGGGCCGATGTGCGACCCGGCGACCTGCTCACCCCCGGCTGGCGCTCGAACTACGGATCCAGTCGAGTGGCCAAGCACATCTACCTCACCGCCAGCAGCGCGGGCGCGCCACTCGCAGCCGAACTCGCCCGCGGCGAGGGCCCACCCCGCGTCTATCGGGTCGAACCGCTCGGACCGATCGAGGACGACCCGAATGTCACCGACAAGCGCTTCCCCGGCAACCCCACCCGGTCTTATCGCACCACCGAGCCCCTGCGGGTGCTCGCCGAGGTCGAGGACTGGGCCCCGCCGGACGCCGAGTTCGTGCGCCACCTGCGCTCGCGGATGGGTGAGTTGGCCGAGCTCGGCATCGAAGCAATGGACGACTGACCCCGTTCCTAAACCCTGCTAGCAGGGTCTAGGTCACCTCCAGCAGGGTCTACCTTGTTTGAGGACACCTAACCTGTGCTGAGTCGCGTCAGTGGGCGAGCGGCGCCTTGTAAGCCTCCATATAGGCGATCTTGCCGGGCTTGGCGTCCGACAGCGGCTTGGCCAGCTTCGCCAACTCCTTGGTGTTCACCGCGGGAAGCGCGCCGAGGTCGGCGGCGGAGAACCCGCCATACACCTGGCCGTCCTTGGCCAGGGCGACTTGCGCGTATGCCGTTCTGGTCACCGCATCGAGGTAGCTCGCCGCATCGTCGGGGTTCCATCCCGACAGATCGACGGGGGTAGTGGTGCGCAACCAGGCGCCCCAATAGAACTCCTGGAAGGGGACGGTCCCTGCCGAGTAGCCGATGTCGCGGGCGAAATAGAGCAGGCTGCGGCCCGGGTCGTTCGCAAAGTTGGCCAGGCCCACGGTGTTCGGCAGCTTGTTGACCCCGACCGGCTGGCCGGCCGGGTCCTCGAGCCAGACCCACTTGTTCGCCTTCATGGCCGTCCAGAAGTCCTGGCGCGTCAGCCGCGAGAGATTGCCGGCGACGAGCAGGCGGACGTGCGCGTCCATACCGCCGTCGGGCATCTCGGCGAAGGAGGTCAGGGTGTGGTGTCCATCGGTGAGCCAGAGCGATCCGCCGGCCCCGATGACGACGGTCTTCATCAGCGCCCGCGACGCCGCCGTCTCTTGCCCTGGCTGCAGTGCGCAGGTGAAGCTGCTTGAATCATCCAAGCGCGCATCGGGCTGCGCCGCAACGGCATCCAGCAGCCCGGAGGCCTCGCACCAGTCCGCAAACTTCTTGTTGATCGTGTCCTTGCCCAGGGTGTAGCGGCCGAGCTTGTAGTTGACCTCGTCGTAGCCCAATGACGGCTGCGTCGGGTGGACGTCGCCGATCCGGACATCGACGATGTCACCCGGCTTGGCGCACAGGTAGACCATCGGCGCAGTGCGCTGATCGTGATCACAAAAGTCCGGCTTCGTGCCTGCGTGTGCGGGGCTGGCGCCGGCAACGACGATCCCGAGCAGGCCGCTGGTGGCGGTAGTGAGTAGCAGTGCGCGCCGGGTGGCACCCGCATGGTGACGAGGCGTTCGGGCAGGGGCGGATGACATGGGGCTCCTCGGGATGGGCAGGCGGCATACCGACCCTCGCATCCCGTCGACCGCACTCCGCACGAATCGGCAACGTGTTGCGCCGCTGGACACGAAGTGTTCACCCGCGGCTGCCAAACGCGGCGCTACTCGTCAGCCTTCGCGGCCTCGCCTAACGACTCAGCCTGCTTCTTGGCCTGCTCCTCGATCGCGTCCATCTCCTCGCGCACGTCAGCGGGCGGTAACACCTTCTCGCGCACCGCCTCGGCCAGCAACGCGGCGACCTGGGCCCGGGACGCACACCCGGCCCGCAGCAACGCATTGCGCTTGGCGGCCCAGGCCGCGCCGAGGTCGTGACGGGTGGCGACCGAGACGTCATCGCGCGCCGGGTTGAGGATGTCGAGTTCTTCTTCGTTGCTGTGATGCCCGACGACCTTGGCAAGCTCCTTGACGGCGTCGTCGTACTTCTTCGTCGTCGTTCCCTTGGCATCGAGGAAGGCGAGGAGTGCTTCGAGGATCTCCGCGTGCTCCTCCTCGCCATGCTCCTCCTTGTGGCTGGAGATGGCCCGCAACTGGCGCAGGGTGGGGTAGACCTCCGTCTCCTCGGCCTCGGCGTGGGCGACAAGCAACTCGGAAAGTGCGGCGCGAGCGGCCTCGCGGTCGCGGTCATTGCGCCGGCATTCGCGCAGGAGATCCTCGAAGAGTCGGTGATCGGCGAGGATGAGTTCGACGACGTCCCCTTGTGTGGGGTGGATGAGCGGGTAGATAGTCACGGCCTCAGCGTGGCCTAATCTCCCCACCAATTGCCGATTGCTGCCGAACATTCCTTTCCTGCCCCGGCAGAGAACGAGCTGGGCTCCAACGCGGCTAACCCAGCGAGACCGGTGCGCCGCGCGATGTCCTGCCCGAGACCCGCCATGTCCGGAGTTGTTCAGGCCACGCCGCTGGCTACGCTCGGCCGATGAGCCGCATCTTCACGACCGCTGTCGCCGACGTTTACCCGCACTACGTCACCAAGGTGGAGAGGAAGGGACGGACCACCGGCGAGCTCAACGACGTGATCGAGTGGCTGACCGGTTATGACGAGGTGACGCTGCACAA
>Ga0075158_10001839_pt1 | contig 15806 bp, 18 predicted proteins | sample JI91814BDNA_FD_70968 | JGI IMG/M metagenome (GOLD analysis project Ga0075158, IMG submission 70968) | Wastewater effluent complex algal communities from Wisconsin, to seasonally profile nutrient transformation and Carbon sequestration -... | ecosystem: Engineered > WWTP > Effluent > Algae... | reverse complement strand
AATGATTGAGCACTCTTCAGCAAGCCTTAAAGATGCGCTGTACAGCCTTGTAGCGGAATACGCTGGCGTATCGTGTGTTGTCATTCATGCGAACGAGAACAACGCTGTCGAGCCAACAGGCGTCTACTGCATGATCAGAACAATGGCGTCAAAGATTGTTGCATATGAGAGCAGAAACGCTATCAGTGCAGACGGCAACCTACAGAAGACAGTGCTGACAAAACAGGACATCGTTCGCTTCTCTTTCCGTGGCTCTGATAGCGACGGCGTAAGGGACGACTACGAAACTTTCGTAGATAGCTTGCATTTGCCGTCAGTTCGCTACTTTATTAGCAAAAAAGGGTTGTCATATTCCGGCATTGTAAGCACAAATATGCTCAATCTGCCTACCCTTGTGTCCACTGAATCAATTTGTGAGGTGGATGTTTTGCTGTCTTACAACATTGTCAAGAGTTACGCAGAAGTTGAAATCGAGCGTATTGAGGCAACATTGAAAACAAATGCTGGCGATTTTGATACGCCATTGGAGTTCGAGTATGCTCAGTAACATTGTCAAAGTTAGCATCACAAAGGACAAGACAATATCGGCAAACAGTGTAGCGTGCGCTGCCTATGTCCCGCATAATGTCTCTGCTGGTGTCGTCAAGTTTAAAGTTGTAGCTTCTTGGCAGGATGCGTACGACTACTTCCAGACCACAGACGCTAGTGCCGCCATCGACCCACAAGTTGTACGGCCATTCCTAGACTTCATTGCTGGCTATTATGCTGACAATGTTGATAAACCTTTGCTGGTTCCTGACGCTTCGTTTTCAGATGTTAGCGACGAGCTGCCAGGTAGCGCGAGTGTTTTCGAATGCTCACAAGCATTGTTCACCGACGTTGGCAACTATCGCGTAGATTTTGTTGTCCTGTCCCCACACTACATTAACCAAGTGTCACCAGCGTACAGTGATATTCAAGATGCTGCCGCGCTTCTTCACGATAAGCGTGCCCTTCTTGTCATCCCGTTGCTTGACGAGGGGCTTTCAAAATGAAATTCATTGGTAGCTTGATTGGCGGCGTTGTTGGCAAAAAGCGTGGCGAATATACGCTGCTGCATAAGCGTCTTTTTGTGCCGACCAATGTGTCGGCAACGATGCAAATCGACGACATCATTCAGGAATCAAAAGATAGAAATATCGGCGTCATCATGAATGCTAATATTCTAGGTGAGCAGGTGTCTGTTGGTAATCCAAAGACAGCTTCCGGTGAATGGATCGACTTCGTTCAGGTGTTTTATCGTATCAAAGACGAATTGCAGGCGGCTATTGCCAATCTTCTGTTAAACACACCTAAGATTCCGGCCACAAAACAAGGCAAGGATACGATTGCCATCGTTGTGCAAACAACTTTGGAAGCGATTGGTGTGTTGTATAATGTCAAAGTTGACACGTCGGATATGATTGTTGACAGCAACAGGGCATTTAGCGGGTTGCGATTTTCAGCTATCTATGACGGTGCGATAAACAGCGTAGAAATTCGTGGCGAGGTGAGCGCATGACAGCAATTAACAGTTTGTTTGGCAAAATGCAGCCGTTTGTCACGAATGAGAACGTTGTTTTCATGTTCGACCCGAAAGTTTACCTGCCTGTGGTTGCTGGTTGCACGCCATCTGCGGGAAGCATCATCGTCTTGCCAACTGACAACCCCGGAGAACAGAATGCGGGCGTCGAGGACTTGCTTACCGTGACTTATCAGTTGGACGGCCTGCCGACAACGATTTTCTTTTACGGTGACATCACATACAGTAACCTCTTGGCAAACATGGCGTTTGCGATCAATGCTGATGCAGGGGCAAACCTAATCCATGTAGAAGGGATGTCCGGCGCTACGCCATTTGCGCTTGTTGGTCTTGCTGGGGCCTATGGCGGCGTCCAAGGCGGCAACGGCTCTGCGTCTGCTACCCCAGCTGATCTGGTGTTGTCCCTGACTCCAGCCGCTGACCACGACGCCGTTGCGCTTCTGTTCGGCGCGGCAGTCGCTATCCATAGCTGCGGCCCGCAAATATGGGAAGCAACCTGATATAAATTTGTTGCTCAGAGAAGCACAACAATAGGAGAAAATAATGCCGTCGCTTAACAGCATTGTAAAGGTGAGTATCACCAAAACTACCATTACGCTGCAAACCCGTGATTTCAACCGCGCTGTTTTCGTTTACGAACACACTGCATTCCTTGAAGCAATCAAAGAATACGCCAATATTGAGGCCGTTCTTGAAGATTTCGCTGTCAACACCCCTGCGTATAAATTCGCTGCTGGGGCGTTTGCGCAGGACATCCAACCGTCGTCTATCCTTATCGGCAAGAAAGATGCTGCCGACTCTTGGACAACCACCCTGCAAACTCTGGCCCGCGACGAGAAACGCTGGTTTTACTTTATCCCGGACGCCATTGAAGTATCGGACATTCCGACTCTGGCTGAAGCCGTCGGCCTGCTAGATAAAGCCATGATTGTAGGCCACGAAGGCATCGCTGACATTGCCATCCCTGAAGCAATCAAAGCTGGCTTGTATCCGCGCGTGCTGTCCATTGCTTACGGCGATAACGACCCTGCCAAGTTCCTTGGCGCTGTGTGGGCACGTTGTGGTCTGTCGGCTGTAGGCAGCAGCGTATGGGCCTACAAACAAGTGAAAGGCATCCTGCCAACCACCTACTCTGCCTCTGACGAAGCCGACCTGCTGGACGCAAACAGCAACATCTTCACTTCGATTGCTGGCGTGAACGTCACCTACGGCAACTTCAAGTCGGGCATTGGTGAATGGTTTGACGTGGATGTCGGCATTGTATGGCTGAAGGCGCGTATTCAAGAGTCTGTGTTCCTTGTTCTGCTGTCCAACGAGAAGGTTGCCTATCGTAACGATGGCGTCGCTGCTATCGAAACCGCTGTCAAGGTTGTCCTTGATGAAGCCGTTAAAAATGGCCTGCTGACCAACGATCCCGCGCCGAAAACCAAGGTGCCTGACGTAAACGAACTCACTGCGCAACAACGTGACAGCCGTATTCTGCCGTCTGTAGAGTTCTCTGCGCAACTGGCTGGTGCCATCCAATATGTCGATGGTATTGTCGGCAAAATTTCTGCATAAGGAGACAAATAAATGGGTTCTTCTCGCCTCGCAACTTACGCTGCCGATGAGGTAACAATCACTATCATCCACAAGAAGCTGGGTTTGTCGCACACGCTGAGCGGGTTTTCCACTGACAGCAAAGTGACGATTGAACGTGCCACTGACACTTGGGAACACCAAACCGGCGTAGATGACACCACTACGCGCGTCTACAGCGCCAACCGCAGTAGCAAGATTACGCTGCACCTGTCGCAGGGTAGCTCGTCTAACGACGTTCTCACCGCCCTGCATGAATACGATGTACGTCGTAAAGACAGCAGCGGCATTTTCGCTATCCAAGTGAAAGATAATAGTGGCCGTACCACTTTCTTCTCGCCTGAAGCGTATATTGGTGTCCCACCGACAGCCACCTTCAACCAATCGCTCACCAACCGTGACTGGGTGATTCAATGCACCCGTGGCTCTACCTATCTGGGTGGCAATGGTCCGATGGACGCTGAAGATGTTGCCGTCATGCAGGCCCTTGGGTTTGCCGTCGATCCTAAGTGGATTTAAAACATAAGGGGTGACATATGCCGAAGGGTATCCTGACGTATTCACCCGCTGATGTCGATTGTTATATTCTCGGCAAGAAGGTTATTGGCTTTCCTGCCGGGTCTTTTGTCAAGGTGAAGAAGCGTGAAAACAACTATAAAGAGTCGTTTTCAATGGATGGCAGTGTTGAGCTTACGTTGCAAAACAAGCAAACATTTGACATCACTTTCACCTTGCAACAGACTTCAGCAATTAATGATGTTTTGTCAACACTGAATGACATTGCATTGCGAAAATCGTTTTATGTGCCGCTCCCGATCCTTATCCGGGATTCTAAGGGTGGGTCTACATTCTTCTGCACAAACTCGTGGATTAGTGCCACGCCAGAGATGGAGTTTGGTAATACACTGGTGCCTAGGACGTGGACACTCACCACCACTAGCGGCCAAATCTTTGTTGGCGGTAATGATAGCGACGATACGTTCGCCAAGATTGCTCGCGTTATTGAAGCTGGCATTGTGTTGTCAGAAATGTGGGGCGCAGGAAGCGGTATTGTTGACATTTTGAAAGGTGGGTTACAAGAGCTTGGCTTTTGATAGCCAATACGGCCAAAAAAGGGGGCTTACAATGAGCGTAAGGGTTGTTGACCCGTCTAAAGTTGTGCTACGCATTGGTGACATTGTTGTAGACGGTGTAGAATCAATCACCTACACAACGCCAGCCTACTTTGAAGCCGAAGGTGGCCTTAGTGTTTTCGATCCGGCTTTCAGTCGTGTTGGCACTGTTGTCAAAGAGTTGTCTGTTGTTTTACAACACAGCAGTCAGGCCAACAGTGCCTTTTTCGATTGGTGCTCACTGAACGAAAACAACTCTCTGGAGGCAGGGAAAACAGTGTTGTTTTCTGAGTTTTCGCTTATCACGCAGGTGCCTGATTTAAATAAACGGCAGGTGCGTAATATACAGGGCTACTGTATCCCAAGTGGCAAGCCAGCAATTGGATACGCAGTTAACCAAGCGGACACGTTTGCTTGGAAGTTTTATTGCATTGAACGTGTAGTTAGCTGACTGTTGTCAGCATTTTGTCGGCTATTAGTCGGCTATTCAAGAGAGAGGAAAGATTATGATTGACCAATTTGACGTAACCATCGACAACGTTGACTACAAAATCACCCAATTCGCCGCCACCGAGGGCCTGCGTATTAAAGCCGAACTGCTGCGCCTGTGCGGTGATGCGCTGTCTGTCGCTTTCATCACCAACGAGAAAGGCGAATCTGAGCTGAATATTGGTGCCATTGTGGCATCCGTTGTTGAAAACCTTGACAAAGTGGACGTTGCCGCCCTGTTGCGTAAGCTGATGTCTCGTGTAACCAAGGGTGCATATGCCATCGACTTTGACCAAGAGTTTGCCGGGAACTACAGCGCACTGTATTCGCTTGTTGTCGAGGTGCTGAAAGTAAACTATGGTGACGTACTAAAAAAGCTCGGTATCGGCGTCCAAGCACAGAATCAGGGCTAAGTTCCCCTGCTGCTGACAGGGTTTATGACACGTTTTCTCAGCAGTGGGAGATATACACCATCATCACTGCTGACCCTCGTTTGGCGACGTTGTACGAGCTGCAAACAGTATATTCTGTTGCAGACGTGTACGACATGTTAGAGGTGTTGGAAGCAAACTCTACACTGCGTGACGAATACGAGAAAGCCAGTCGGCAATAATTGAAGGGGGATGTATGATTGGTGGAGCCGTAGTTGGTAAGGTTTCTTTCGCAGTTGACGAAAGCGGGCTGACAGCATTTATCAATAGGTTGACAAGTGCCGAAGCGCGGATGGACACGGCAGGGAAAAGCATCGAAGGGCTGGAAGGCAAGGTTGTTTCGTTTGCCGACAAGATAAAAATTGTCGCTGCTGAAATCAAAACAATCGACTGGTCCATCAATTCGAAAGATTTTGCCGACAGCGTTAAAGAGCTGCGTGACAATTTCTCTGGCACCAAGACGTTCGCAAAAGACTTCAAAGTGACTATCCAATCGGTGTCTACCGAAGTTGGTAAACTTAAGCAGAAACTTGATGACACCAAGAAGTCGTTTAATTCGCTTTACTCAGCAACGAGTGGTGCTGTGTCGCAAGTAAATGGCGTCAAGATTGATTCCAAATTCGGCAAGGTTGCTACGGACGTAGACAAACTTGCCAATGCTTTTACGAAGTTCAACGATGCAGCGGAAAACTATAAAGGATTCTCTCCTGTATTCGAACGCAACGTAGGTACAATTGTATCTAGGCTGCTGAAGGGTGCCACGAACGCTGCAGAGTTTCGCCAGCAACTGGTTAACTTGGGTAGGGAATCTGCTGTAGCTGCCGCCCGCATCAAACCGATTGTTGACGCACTGAAGGGCGTGTCGAGCAAGGTGCTGTCTGTTAACCTGCGTGTCACTGGCCAAAACGATCCGACGTTGCAATGGGTTATTGCGAACAGTCATCGCATTGTCAACGTACATGTGCGCCACACTTCTTCCGGCAACATCACCGGGGGCGGTGGTGGCGGTGGCGGCGACAGTGGTGGCGTAAGTCCTGCCGCTGCAATGGCCCTAGGTGGCGCTGCTGCGCCGTTCCTGCGACGTTTCGGACGCGGGTTAGGGTTGGCTGCTGGCATCACTGGCGGCGGCGTTATGACAGCCGGGTACGCAGCAAACAGCATCCTGACAACAGGGCGAGAAACCCAAGGCGCGAATGCGCAAATGTTGGCTGTTAGTCGCACACTCGACAACTACCTTGTCAACCGTGATTTTGTCAGAAAAGAGTCTGACAGGCTTGGCTTGGACTACACCGACTCTTCGCGCGGATACGCTCAAATGTTTGGTGCCGCCAAAAAGAGTTTCGGTGACGGCCAGATTCGCGCCATGTTCACAGGCATGAACCAATACTTCTTGGCCAACCGTTTGTCAGCAGAACAGCAAAAAGGCGCTACGACGGCTATCAACCAGATGCTGAGTAAGCAAAAGGTTACTGCCGAAGAACTGAAAGGTCAGCTTGCTGAACACGGGTTGCCGGGTGTTATCGACCTGTTTGCACAAGCTGCCGGGTTTGGCAACGACACGGCAAAACTCTTTAAGGCGATGGAGAAGGGCAAGGTAGGGATTGACACTATCCAGAAAGCCCTAATGCTCATGGGAGAAGAATCGACACGGATGCGTGACGAACTTGGCCGCTCGCCTGTCGAGATGTATCAACAGTCGTCACAAGCTGCTCAGATTCGCGCCAAAAACGCTTGGGCTGAGTTTTCCCTTCAGGTTATGGAGGGTGGACTTGACCAGTTTGTTGCTACGCTTTTTGACGACATTGCGAAGGGTTTGAAGATTATTTTGCCGTACGCCAAGGCGTTTGGTAAGTTTCTGAAAGACGCTTACGACGGGTTTGAATACTTGAAAATCGGTGCCATCGTTTTCAAAGACACCGTTGTCGAGTTGTTCAAGTGGTTTATGCTGCTTATTGGTCCCGCAATCGCAGCTATTGCTATCTTTGGCCGTGGGTTTTTGACAGCGCGTGACTACATTTTGGCAGCCCGTGGTGCTGTTGGTTTACTTGGGACGGCGTTTACTTGGCTAGGGATGCTTATTAAACGGCACCCAATCATCGCTGCGCTGACGGCTATCTTGTTTGTGTCCAACCAGCTCACCAAGTATTACAAAGGTGAGGACAGTTGGTTTACGCTTCTTGGTGCCGGGATGCAAGTGGTGTTTGCCGCTGTTGACCTTGGCGTCACAAGGATGGAGTTGGCTTTTATTCGTATGCGGGCAGCTCTGTTCGAAGCCAAAATGGGAGTGAGCAACTTCTTCTCTGAGAAGTTTGGCTGGCTGAAGTTTTGGGGTAACAACGACACAGCGCAACAAAATGGCACACCACTGTCTGTGCCGGGCTTCACTACGGACATGGGTGCTGCGTTGCAATCGTTGCAGCAACAAACTGCTCCGACCCCGTTCCGTCCTCCAACGTCGGCAGCAAACTTGCAGCAGCAGTTTAGCATTTTTGTCGGCCCGAATGGCGCAGTCGTCCAGCAGGGCAACCGCGCAAGTGACTTTATCGCAGGCGGCTACAATCCGCTTGGCGTGGCAAGTATTGATACAACGCTTCCGGCTTAGTGTAAATAAGGAGACAAAATGTACTTGTACAGCTTAAGGCTTGTTGACGGAGACTACATTCGGCTGTCAAGCACGAAGAGTTTTGCCGAAAGTTATTCGGCAAGCTCTACAAAGTTTCCTGTTGACACTAAGCTCAACATTACCGATCACGTCATCGTCAATAACCCGTCGATGACGTTGACAGGTGTGTTGGACAATTATAGCCTACTTAGTTTTGACCGTGTTATGCGCGGGCTGGCTGGGAAAGCAATGGGCGACTACGAGGTGCCGTTGGTTAAGTTTCGTAGCAATTATACGATTGACACGCAAGCTACCAAAACTGACGGCACATTGCCAGAAACGTTGTCTGTTGATTACATTCGTGCCGCGCTGAAGCGAACCATTCAAAACGGGCTGCCCGTGTTTCTCATCGAAACCAAATACCTTGGTCCCGGCAAGACGACAATGGACACTGGCAAGGAACTTGGCTATGAGTGTATCTTGCAATCGCTTAACTTGAGTCAGGGTTCTGGTGCGAATGGTAGCATTGATGTCAGCTTGACGCTAGACCCGATTACACGGGCGTATGTTCGCAGCGAGAAAGGCACGGCTGAGGCCCTTCCGTATTTGCCGTCAAATGCAGGTAATGCTGCGGGTGGCGGCGAAGCTGGCGAAGCTGGCGCAGGGGGCGCAGGGGGCAATACAGGCGACCCTAATGGAGACAAGGCTGCTGCGGCCAAGATAAAAGGTCAAGGCGCTGGGCAAGATGAAAAAGGCCAAACAATAACACAAAAAGGAACGAATGCTGCCAATAACCTGTCTCAAGGAATGATTGATACCAAGGCTGCCGAAATCAGAGCGACAGTCGCTGATCTTACGTCAAGAAGGGACGCCATGATGCTTGATATGCAACGCGCTGGAAAGCCTGCGTCAGAGATTGCTAAAGTGAAGGCTCACTATGACAACCTTATCCGACAGGCGCAGGCGGCTGGATAACGTAGGGGGATAACAATATGTTTAAGCTGAAAGACACTGTTTTCTTTTCCTATCGTTTTCCTACAGGGAACGGCGAGGTTGTGCTATCCTTCCGTTACTCGCCTCGTGACAAAATCTACTTTATGGACATCCTTGATGGCGATGGCTACCTGCTCACCAACCTGCCTGTTTTGCCGGGCAAGGTGTATGACACTCCGTTCGCAGGGTTGGTAAAAGGCCACAACTTTTCTGTCATGTTTTTCCCGCTTAACGAAGTGGAAGCATACGACACCAATCGCCGACTGTCGGAACAAATCGAAGCTAATTTCATTACGCTAGTGTAGCAAGGGGGGTTTATGGCCGTAAAAGGTAGGAAGATTTCGCCAGCCACACAGGCAGATTGGACACCAGAGCAGTTTAAAGGTGATAAGCTCTCAGCAGGCGATTTGCAACGCGAGCTAAACACAGAAGGCCCAACCACTGTCGTCGTTTCTGATGGCTTGTCAACAAACCCGCAAAGTAGTGTTTTCATTTCGCCAGAAATCGTTCCTCTTGAATCATACAACCCGAAGTATTATTTTGGCCGTTGTTATAAGTTGGCTATCAAGAATATTGCCACGGGCTACATCCTTTATATCGAAGGGCTGCGTATGGAGTTTTCATATACGCAGCAATACGACGAAGCAGAGGAAAACAGCGTCGGCAAGATTGTTGTCCACAACCTAGCTTACGAAAACTTCAAGATGCTGGATAGGGATTATTGCCGTGTCACCCTGTACGCAGGGTACGAAGGCCAAGTGACCGAGCTGTTCACTACTGACGCTATCAACGCCAGCTTTGAGGAATCTGATGGCGGCACAAAAACAACAATTGATTTGACAAAGAGCTTCACAAAAAACGTGAAGAAAATTTCTTATCAGTCTGTTGAAAATGAAACCGTTGGTGGTGTGTTGTTTAACATCTTTCAGCAAATCGGCTACGGGCTTACAATTCAGTTTGACAGCAAAGAAGAAGGCGACGAGCTACAGAAGTTGCTGACGGAGCGCAAATTCACTTATGGGTTTAGCTCGATGGGAACCCTGCGTAGCGTCCTTAAAAACTTGCTGTACCCAATCGGGCTTCGGTGGCGTTTCAAAGAGATGGCTGACGACGACAAAATTGTTGTCCTTGTCCTGATGAAGTCTGAGGCGGCCAAAACAAAAGCTGACGAAGGTGAGAAAACGTTGCGCGATAAAAACATTGTGTATCTGTCGCCTAAAACTGGGTTGCTCGGGTTGCCAGTGCGTAAAAGCAAGTTTGTCAAACGCAAGGCAACGTTGTCTGTTCTCAGCAACGAGCAAGTTGTCGGCGTAAAATACAAAACGTCGAAAGACGGTAGCGAAACCAAGCCAACGACAAAAACGCTTGTACGATTTTTCCTTGACGCCTCTGCGCTTCTTAACCCAAGGGTGAGGTGTGGTAGTCCTGTTTTCATTTCCTGCAAATATGACGAGCTATCAGGTTTGTATGCCGCCCGCAGGATTGTTTACAGTGGTGACACCCACGGCCAACACTGGAAAATGGATATGGAGCTTGAGCCAATCAAAGGCAAGCTAGTGGTGGACAAAGGTGACGGCGACCTTATCCAATATGAAAACGAATGACGGCAAACGAGAGGGGTGTTTATGAGTTTAGGTTATCTTGAGAGGGCATTTTACGAGTTCTTCGATAGGCACAATTTCTGCATCCCGGCTGTCATTGTTTCCGTGCGCAACGCCGCCCAACGTCGTATTGACGTGAAGCCACTGCCCAACAAAGTGTACGCAACGGGTGAAGTGATTGAATACCCCGTCATCACCAGCGTGCAGGCTGTTATGCCGTCAACAAGCAACACCATGATCCACTTTCCGCTGGTGGTGGGTGATGTTGTGCTGCTTGTTTTCAGCCAAGAAGAGCTTGATAGTGCCAAGGCTGGCTCAACAGCACCGTACACACCAGACACACGCAGAAAACTCGACATGAGCGACGCTATCGCAATTGTGGGCTACTTTGGATTCGGGAATACACCTGAAAACAAGACGACACGCTATTGCAGCTACACGGATGCGGATGTTGCCATTGTTCACAACATTGGCAGCCCTGATGAAACCTCGTTTGTTCTCAAGAGCAACGGGGCGATGGAACTTGACGCCAATGCGTACACGTTCAAGCGTGGTAGGGCGTCATTTGTTGGCATCGACACCAAAAGCATCAAAGACGGCAATGGGCGCGAATATGTCGGCCATAAACACCAATACTACGATGACGGAACGCCTAAGATTACGTCTGAAAACTTGTGAGGGCACCGATGGATATTAGATTAGATGCGAGTGGTGACATTGAGTTTTCGAATGGCAAGTTGACGATGACCCGCTCTAAACCAGAATCTGTTGCACAGGCGCTATCTATCGAGCTTGGTACGCACCTTGGCGAATGGATGTTTGATGAGTATTTTGGTGTCGATTGGTTTGGTTCATTTTTTACAAAGGGCGTCAACAAGGGTGGCGCTGACAACTTTGTCAAATACCAAATCCTTCGTAACAAAAACGTGAAGATGATTGATAGCTTCACGTCAACATTCAGCAATCGTAGCTACTCTTGCCGTTTTAGTGCCGTCACAGAGGAAGGCAAGCGATATATTGTCAACATTGCTGCCGAGAGTGAAGGCAAGTTTAAGATCAGCATTTCTGAATAACAGCTTCAAAATTTTAGGAGAGGACAATGGCGCAACTTAGTGAGGCCGGGTTGCTTATCAATTCGTTTGATAGCATCATGGCCCGGTTGATTAGCAACACACAAGATATTTTTGAACAATATGTTCCGGCTGGTGACGCAGTTGACACCTCAAGTAGCACCGTTCTTGGGCGGCTGCTGACACTGATTGCGCCATACTACCTTGAAGCTGAAAGCTGCCTGTTGGATATTTACAACAGCATGGGTGTTGATACAGCTTCAGGTGCGCAACTTGAACGCTTGCTGAAGCTAGTTGACTTCACGTTTTCACGCCTGCCATACACCCTTGCAAAGCCGCAACTCACTGTTAGCACTGCTGTCAACACCATCCTGCCTGCTGGTAGCATTGTTGGCAGTGTTGATGCCGAATCGTTCTACACGCTTGATGACGAAGTGAACGCAAGCACGCCTATTGTCGGCCTTGAGTTTACAATGGAAACCAATGGCGTAGCTGATACGAAAACGCTGACTCTCACCTTCCCATCCGACACGGTAACATTCTCTGTTCCGTATGACGGCCACAAAACACGGCTCGAAGAGTTGAATGAGTTTTTTGCCGTCGTAAGCCATCCGTTGATTACGGCTGAAATCAAAAACAACCTGATTGTTATCAAGTCGTCGTCCACATTCACCTACACGCAAAACAATTTGTCGATTCGTGGCGAGCTGAAGCATGTACAAGCTACGGCTAAAACAAGCGGCAGCCTTGCGCAAAAAGAAGGTGAAATTTCTGTCATCCAAACCCCTGTCCTCGGCTGGAACTGGGTGACAAATGAAAGCCCTGTTGGCGCAAGCGAAGGCATTGAAAGCGATGCTGACATGCGTATCCGCTTCGACACCACCCGTATGCGTGCCTCTCGCTCAATGCAGGCATTCTATTCGCGCCTGTACGCTGTAGATGGCGTTAAGTCTGTTGTCGTGCGTAGCGGCCCCATCCTGCTTGAAGGCGACACTGTGCCAGCGGCAGCGTTTGTTGTTGTCGTCAAGGGTGGCAGTGATGTTGACGTGGCGACGGCGATCTGGAAGGAAACACCCTTCGGTATTACGTCGTATGGTAACACAAGTGTCGTCATCACTGACCCGTATGCTGGCACTGTTACAGTGGATTTCTATCGGCCTGTTCTGGTTCCGGTTAAGGTGAAGATTGCTGTCAACGTTTACGAGGGGCATCCGACAAATGTTGACGACGTTATCAAAGCTGCCGTTAAGGACAAGATTGATAACCTTGCTGTAGGTGAAAACCTGACGATTGGCAAGCTGTTTGTTGCGCTCGACGGCATCAAAGGAATTGCCGTTAGCAGTATTGGCGTCGCCAAGGTTGCTGATGCTGCATATGGAAATATTGTTGACCTGCTGTACTACGAAAGCGCATCTGTTTCGCTGTCAGACATCACTGTTGTTTAAAGGAGTTGCGAAATGCTAGATAGCCCTAACGCACCTGCTACAGATTTTGAAGCGATGACGGCACAGAGTAAGCGATGGTTTACGGACAAGTTTAAAGACAAGCCTGTTTTTCTTGCCGTATTCCTGTCGCTTATTTCGCACTTTGAAGAAGTGTATAACGTCGCTGCGCAGTTTAACAGTGAGTTTACAATCGACGACGCAACAGGCAACATGCTTGATATGATTGGCCGTCTGAACGGTCAGGACAGGTTGCTGTACAGCTTTACTGATTTGCCGTATTTTGGTTTCGATGGTAGCTTTAACGGCAAAACATACGGCACAACAACAGACCCTGACGTTGGTGGCGTCTATCGTAGCAAGTTTGATACCCTGACGAAATCGTTCTTTATCGCCGATGACGACGACTATCGAAAGCTAATCAAGCTGCGGCAATTGTCAACCAAGAGCAACACCACTTACGAAGATGTTTACAAGTTGATAGCGTACGCCATCGACAATAAACCGTTTGGTGTCAGTGTTAACGATGGGGTTGTCACTATCACTGTTGAAGAAGAGTTGACAGAGCTTCAGGAATACCTGCTGAAAACTATTATGTGGGTTGACAGTTTTACACCTGTGCCGATTGGTATCAAAGTGGTGCTTGAGCTAATCAAAGATGGCGTTCCTACGCTGTTTATTAAAGATGAGGACGTGAGCCAATATGCGAGTTTTTAACCGGAATATTCTGAATACGTTGTGGGCAGACTCTGGCTCTCGTTCCACAATCCCGCCAATCAAAATCCAACAAGGGTGGACAGCAGAGAAGCCGCCGTTTGAGTACGAAAATGAACGCCGTAACTTCCAAGAAGAAACGCTGGCATACATCTACCAAAACGGCATCCCTGAGTGGCATGTTCAACAGGAATACCCACAACACGCCTTGTGCCGTGTTGGTGCCGTCACCTATCGCGCCATTGCCGACACCACGGGCGACAACCCGGCAACAACACCAGCGAAGTGGGAACGCGCGTTTGAAGATTATCAAGACGTGGCAGGGCAGCTTGCGGATTTGCAGCAATATGTTGACGATCAGGACACTATTCTTGACAACAAGATTGACGCTAATCAGGATGACATTGCTGCACTGGACACGCGCGTTGACAGCCTTGAAACTAACTTGACCACTGAAGTCACAGACCGGATGACAATGGGCACCAATCTATCGGATTTGATTGCCGCTACTGAGTTGCAAATCAAGCGCACAATGTTTGAGTCCGTGTTCCCTGTGGGAAGTATTTATGTTGGCGACAACACGGAAAATCCGAATACACGATGGGAGTCTGTTATCGGCTACACTACCACTTGGGTGAAGATTGAAAACCGTTTCTTGTTTGGTGCCGCTGACTTTGAAACTCCTCTGTTTCCAAACGGTGATATTGCTGGCACTACGGCTGGTGCTAGGGAAGTTACGCTTACCGTTGACAACTTGCCCGCACACCATCACTTGCAGATGGCAGAGTCTGACGCTGGGGCATATCAGCCACAAGTTACGAATGTTGCCGGAAGTCTCGACGGGTTGCGTGGGCAAACCGATCCAGCCAGCACAGGCAAAACAGGCGTATATACTGGCAACACTGGTGGTGGCACTGCTGTCGATATTATGCCACCACTGCGTGTAACACGCTTCTGGCGTCGGACGGCCTAACGGGAGAACCATATGCAAATTAAGAAAACCATCACTGTTAAACAGGGCGCAACAATTAGCTGGCCATGTTTGCTGACGAGTTGCACCAACGGTGAGCCTGTTGACCTCACCGGGTCAACAATCAAGGCTGACGTTTCTTTCCTCGGGCAACGAATTGCATCTTTCGCTGTCGAAGTGTTAAACCCTGTTAGCGGGTATTTCAATCTAAACCTGAGCGATGTCACCCTGCCTGTCGGTGTGTTACAGTTTGACATCCTACGCCTGATGGGCGGTGTTGTAGTTTACAGCGAAACGGCCAACTTGGTTGTTGAGCCGTCAATTACTGATGTATAAGGGGCAACTCGGTATGGACAAACTAACGATTAATAGCGGAAGCGGCTACAAACTGTCTATCAATAACGTAGAGCAGGATAAAATTGAGTTGGGGGTTGATAGCATCCTGCCTCTAGTTGTTTGCGGGGACGTCACCACCGAGCAACTTGATGAAGCGATTGGTGGCGTGCATGGCGAGATTTATAGTATGTCTGGCCGTATTTCCAACGAAGAATCAACACGCGCATCTGCGGATGAAACCCTGAAGGGGCGCTTGGATGCGATTTATAGCACCGAAATCACACCGTCACTCAAAAATGCGACCTATGCAAATGGAATCCTGCACTGGACAGGCGGAGAAATTCGTGCTGGGTCTGGGGTGCTGGGTTCTGGGCTTATTGTGGATGGGATTCACACTGTAAATCTGACGATTCCAGCCAACGACTCCATGATTGCAGTTTATGCCGGTGCCGCAGAAGATTTTTCGGAAGCCGGCAGCTCGGTTCCGCATGGCGCGGTAATCATGAACTCGCGGCTATATTTGTGCATCGAATGGACTCTTGCTGGGGACTACCCGATTTCCGCTGGCGATAGCGTCACGGTTGAAATGACAGATACAACTGTCGCAGCAGTAATTAATGGCGTCCGGCACGATGCGACACTAGTTAGTACGCCGCTACCATCCAACATCAAAACCCATGCCACAATTTTTGTTATGCCGGGTGGGTCAGGTGTGCAAGACCTGCATATTGAGCTTGTTGGCAATATTGCCACCGGCCTGCTACCCGATGAAACCGCAGCCCGTATTGCTGGCGATGCCGCACTACAGGACCAGATTGACGACGTGCAGACGCTGGCCGAGGTCAACCAGCTCAACATCACCGGGAAAGCCGACCAGATCGACCTGGACGCCCTGCAGACGACGGTG
>Ga0075158_10001837_pt1 | contig 15811 bp, 10 predicted proteins | sample JI91814BDNA_FD_70968 | JGI IMG/M metagenome (GOLD analysis project Ga0075158, IMG submission 70968) | Wastewater effluent complex algal communities from Wisconsin, to seasonally profile nutrient transformation and Carbon sequestration -... | ecosystem: Engineered > WWTP > Effluent > Algae... | reverse complement strand
TTTATCCAGGCTGATAATTCTATTACAAGAAAATATGGTGGAACCGGTCTGGGGCTTGCTATATCCAGGAATTTAGCAAACCTCTTAGGAGGAGAGATAAGCGTCAAATCAGAGTTAGGCGTTGGTAGTGAATTTAATCTAAGACTGAAAGTATTGTCTCATGATAATTATGAGTCTGTAAAGACTGAAATTAAAAATGTAGATTTCCAAAATGAAACTTCTACAAAGCAATTGTCTATTCTTTTGGTTGAAGATAATTTAATGAATCAAAAAGTTCTAGTAAGACTACTTCAAAAAACAGGATTTGAAATTACTGATTTAGCAAACAATGGAGTAGAAGCAATCAACCTATTCAAAGAAAAAAACTATGATCTCATTCTAATGGATATTCAAATGCCAGAGTTAGATGGGATGGAGACTACAAAACTCATTCGAAATAAATTTAAAGACAGAAAACAGCCAATTATACTTGCACTCACTGCAAACGCCATGGTAGGTGATAGGGAAAAATATTTAGCAATTGGAATGGATGATTATATAAGCAAGCCCGTTACGCCTAACGATTTAAAAGAGAAATTAACTTTATGGGCTAAGAAAATTCTATAACTTTCACAGAGGTTTTGTTGACATTATGGAGTGACCAAAGGATGAGCATTGAATTTACTTTTTTTATTGCTCAACACAAAGCAAATAACCTTGCTGATCGCAAGTTCCAAATTGATTTTCTAAAAAATAGGAACTTAATACATTGGGTCCTCCACGATAGCCATTGACTCCATTACTACTTGAAGTCCACCCCGTGCAGTCTGTGTTATTCGGTTTCCAGTAGTTTGTAGCAGTCGGAGTTCCCCCATCAATTCTTGACCAACTAAATTTCCATTGTAGGTAGCAGAAGTGAGAAAAATAAATTTTGCCCCATTGCGTTATAGCTCCATTAGCCCCAACACCATCAAAAAATCCGTCACAAAAGTCATCTGCCAATGTAATTTAATAAAATTTTAGACAAACTTTTATTTAAAAAAATACAAAGATGTTTAGCTTTTATACGAAACACATAATTACAATATACCGATCAAATTATTTAAATTAAGAAGTCTTTCAATGCAATAGACATTTTCTTTTGTTTACGAATTTCGATTGCACTGTCAATAATTAAGTTGGTAATTAACGATCTGCTCTTGTTGCTTTTTGCCACTGAACAGGATTACCAAAAGAACTTTTTTGAATTCCCTTTGCGATGATTTGTTTGTGATATTCCAAAGAATGTTTAGAATCCTTTTCTTTTACTACTTTAATACCAATTCGATTGGTAATACTCAGCAATAAAAGTAAATCCTGCTCATTGTCTATGTCCAGTGTAATCTGCATAATAACTGGTCTCCTTCTAAATTTGCGTAAAGCAAGCTTTCTTTATTATTAGAAGAGGAACCTCCACAACCACTTGAAAAAATCGATAGTTGATCAAGCTTTCAACATAAAGGCTTATGGCGAAGGTTTACTCGGTGTTAGTTCCTGTGGGGGAAATTCCTACTGAAGTTGTATTTGTAAATCTGTTCGACCGGTGGTAGGTGTATTGGAAAGAGTATAAATTACCAATGTATACCTACCTGCAATAAATGCTGTCAGAGTAGCCTGGTTTGTTGTAAGAGTCGTGCCATTTACATATGTAGAGGAAATCGTTGCCGTTGAACTTCCACTGACTGGACAGGATGCATCTCCTTGCTTTGAGAAACCGACATTCGTTAAATTCGTAGTAGTAGAGGTAATGTTTAATTTTTGTCCAGCTGCAAAATCTGCTTTATAAATAACGGCTTGCACTTGCTCAGGTACTGATGGAAAAACTACTGGCGTCAAAGTTGTAGTCGGCGTAAACAAAGAAGCTGTATAGGTCGTTGTCGTATTTGTAATTGCATACGAAAATCCACATCCACCCGGTGTAGCAGGCTTCGAAGCTTGCGTTATGGAATTATACAGAAAAAGACCTGCCAATAGTTTAAGATTATCCTTGTTATCCTTACCATTGCTACAATTTAACACGCTTCCCAAAATCAACGCAACCACTATTATTTTTTTTACATTTCTCATTTTATCCCTCTTTATTATTTTATTTAATTATTTCAAATTGTATTTAAACTATTTAATATCCACTTACTATCGTTATCACTTAATCCTCTAAAAGCAAACCCTGCTCCATTCATGTCTTTTCTAACAACTCCAGCGACAAATAGCCGTTTATCTCTTTCTGTTTCAATTTCTACTGCGACTTCTGCATTGATTTCAAATGGAACATCATTCCAGTCCACATAAAACCCTGCTTCGGATATATCTTTTGTTAGCCGATCTGTTCCATTGATACATACTTGAATTTGAATTGGCTTTCTTTTTTCTCCTCTCCATCCTCTTGGATACATTTTTAAATAGGGAGCTGAAATATCCTTCTTCAAAAAGTATACAGCTCCTAAAAATATAATCGTAGATTCAAAAAGGGAATAGAAATTAAACTTAATCGGATTTACAATTGTAGCATATATATTGAATAGAATCAGAATCATTGAATAGAGAATGAACAAATACCATGCCCATTTTTTTATTAAATATAAACCGATTCCACAAATAACAGGCAGTATTAAAAAGGCAATCTCAAGAGTAGTAAAGCGAATAGAGGAAATGTTTGTCCAATTCACAGGTAGGTTTCGAATAAAAAGTTGTAGATAATAGTTATATATCGGTGAAAGAATTAGGAGTAAACTGATTACAATTAGTGAAGTCGGTTTTTTTACTCTCGTTCTGCGCTCTCTGCTATTAATTAAATTCATTGTTTCTCCTCTTTTTTATCATGTCATTCCCGAAATTCCACCCTTTCGCTTCGCTCACACGACCGCCAAGCGAAATCGGGAATCTCTACTTGTTGAGACCCCCGATAGAAAATTTCGGGGGTGACGACTATAATTTCCTCTTCACTTCTTTTTTGATATTATATATAAAAGGCTAATATTTATTATCCCTAAAATAAAGACTGTAATCACCATTAAATTTTCTAAACGAATAATATGTTTATATAAAATCTGTTCTTTAGGAGGAAGACTTTTCCATGTTAATTCTTCATCAGGTTTCGGTTTTGAACTATCTGTATTTACATTTTCCGTTGTTTCTGAATTATCGTTTGTAGCAACTTGTGGATTTCCTGTTCCTTGTAACCCAATTGGAACTAAAGAAATTGAATTTGATTTTTCTTCCTGGTAATCTATTAAAGGTGATTTGTCTTTTAGCTCATTGTATCTTTGACGCACAAAAGCATGGTTACTCCATACTTTATACACTTTTTCAAATTCAATAAATGCAGACTTGTATTTTCTCTTTTGATAAAGTCTTTCTCCTTTATCAAGCCAGATTTCAGCCTGATAAAGCGCAAGAGTTGCATCTCCAGGATTTTCTTTTAGTAACTCCTCTACATCTCTTAAAGCTCTATCTAAATTTCCAGATTGAATAGTTTGTTTAATGGATTGGTAATTTATTTCTCGAACTTCTTCTTGTGCAAGAAGGGAAAGTGAAAGAAAAAGTATAGTCGGTAAGATAAGCCCTATCGTAAGGACTTGATTAATCAAGTCCTTACGATCTACTTGTAGTGGATACTCTTTAGTAGTCTTCATCTGTTTATAATCACTGCTTTGTGAGCAAAGCGAGCTGTAGGCATTTTAACTGTCTCAGTAGTCCAGGGACCGGATGTTGGATCAGAAAGACCGATGGAATAAATGGTTGTAGTCGGGAGGTTAATGTCGGTTGCCCCACCAAATACATAAGCTTTTCGATTGTCGTAAGAAATTTCCATTGCAGGTGCATAGACCATCGTTGGTAAACTCGGACCTGTGCTAAATGAATTGGTTCCAGTTCCAATCTTCATGAATTCATATCTATCTGTAGCTGTGATAGCAGTTGGAGGCTCCGCAACATTTTGTAAAGTAGTTCCACCGGCAACTAAGATTCCAGATGTATCAAGTGGAAATGGATCTGTTCCAGATGGGCGATAACAGGCAGTAGCCGCTCCTGCTCTTCCAAGACTAATAGAAGCTTCAATAGTAGAAGTGGTAGAATTGGAAGAAGTAACGTAAGCATCTGTAGTGGCTAAGAGCGAACCGTCTGAAAAAAGTCTTCCACCGGTAAAAAATAAATTCCCTTGAATGACACAGCCTCCCATGTCTACACGGGCAAATATAGTATTAGCCGATACAAGAGGGGCACTCCAGGTTCCATTTGTTCCCGTGTCCGGTCTGAATTTGTAAACTGTATTTAAAATCGTTCCTGTGGTCATATCAGTAGTAGTCGTTCCGGCGATTAAAACAATTTCTTCCCCGACAGAGCCAATGACACCACCTAGTAAAGCAGAGGGCATGGCTGACTTAGTTGTCCAAATATTTGTAGAAGGATCGTATTCTTCTACAATTGCACTTGCAACATAATTAGAAGAAGAATTAGCCTTTGTCATTCCACCGATTACATAAATTTTTGATTTATGAGAAACAATTTGTGCATAAGCTCTTGGTGTTGGAACGCTTGTGATACTCGCGGTAAAGGTAAGAGTAACCGGATCAAATAAATCTACCTGTTTTACAGGCTGGCTATCTGAACCTATTCCGCCTAATAGCCATATACCTCTAGAACGGATTTGGGCGTCAGTAGCTAGAGTTGTAAACCTCTGAGGAGCAATTTGATTTAAAAGATAATTTCTCTGTGTAAGTTTAATATCTTTACAAAATACCTGGTATTGGTAAGTAGTTGCAGGACTTAAATTAGTAAGTAAGGTTGTCTGAAATTCACTGGAAAATACAGTATACTGAGTCTGGTTAAAATTTCCGACTCCGTAGATTACGATTCCATTTTCAGAAGCATTGCATTTCCAATTAATTCTCGCAGTAGTAGTTGTAACCTGGTTCACGAAAAAATATTCTGCATAGAGGTTTTCTCGTTTATCCCCTTCAAATAAAGGCGAAGGTCCGCAGGATAGAAATACTAATACTAAGAAGGTATAGAAAGTTAATAAAAGAGAGCGGTCATTGAGCCTGTCGAAATGACGACTAATAGTAGCTGTGAAATTTTTACTAATTCTCATTCACTCTTCTCCACGACACGCTTTTTAACTAGCAAATCAAAATTACCCTCTATCAGTGCACTCTTCTTCGCATGACTCCAACCCTGAATTTGTTTTTCTCTATAGAATGCATCCTTTACATTTTCAAAGAACTCAGAATAAATTAATTTTACGGGTAATCTCTTCTTAGTATAATCTGCTCCGATTCCGTTTGAATGTTCATACAACCTTTTTTCCAAACTGCCGACAGTGCTTCCCGTGTAATATGTATTATCCGAACATTGTAAAATATATAAATATGGCATACGATTTCCTGAAATAATGAAAGACCTATCTTTAGATCGGTCACTGAGCCCGTCGAACGTGACGATATTCCTACCAAGTCCATTAGTTGTTACTTCGGCAGGCTCAGCAACCGCTGTTTTATTCTTGCCCGTTCCACTAGTCGTCATTTCGACAGGCTCAATGACCACTCGGTATCCAATGACCGCCTTTTGCACAGCAATCATCAAAATCTTACCCCCACACCTAGACTACCACCGCCAGCACAAAAGCTTCCCTGGGATTCAAAGTTACAAAAGGAATTTAAACCAAGCCTGAGATATATATTTTTAAATTTAATTCCCTGCCAGCCTACTTCGAAGTATCCGCCAGGATTGGTTCCAGAAAAAGAATCACTTCCCTTTTTATATGAAACATTAGAAGCTGAAGCACCTAGATTCAAATAAAAATCAAGCATTGGTTTTTCTAGAAAAACTCTACTCATATTTATATAGGCTGTGTTATTGAAAAAGGTGATCGAATTTCCTGAACTAAAAGACTCCAAGAATTCCGAACGTAAACCAAAGCGCATAAATTTCCATTGCAAGAAAGCAGGCTCTACATACAAACCTCCACCATTGGAACTAGAATTTGTATCTGAAATAGGTCTACCATTTGCAAACCCAGAACCAAAGATTCCAATTCTAGTCTCCGGCAAACGAACATTAGTCGAAAGATAGGTAGATGAAATCTCAGGTGGAGTCTTGAACTTTGTAGGAAATTCAGCGACACGCTTCTTCTCTACTACTAAAAATCCTAAATCTGTTTTCAGGGTGTAACTATCATTATTCTCTTCTGCAATGACCCCATTGATCTTACTTCCATCTTTTAATGTAAACTTAGAATAGCGAAAGGCACTATGCGCACCCTTCTTTGTGGAGTCAGTTGATGTAACTTCTGTTTTGGGAATCGAATATTCTTTATCTTTGTAAAGGATTTTGTAACTCTTATCTGTTTCTGTGATTAGGTCACAGATAAATGCATCTCCGTTTTCGAGAATGATCTCGAATGCGGATAATGGCAAATAGAGGAGGATAAGGAGTGTTAGGTAGAGTTTAGGTTTCATGGATTAGGCTTTTCTAAGAAGTTCATTGTTTGTTTGTCTTTTAGCAATGTTAATTTCTTTTCTTCGGGCGTTCGGCGAATTAGGTGGATAAGCAACATTAAGCGCAATAAGAGAAGATACTCCACGTAATGCGCCGGCAGGCTGTCAGTCCGCCCCTCACTTTCCTTCGCCATCAGCCAAGCTATGGTCAATAAATTGCGATTAGCCGCATACAAGGAAATGTAAACGAGTATGCAATTTATTGACCACGCTTCCATCCTTAACGCGGGGCTTTGCTGTGTGTTTGGGTTATTCATTATTTGTCCTTTCCTTTATCCTTCTAACACTTTACTCTTTTATTCTGTCGCTGTTACAATTAGGAGGCTTAGAGTGGAATCTCAGGATTAACTCTCTCTTTTCTTGCATTTTTTAAACACTGTTGATAGTCATATAAAAAAATTTGCCATTGATTGGATGTCTGAGTTATGCTTAAATTATAAAGAAGTCCTGCCCTACACTTAGAAATCTCTTCATTCTCATTCGCATCATTTAGTGTTCTGCAAAAAAAAGAAAAATGCATTATGAAAAATATTAATAAATAGTAACTTTGTATTCTTATGTCTTTCTTTTGATGAATTTTCAAGCTTATCATAATTTTGCACCAGATTGTGAATATACTAATTGAAGATTAGTATCAGAGATTTCTTCAGGAACTATCGTGCAGGATTTTTTCCCTGAATTATCGACGACACATTCTACCCTTAACCCAGACCCATCTCCATTGTAAAAATAACCGAAATTAACATCCCTTTTTGAGTGATATTTGTGTGCTTGCATGTTTCTATCTAGACCTCGAGCAGCAGAGACTATCTTGCAACGTTCACTTCCGGGTGATTCGCTGCAAACTTTCTCAACTATTAATCCTCCAATTGTTTCACGCATGTAATCCATTTCTTTATCTTTCACATTATAATCCCAAAATTTTGTCACCCGCTTCCATGCAACGGCATTACCAAGCCATCCAAATATTCCATCCTTCCCGATAATACTATCCCAAGCTTTTCCGGCATTTATCTTACCAAAATCACTACGCTGATATGCACTTCCCTTTTGATTTATTGTTGCTCTTCTGCCTGCGACTGCACCCCAAGCAAGTCCTTCTTCTGGTTTCATTCCACGCTGCGGAGCTGCCAAATATCCCATTAGCATCCATGACTGTGAAGTTGATAATTTATTCCCACTACGATCACTCCACCTCACCGGATTTCCTTCCACATACATATACCGATTCATACCAAACGTTGATTGCGGCATAACAACACTATCCGCTTGCAAGAATCTCCCAATCATCGGATCATAATACCGTGCCTTGTAATAAAGCAGTCCTGACTCCTTATCCTCTTCCTGCCCTGTATACTTAAACCGCGTAATATCCGGTCCGCTCGAATCCGTTCTATGAATCTCACCATATGGCTTGTAAGAAATATGAGACTTACCACCATTATTCCCACCAGCAATCACATTCCCACGTCCATCCGTAATCATAGTAATCGAACCCAGATGATCTGGATGTAAAAAATACATCCCCACAACAGGAACTAACGCCGATCCACCGCTACCACCAGAACCACCGGACGAATTACCATTTGAAGGCGAATCGACTGACGGAGTATTGCTATTAACCCCACTCGCAAGTAACAACCACGGTGCATCACCTTTCTTCTTCCCACCACCGATAATACCGCATTGGGTGAATGTGAATAAGATAGAGATGGTTGCCACTGAGGCACTGAGACGCAGAGGAAAAAGAGAGTTTTTAGATTTCTCTTCGTTTATTCCAGTGTTTCGAGATAAAGAGAGTTTGGATAAGATACGGGCTAATAGATAAAGCATTACTATTAGCATTATCCAAAGACCAACTCTAAACTCTACACGGCTAACAACTGTATATCCCTCTACAACTCCCTTAATCCAATAATACTTTATGCTATTTGTATAAAACTCCGAACAACTACCAGCAACGTCTTCACAAAAGAAACCTTTCACGAAAGAGTTGGGCGGGAAAGTATCCCCTTTCGCAAAGGGGAATACTACTGCTGATTTGACAAGCTCGAAGAGATCAGGGGATTTAGCAACATCTACAGAGTCAGAGGATTTACTACCACTAGAAGCATCTGTTATTAAAGCAGCATCATTTCGAGTCATCTGACTAAAAATATCTCCAAACAATCCCTTGAAATATAATGTATGCTTATCACCTTCTCCTGGTGTTCGGGCTATTTCGTATAAGCCGTCGAAGTTATAGACTACGACTCCGCTTGTTTTACTTGTCTTCTTGATTCTATTTCCAGTTGAATCATACAGATAAGTCAGCTTATCCCCACCCTCAGTGTCGATCTGTTTGAGTTTACCCTGTGAATTATAACTCATTGTATCACCATTACGCGAGATCATATTACCCGCTTCATCGTAGGAATAATTAAATGTTCCAGTAGATGGACTAGTGACCGAAGTAACTGCATGTTTATGGTTGTTATCCGCATAAGTATAAGTTGAAACGGACACTGAGCCTGTCGAAGTGCCAGCTCCACTAAGAGACCTCGACAACAAATTCCCTCCATCTGAATAGGTATAATTCTCAATCCCATATTTTCCAGTTGCTTTGATTAAGCGATTTTGTGCATCGTATACAAAGTCCTGTGTCCTTCCATTTACTATTGTATCCGCTATCTTGATTATATTATTCTTCTGATCGTAGGTATACGCAACAGCATTTTCAATATGCCCACTTGCTAGTTTTGTTACAAGTCCCTTTGGTCTTCGCTTGATTGGGTCATACTCGATTTCCATCTTGACTCCGTTTCCAGTCTCGCGGATAATCTTAAATTGCCCATTTTCTATCACAGGTCCGTTGTAGCTTCCTACTGTATATCCCTTACTCGATCCATCAGCAGTATCCATCGTAATTCCGCTAAAATGTCCTGTCGTCGCATACTTTTGATATACCTTCGTTCCATCTGGATAAGTTGTTGATGCTAATCGACTTTGTATATCGTATTCTCTTCTAAAGATAATCTCTAAGTCGTCTATCTTTCGTTTCTGGTATATTCTATTTCCCTTAATATCATAGCCTAATTCCAATTTGCCCGCATCATCCACTACTGTCGTCAATCTACCTAGCGCATACTTAGCTTTTCCACCTTCGTCATAGGTTAATACAGTATTGCCTTCTCCGTTACTGTAGCTGACCGATGTTGGTCTATTCAAATTATCATACGTAAACGTAGTCGTAATATTTCTCGCATCTTTTTGAGTCTTGATATTTCCTACTTGGTCATACGTGTAACTTGTAGTCCCAGAATTCGCATCCGTAACAGAAGTCTTTCTTCCTGCATTGTCATAGACTGTCGTAGTCGCACTACCTTCGGGATCTAAAATTTTTGTTTGTCTTCCGGCTGTATCATACTGGTAATTCATAGACATTCCATCTACAGTCCTGGTCAGAACTTGACCCTTTGCATTCTTGGTTAAGTCCTGTGATTGGATTAATGTAGCGTCTGACGCATAGGTCTGAGTAGACTCATTGAATCCGTTGTAACTCATCAATGTATAACTTGAATCAGGATGATCTACTCTCGTCACATATCCTTCATACGGATTATACGTATATACCGTATATACAGGAGTTTCTACATTCTCTAAATACGGATTTGATTTTCGGGATACTTGCCCTTTTGCGTCATATTCAGTTGTCTCGACGATAATGTTATTTCCTACTCCAGGCGATTCTTTTCTTACGCTTCTTCCTAGCATGTCAAAGTATTCTTCTGCCAAAGTCTCCCCACCGTCGGGATTTACAATTGCCTTAGTGACAGATTTAAAGTAAGCACCACCAACAGCATAATCGACATAGGAGTATCTCTCTACATAAGAATCAGCACCAGGAGGGATAATCTCGCTTAGCCTACCTTTAGTATCATAACGCTTGGTCATTACAGCACCATTCGCATCTTGCGCTGTCAATTCTAGTCCAAGGCTTGTATCATAAGTCTTAGTAATTGTAAAATTAGCAGGGTTGGTAATCTTAGTAACATAATTATGAACTACACTATCATATTGATAGCTAGTAGTCCTTCCAAGTGGATCGGTTACGGATTGTTGATTTCCAAAACCATCTAGCGTTATATTGGAAGTAGCCGCAGCAACTGTACCCGCCATACTTGTTACAGTAACTCCTGTATTGCCGCTATATACATATTGTGTATTCTCTACAACGGCTCCATCAATGTCTTTCGTGCTCTGCGATGGTCGATTCAATATCCAATTTGTCGTATCATATGTATACGAATCTGACTCTGTTACGACTGATCCTGCAGCAGACGTTGTCTTTGTTGTTACATTTCCATAAGAATCATAGGCATAATTCTCTGTAGTCGTGATAAGCGCAACTCCATCCCTGTAAGCAGTCTGAGAAGTCGAATTTGCTGACGTCCATTCCCGCCCAAGCGGGTAACTAGTCGTATACGTTGTATTTGTAATTTGTCTGTATTGACCTATTGCATTTTTCGTCTCGTTATAATCTGACATTCCGGCTAGCGTATTCGATGATTGAATGTAACGCTCAAAATGGGTTTCTCCACTAAGGCTACTCGTTATTGTCCTCGTTCTGAACCCAAGGCTTGCAACCTGGTCAGGTGTTCCCATCCAAATGCGATTATCAGAATAAGAATAAGTATCCGTATTTATCATCGCGCCGGATAGATTAGTCGTAACTGATTTAACTAATGTTCCAATTCCAAAATTTGGTAAACTTGGATATACACCATTTGTTAAAATAGAATTTAGAAAGTTTCGTGCATCATCGTAAGAGAGGCTAATAGTTCGATTGAATCCAGCGTCTACTTGTGTAATAACTGATCCTTTAAGTCTATAATTTTGTAAAAATACCTCGACTTTACTTTCTGGGTTCGTATTACTATTTGCTAGAAAGGATAATATCTCAAGAATACCGCTTTGAGTTGAGGACACTTGATAATTAGTTTGTTTTAAAAAATTACTTACAGATTCCAGTCCTTGCTTCAAACCACTGAAATAGTTTCCTTGCACTTCTTTTAAACTGATAATATCAGGTAGTCCATCTCCATTAAAGTCGCCTATATTCCATAAACTCTTTGAAGTTAAAGAAAACCCATTCGTACCAGAAGTATCTCCATTAGAAAAATTTCTACCATTTCCATAGGACACTTTAATTGCATTTGTAAATGGCGCATACCGAATATAATCCACAAAACCATCTCCATTCAAATCTACAAATAGCTTGTTTGAAGGTTGTGCCTTCGTTGCATAAAATGATTCTGCAATAGCAAATGATGGTTGTGTATTAAATTTTACACCATCGAAGAGAGATATAGTCATATTTCCAAATGCATCTAATGTGATAAAATCAGGCTTTCCATCAGAATTGATATCCGATATCCAACGATTTCTAGAATTTTCAATATTTGAAATTGGATAATCAACTTTATTACTAGTAGCAAAATTTGAAGAAAAATACCGAGCAGTAATTTTACCATTTGCAACAAAAACCCATTCTGGTCTTTGGTCTCCATTCAAGTCAATGAATTGCCCTGGCTCAGGTCCTTCTCCTTCCAGATTCATATACGAGGTTCCGACATTTACGGTTATCATATTATTAAAATTACTTCCGTTCCATAAATGAATCCCTAGATTATTGTTATCAACTACTTTTACATAATCAGCACGACCATCTCCGTTTAAATCAACTAAACCACCTTTCCATAAAGTGTCAGGTCTATCTAAAAGATAATTTACTGCTCCGTAAGAAACATTTACATTTCCATAGGAAACTGGATCATTAAAAGTATTTCCATTCGAGAAGGCAACTTTTAAGACCGACCCATCAGAATATGCAAAATCTACTCTTCCATCTCCATTCACATCCCCGAAACCTAACGTATAAAAAGTTTGATATTTGAAACCCGGTAAATTATTTGAGACTCTACTTTTTATAAAACTCCCATTCGTATATTTAGTAGCCTCTAAATGAATACTTCCAGAGGATTCATCTCCATCTAGTTGAATTATTTGCGATGAACCATTCCCTATCATATCGCCTACCGTTAAAACAGGGGAAGGAGTTTTAAAACCAGTCGTACATGGATCTCCCCATGTAGCTGTATATCCATTACATAGTGTGGTATTAGTAGCTTTTGTATTAAGACAAGCAGCTTGCTTTGCTGGAACTGGATAACTACAAGCCTGTCCTGCTAAGTAACAATATTTTACTCCATTTACACATGCCATCTTATCATCTAAAGGAACTCTGGAAGTAGCAAAAGTTTCTGGATTTGAGAATTCTCCAACACTGGAAAAACCAAGCGATGAATTCGTCGCATAGGCATAATTGATTGGCGCATAATTTATAGTAGTCCCATTATAAGTCTCCGATTTATCAACCTTTGTAAGTAGGTCTCTATTATTAGTATCTTGCCCATATGTAAATGTATAGCTTCTAGTTAAATTAGAGCCCGCTGCAATGTTAATATTACTTATTAGCTTATTACTTGGAACAGGACTATATTCTGAATAAGAAGAAACCTGGTTTGTTTTATTGGCGTAATTTATGTTAATAGATCTATCAGCATAATTAATATTAATCCCTGATCCAGAATAAGAAATAGAATACCCATTTCCGTAAATATCGCTTACATTAGTTAATGCCCAAACTATAGGAGTATCCCCACTTGGTAATACTCCCTGAAAATTAAGAGCGGTAAAAGTATATGTTGTGCCAGACTTATCATATGCAGTCCAAGTAGCGGGAGCTACATTTTGACCAGACCCATATGCTGAACCTGGCACAAATTTTATAAAGGTTTCTTTACGGGAATAATAATTACCATCTGCCGCTTTAACCAAAGCACCGCCTAGTGTCGATGTAAACTGATCGTTAGTCGTATAGTCAATTCCATAAGTTGCATCTCTTGTGATCCAATGAATGCCAGAAAAATTCCAACCTACTCCCATATTTCCAAAACCACCGGAAGAATTATAATGAATTGATAGATCGGGATCAACACCCTTAGTTCCTTCAGGAACGTCTATTTGATAGGATACATTTGATTTACCGTTCAAATCTACAGAAACGGAAGGCATAGGCTGTAGATTGTTTTCAATTCCATTCGTTTGACCAAAAGATAGGTTTAATAGTAATAAGCCGCTAAAAAGTAAGGTAACAGAAGAAACCCAATAAGGATTCTGCTTTAAAATGAGCTTTGGTATGACATTTAGAGTGTTAAAACTCGAGAATAACTTTTTCAATTGACTGACCTCTTTTTGATTTTCTTTTCTATGAAAACAAAAAATACTCCTATCAGTTATTAACGCCAGTAACAACTCGAGATTTTTTATTCACATAATTTTTTCCATAGAAGATAACCTACATTCATAGATCAAGCTAGTTTAATAAAAAAAATAGAGTAGAACAATATTAAAACTAGAGCTGGTTTTCTGTGGCTCAAAACTATGGCTATCAGATCCTATTTTGCACTGCAAGCTTAACATCGATTAACCGCAAACAAACTAAAACCCTTCCGTTTTAAAGACGTAAGTCAAAGCATTCGATTGCAATCGTTTTAGATTCCTTTATATTGTCTTTTACTCAGAGCCGCTCTAGCTCCGCTTATACAGCCGCTCTAGACCGGTCAAAGGGGCACTTTAGAGCGGACGTAGACGGGCTCTATAAGCGGAGCTGAACCGAATATGAGTAAAGGTTAATATATCGTTCTTTTATCGGTGTCCAGTCCTCCCTTCGCTCCAAGTATTCACGACCAACACTTTTCCATCTTCATCGGTAGTTATCTTTTCTTTCCTTCTTCTTTCCAAACTAAGCCTTTCCATAAAATTGACATTGGACTGGCCTTGCAATGAAACGAAACATTCGAAATATAGGAATCTTTGCCCATGTGGATTCAGGGAAGACTACGCTTACAGAGAGAATTTTATTTGAAGCGGGCGAGATATATAGTCCGGGTTCAGTCAATGAAGGAACCACAGAGAGTGATAGGTTAAAAGAAGAAATAGAGCGGGGAATTTCTATTACAGCTAGTTCGATTCAGGTCAGGTATAAACTAAAAGGCAAAAAGTATTTCTTAAATTTAATCGATACACCCGGTCACTTGGACTTTTACGCACAGGTTCAGAATTCTCTATTAGCCGTAGATATTGCAGTCTTGCTCTTGGACATAACAACGGGTATCCGCTCGCAAACAGAAATGCTCCTCGAAGAGATTACGCAGCAGAAAATTCCTCTTATTGTATTTATCAATAAGATTGATAAAGCAGAAGATTTGAAAGTATTCTTAGAAGAATTAAAAATAAATATCAATCGTAAACTCCATCCTGTATTTTCGATTCGAGATGAATACAAAAACCAAATCGAATACATCCTACAAAAAAAAGAAATCGAAGAAGAAATTGAGCTTCCCTTCATTGAGTGGAATGATAAATTAATAGACTCTTATTTTAAAAAGCCCTCTAAGAAAATTATTCTTGATGGTTTAAATCAAGGATTTCAGTCCTGTGATTTGACTCCACTCTTTGCAGGAAGTGCTCTTCATGGTTCGAGCGTCAAAGAGCTATTAGACTTTATTTGCATGCAGGAGTTTCATCGCCGTCATTCTGAAGAAGAGGGCGTGAAGGGAGTTTTATTTAAGAGACATCTGCACCCAGACTTGGGGAAAGTTTATTTTATTAAATCCTATGAGCCTATTCGCACGGGAGATTCCTTTTATTCTCTAGATAAAAAATTTAAGATAGAGAGCATGTATGAGCTTACTCCAAATGAAATATTAAAGTTAGATATTGTAGACGACTATTCAATATTTGCCGCTACCATTTCCGAGCACTCTTCTCTAGATACAGGCTCGCTTTATACAAAAGAACAAAATATGCATTTAAATCCTGTTGTGCCTAATAATGAGTATGTGCTCACTCTTGAACCCAATACATCCGAAGGAAAAGAAATCCTACGCTCTGGTCTTGAAAAATTAGTCTGGGAAGACTTTGGACTTAGTTTTAGAGAAAAAACAGATACAGGACAATTCGAATTAAAAGGAGCAGGGGAGCTTCATCTCGATGTTGCCATAAGTCGACTCAAAGAATTTGTTTCAGAAATTTTTACTTTCGGCAATTTAAAGGTTGCCAGATACAGAAAATTAAAAAACATGGCTATAACGGTAATTTTCGAACACTCTGCTTTTAATCAAAAGTTGAAGAGTGGGACTCTAATTAGTTCCCTTGAGAAAAGTCCTGATTTTTCAAGTTCTGTCCTTTGGGAA
>Ga0075158_10001836_pt1 | contig 15812 bp, 15 predicted proteins | sample JI91814BDNA_FD_70968 | JGI IMG/M metagenome (GOLD analysis project Ga0075158, IMG submission 70968) | Wastewater effluent complex algal communities from Wisconsin, to seasonally profile nutrient transformation and Carbon sequestration -... | ecosystem: Engineered > WWTP > Effluent > Algae... | reverse complement strand
GGCTCGCAAAAGTGCGGGGCCCGTCTTGTTGAGCTGGCTAGCTCAGTGTTGCCCCGTCCGCCCTGACCGCCCTCTGCAACGAGCGTCCTTTGACCGGACTTGGTCAGGTCGGCAATCACCAGGCCACTCTCTAAATCTCTCACCGTAGTGCCTACAGGCACCCTTATAACGACATCCTGGCCTGCTCGTCCATGACGATTTTTGATGCCGCCTCTGACACCGGTATCGGCAATAAACTCAGTCTTAAAACGAAAGTCCAACAGGGTATTGAGATCAGCAGTAGCCTCTATGTAGACACTGCCACCCCTGCCGCCATTGCCGCCAGCGGGCCCACCCATGGGCTCGTACTTCTCACGGCGCCACTGGATAGCACCGTTGCCGCCGTCGCCGGACTGGACTTCTATTTGCACTTGATCGATAAATTGAGCCATGACTTATATAAATACTTGCTTTTACGTCTGATAAGTAGCTAAATCTAGAAATATATCTTTTACTATTAAAGATTTTAACTATACTTAGTCTTAGATCTGTTGGTTTTGTTCTTCAGCGTGGCATCAAAGTATCCGGGACCTTCAATAAAGCACCAGATATAGCGACAACAATTTCAATTGGAGTATTAACCTTGGAAGAGAGAATTACCATTCACGAAAAAGCTCGCGGTGAGACCATAAATGTCTACATCGGCGAATACCGCGGCACCAAGTACCTGCACATTCGTGAGTGGTACATGGATAAAGAGCAAGAAGAAAAACCCACTAAAAAGGGCATTGCTCTGCCAATCGACAAAATCGAAGCCCTCAAAGAAGCTATCGATCGTCTGGTACCAAATCAAGGCAAGTAACCTCAAGTGTTGATGTCTGGCTGCGATCTTGTTATCGTACCTGTCATCTTTTGCTGATTGAGGATTACTATGAGCATAAAATTCGGTCCCTTGCGGGCCATGCCGTCGCTTTCTGCTCTTATTGTGCTGGTCTTATCGACAAACCCGCTTGCTGCCTTGGCCAGTGAGCGGGTTTATCTATCTCAAAATGAGCCTGCCACCACCGGCGCAACCAGTGAAGTGAGCGCTACTACCATCACTTTGTCCAATCAGCGCCCCAAACAGGGCGAAACTATTGAAGTCAAAGTTAGTGGGGCTGAGGCACCTCCGTCTGCTGCCGAGTTTGACAAAAATAGCTACAAATTTTTTGCCACTCCCGGCGATACCGGTGTCTATACCACGCTAGTGACAGTACCTGTGGTGATGAAGCCAGGCGTCAAGTCAATCAAGGTGGGTGACAAAAAACTGACATTGACCGTGGTCGATAGTAAGTTTCCGGTACAGCATCTGACTTTGCCCAAGAGCAAAAATAATTTTGATACGGCCAAAGGCGAAGAAGAAGCCGTTGATAAAGCCAAAGCAACTCTCTCTGATGAACGCTTCTGGCATGGTAACTTTACCGTGCCTTCTGCTGCCAGGGTAAGCGCTGGTTTTGGCCTGAGAAGGGTGGTCAATGGTGTCTTGCTTGATGATTACTTTCATTCTGGTCTAGATTATGCCGGCTACCTGGGCACGCCTGTCAAAGCGGTGGCCCCAGGGCGTGTTGTGCTGGCTGTGAGCAAGGGCTTTAAATTGCATGGTAATACCATCGCTATCGATCATGGTCAGGGGGTAGTCAGTTTTTATATCCACCTGCAAAAGGTCCTGGTCAAAGATGGTGACATGGTCAAGCAGGGTCAGCTCATTGGAGCAGTCGGTCAGACAGGCCGGGCCAATGGACCGCATTTGCACTTCAGTATCTATGTTAATAAGGTTGCTTCTAACCCCTGGCAGTGGTACCGCAAAGCCCTCTAAAGCATACAAAGAGAAAGAGAGAGGTTTGTCGCCTCTCTCTTTTCTCTTTAATGGTTGCCGTTAGTTAGATAGTCTGAGTCTTATTCCAAAATGCGGTTTGTACGCCTTTTGAAGCAGTGGCTTCAGAGTTGATTGATACCGAGGCGGGAGCAAAGAGGAAGACACCGTCGCCGATGCGTTGCTGATGACCATCAATGGCCCAGCAGGCGCCGGAGAGGAAGTCTACTACACGCTGAGAACCTTCGTTATCGAGCATGTGCAGGTTGAGTAGCACGGACTTACGTCCACGCAAGTGCTCCACGATATCCAGGGATTCCTCGAATTGTCTTGGTTCGATAACCAGGACTTCGCTTACTGGTTGGCTATTGGGATGCTCCAAAACTTTACCACCACCACTGATGCTGGGTCCCATTGTCAGTTGTGGTTGTCTGACCGGCATTTGTGATTCTACCGGTGACGTATCTAAAGCGAGCTGCCCATTGGTGGCATACACATCATCTGAAGTCTCGAAGAGGTCTTCGAAATCTTCTCTCTCATAATTGTCTGCCGGTCCAAACCAAAAGCTCTTAAACTTTTGAACAATGCTCACTAATTCCTCCTTGCCCTGCGGTCTCAAATAAAAGTGTTAACCCTAATTCCTAATCCATAACCCTAGTTCGTCTCTGTCTGATAAAAACCTTTCTAATTTCCAAAAATGGCGCGGCCCAACCTGATCATAGTTGAACCACATGTGATGGCATCTCGCCAATCATCGCTCATACCCATCGATAGCTCTTTGAGTGCCACGTGATGATTGCTTGCTAGCTCGTCGCGTAACTTTCTCAATTGATTGAAGCTGTATTGCCAGACGGCGGCATCGCTGGTCAAGGGCGAAATAGTCATCAGACCCTGCACATCGATTGCGGGCAAAGCTAAAATCTGGGCAAAGCAATCTCTCAGCTCTTGTGGTGCAAAACCACTCTTGCTCTCATCGTTTTGCATTTTGACTTGCAATAAAATCGCTTGCACGACCTCTCTAGTTTGCGCTGTTTTTGAAATTTCCTGAGCAAGCTTGAGAGTGTCGACGCTGTGAATCAAAGAAAAGTTGCCGACAGCCTGCTTAACTTTGTTGGACTGTAAGTGTCCGATAAAATGCCAGTTGGTTTGCAGTGCTATCTGTGGTGCCATTTGAGATTTTTTGCTGAGGGCATCTTGAATGCGGCTCTCGGCAAAATCATGCACGCCCAGATTGCAGGCTTCGGTAATTTGCTCAATGGAAGCATTTTTGGAGACCGCAATCAGCTTGGTTTGCTGACTGTAATCGCCAAGCAGTTCTCTTACGTTTGCAAGATTAGCTGCCACTTTCGATGGTTTTCCTTGAGAGGGGGTGGGAATCAACGGGAGCCGTCAAAGTTGGAAAGTTATTGGGGCGATTAGGCATCACATCTGATGTCACTGTCACCGCCTACTATTAAGACTCGCATAGGATCTGTTTGTCAAGTCTCCAAGGGAAATTTTTTTAAGAGCCACTGGGGTTGGTGCCATTTGTCAGTGGGTGAAATGTATATCCGAATTGACCCAGAGTGTCGATCTGATAAATTCCCGAAAGGTTATCGAAGATATCCAGTAAGCGAAGTGCGAAGTGATATCGACTCTGGTGCCTTTTTGATTTCTTATTTGTTGCTCATCTACTTAACACAAGCTGCAAGGTGGGCTATACCCGCCGCCAAAATTGCCGCTGTCTCGGTGCGCGCCGTTGCTTGAACAAGGCAGAGCGCAATGGCACCAGATTTATTTATCAGCTGCTTTTCTTCTGGGGTAAAGCCACCTTCCGGTCCAAGTAAAATGACTACCCGGGCTGGTTGTGGCAATGTTTTATCGGCCGCAAGGTTGTAAAGATATTGAACCATATCTGGTGCCTTTTCTCTTTCTTGTAGAAGTACAAGTAGAGTGCGCTCACTATCAGTATTTGATTTTGTGCTGTTCTCCAAAATGACCGATAGCCTGGTCGGACTTTTCAATTCAGGCAGGTACGACTTTTCACTTTGTTCGGCGGCTTCTTTGATGATGCTTTGCCAGCGTGTTGTTTTTTGCTGTTGAGCTTGTGTTCTATCTGTCTCGGTGGGGATGATGCAGTCCACTCCCACTTCGGTTAGTTTTTCCAGGGCCCATTCAAAGCGGGCAATTTTTATTAAAGGCAGGCAGACAGTCAGTTTTTGCGGATGTTTGGTCACACCAGGATTTTGTTTGTCTAAGATTTTGAGGCTCAGGGTCTCACGACTGGGGCGCTTACCTGTGCACTCTGGCATTATCAAGCAGCGGTAGAGGTAGCCTGTACCGTCAAGAAGAGTGACTTGGTCACCATCTTTTAACCTTAATACTTTTGCTATCTGGTGCTTGAGATCACTGTCCACAACCTCGATAAGGGCGTCAGGCTCAGCGTCTGTAAGTACGCCTGGCGCCACGAAGAAGCGGTAATGTCTTGTCATCTCTCAGATCCAGATATAGGTGGATGGTATAATCACATGCTTATCTTACCCCGAGGAGCCAAGCAGGCTCCTGTGGCTTTTACGGGAAATTAGAAATGGATTTAAAAGAGTGGTTTGCTAGCCGAAAACAGCGTAAAGAGCTGCAGGAGAACATCAAATTACCCTTGCCCACAGAAGACTACTGCGCTCTCTGGCGTCAGTGCTTCCAGTGTCAGGAGCTGCTCTATACCAAGGACCTACGTGCCAATCAGCAAGTCTGCCCCAAGTGTCAGTATCATTTTAGAGTTGGTGCATTAGATAGAGTGGAGCAACTGCTCGATGAAGGCAGTTTTGTTGAGCTGGACTCAGAGATGGTCAGCACCGATCCTCTCAATTTTGTCGATACCGAGCCTTACAAGTACAGACAGGAAGAAGCCAGTCGCAAGTCAGGCTTAAAGGAAGCTGTGATCACCGGAGTCGGTGAAATAGATGGACAAAAAGTGGCTTTTGGTGCCATGGACTTTGGTCACTTCGGTGGCTCTATGGGCTCTGTGGTCGGCGAAAAAGTAACTCGTCTAGCCGAAGAAGCAATCAAGCAACAAATACCATTGATTGTAATCTCTAGCTCTGGTGGTGCCCGCATGCAAGAGGGCATCTTGAGTTTGATGCAAATGGCCAAAACCAGCTCAGCGCTCAAAAGCTACGCCGAAATTGGTGGTCTTTATATATCAATTCTGGCAGAACCGACCTATGGTGGCGTCACTGCCAGCTTTGCTATGCTGGGCGATATCATCATCGCTGAGCCTGGTGCGCGTATCGGCTTTGCTGGTAGACGCGTAATTGAGCAAACCATCAGGCAAAAATTGCCGGCTGATTTTCAGACTGCCGAGTATCTCCTCAAACACGGTCAAATAGACATGTTGGTGGAGAGACTCAGTCTCAAAGACACCCTGAGCCGCCTTGTCTCCTACCACCCTATTGGTCAAAAAAAGGTAGACAATAATAAAAACGGCACTGGTAAACCTAAAACTACACAGACTGTTTCTTAAGCCAATCCTGGAGCTGATTACAAATGGCCGCTATTGATAAGAAGACAATTCCTCTAGAGTTTGAGCAACCACTGGCGGTGCTAGCTCAGCAAATAGAAGCACTGGAAAAACAACTGGGTGACAATCCCGATCTTGAAGCCGATATAGATAGGTTGCAGGATCAGTACAATATGCTTAAAAAGTCGCTCTATACCAACCTCCGTCCTTTTGATCATCTCGCTATCGCACGCCATCAGCAAAGACCATATACTCGTGATTATTTTGGTCTCTGGGACCCGGCCTGGATAGAGTTGCATGGCGATCGCAAAGGGGCTGATGATGCTGCTCTTGTGGGCGGGCTCATCACTCTTGATGGTATCAAGATGGTGGCACTGGGCACACAAAAAGGGCGCGCCATCCGCGACAAGCAAGCCTGCAATTTTGGTATGCCACAACCAGAGGGCTATCGCAAAGCACTCAAGCTCTTTAAACACGCTGATAAGTTTGGTCTACCTGTTTTGACTTTGATTGATACTCCCGGTGCTTATCCCGGCTTATCTGCCGAGGAGCATAACCAGGCTCAAGCCATTGCCGAAAACCTCTTTGAGCTTGCCGGATTGACAGTGCCGGTGGTGGCAGTGGTGACCGGTGAAGGTGGCTCCGGTGGTGCTCTGGCTATTGGTGTGGCTAACCGTGTGATGATGCTTGAGCACAGTGTCTACTCGGTCATATCACCAGAAGGCTGCGCTTCTATCCTCTGGCGCTCCAATGACAAAGTCTCTGAGGCCTGTCAGGCCATGAAGATGACTGCCAAAGAAATTTTGCAAATGGGTGTGATTGATCAAGTCATTCCAGAACCACTTGGTGGTGCTCACCATGATCATGTCCTGGCTGCGCAAAATCTCAAAGCAGCTGTCGTCAAACAGATGAAAGAGCTTTTGACGATGAGCAAAGACGAAGTAAGAGCCGACAGACAGCAAAAATTCCGTGCTTTTGGTGCCTTTGCTAACTAGTTACTTACTTTGATTGCGCTTCGCTTTTTTGAGCATGTCTTTGGCTTGTTTGCCGACATTGCTCTTGGGCGGTATTTGCTGCAAGAGGGCAATGGCTTCAGTAAACTTCTTGTCCTTCATATATTGTTTGGCAACACCAACACAGCATTGATCGTATTTTTCTTGATCGCTGGCTGAGAGAGCGCCTTGTGCTTTTTCGGCTTTAAGAGCAGCCAGGGCTTTGGCAAATTTGCCAGCCTTCATCATTGTTTCGACTGTTTCTTCCTGAGTGCTTGTGCCAGCCACCGAGGGTTTGCCAAAGGGCAGCATCTCACTAAACTTACTATTGGTAGCAAATAAAATGACTGCGCCAAGCAGACCAACTGAAATCACTACAGGCAGGGCGATACTCAAGGTACGAGCGATGGACGGTCCGCCCTGACCTTTAGCACGGTTGCTAAAGCTTGCCGAAGAAATACCCGGGCTGTTTGATTGCTCGGCATATTTTTGCGCTTCTCTAAAGGCCTGTACCTGCTCTGAATAGTTGCTTGCAGGCGTTGGTTTGTTAGGCAAAGGTTCTTGCGCACCAGTGTTGCTCAAAAGCTCACGAGTGAGCGGTTTTGGAGGCAGCATGTCGCGCGATTCTTTGCGTGGATGCAAGGCCTCGTCCTGGGCCAGGGGCCCTGGTGGTGTGGTTTCTCTTTGCGCATCACGTTGCACAGTCGGTGTTTTGACTGGTTCTGGCTCAAAGCTGATTTCTTCCAGAGCCTTGGACAACTCATCCATAGTCTGGTGTCTGTCGGCTGGATTTTTGGAGAGAGTCTTATTGATTAAAGACACAAGAGCTTCTGGAAAAACCAGATCAGGGCGTACTTCGTCTATCGGTCTTGGTAGATCCGATAGCTGCATGGCCATTACTCTAACTAACTCTTCATGCTGAAACGGCACTTCACCCGTTAGAGTCTCGTAGAAGACTATACCGAGTGAATAGATGTCACTTCTATGGTCAACTTTGCTGGATGTGCACTGTTCCGGACTCATATATGTAGGGCTGCCGCAAACAGTACCAGTGCGTGTGATTTTGGCTTGATCTGATTCTTCCTGAACCAGCCTGGCAATACCAAAGTCCACCACAATTGGGAAATTTTTCTGACCGCCGCGCTCTACCAATACTATGTTTTCGGGTTTGATATCGCGGTGCACTACACCCTGTCTGTGCGCTTCTGAGAGCGCGGCACAAACCTGGGTAAAAACTGGCAATGCTTCTTCTACATCTATATGGTTGATTTCGGAAATAACATCACTTAGTGGTATGCCATTGAGCAAGTCCATGGCGATATATGGTCTACCGCCACCCTGCGGAATGACTCCGAAATCGTAGATTGTGATGATATTGGGATGGTTTAGACGGCTGGAGGCCTTGGCTTCCTGTTTAAACCGCTTGATAAACTCTTCGTCAGAGACGAGATAGTCATGCAGTACCTTGACAGCCACTTCGCGGCCAATCAATTCCTGTACCGCACGATAAACGGTGCCGGCTGAGCCCTGACCTATTACAGATTGAATTTTGTAGCGACCTTCAACAACCATGCCGAGAAGTGGATCATCACCCACGGTTACCATGGAAGAGCCGTCACGAGGACAGATATCCTGTTCACCGGCAGTCTGAAAGTTGCATATCAGACAGAGTTTCATATTTTTATCTAGCGGAACGCCAGTCTTTCTAGTAAGTTGCCCAACGCCTGAGGAGAGTATTTAGCTCTTATATATTACTTTTAATTACCCCGGAGGACTAATATCCAATCTCCCTTGTAATACTTGGGACAGGATCCCTACAAACTGTAACACTGATGAGGTCATTTGCAGGGGATTGCATCTTATAGGCGAAAATCTATAAGTCAAAGTGAGGATTTCAAAGTGGCGTCACCGTCTGGCAAAATGCAGCTCTTATTGATCTTTTTGACTGTCTTTATAGATCTAGTTGGCTTTGGTCTGGTCATTCCTATATTGCCGACCTATGCCCAACAGTTGCATGCCTCTGAGACCACTGTGGGTTGGCTTATAGCCAGCTATTCGATCATGCAATTTTTCTTCATCCCGTTTTGGGGCAAATTATCAGACCGTATTGGGCGCAGACCAGTTTTACTAATCAGTCTTGCCACTTCATGTATCGGCTATTTGATCTGGGGCTTTGCCGATACTTTGCTCTGGCTCTTTGTCAGCCGTATTGTGGCTGGTTTTGGCAATGCCAATATTGCTGTGGCGCAGGCTTATATCTCAGATGTTACTAGCGAAGAAAATCGTGCCAAGGGCATGGGCTTGATTGGAGCTGCTTTTGGTCTTGGTTTTGTGCTTGGACCAGCGCTCGGTATCCTCTGTCTCAATATGTCTCATGACCTCAAATTTGTCGGACTGGTAGCTGCTGGCTTCAGTCTTATCGATCTAATTTTGACTGCCTTTATGCTGCCAGAGCCTAAAGAGCGGGGTAACTTTACTCAGGAGCGTTTTGGTCGCGGTATCAGTTTTGTTTTTAATACGCTAGGCGACAGCAAATTGCGTATTTCATTTTTGATTTTCTACATATCTACTTTTGCTTTTGCCAACATGGAATCCACTCTGGTGCTGCTTACAGCCAAGCAATTTCACTGGGATGCCCGGGCTAATTCCACTATGTTTCTCTATATTGGCTTCTGGATCATCATGGTCCAGGGCGGCTTAATTAGACGGCTAACCAAAAAAAATAACGAGAAGCGCTTGATTGCGATGGGGTCACTGCTTACTGCAATAGGTCTTTTGATGTTGCCTCTGGGCGCCAATCTCACTCTGGTGTATGTAGCGCTGGCCTTGCTTGCTATTGGCTCCGGTATCAATAATCCCTGCAACCAGAGTCTGCTTAGCAAACTTGCTCCCCAGGATCACGTGGGTGGTGTGCTTGGCGTTGGTCAGTCAGTATCCACACTGGGCCGCATTCTTGGACCCATAATTGGTTGTTATCTCTTTGAGCATACTGGCTATATGAGTCCTTATTTTGCCGCCGGTGCCTGCATGCTAGTGGCTATGGTGCTCAGCTTTATGTTGCCCAACCTGGGAGCTAAAGCACCTGAGACCAATGCAGAGGCGCCAACTGCTGCTTAAGTCCCTCTTGAAAAGCTCAATGCATCTATATTTGCTGTGGATGTGATATATTATTTTTGGTTCAAGTTTTGGGCGTTGCCCTTTATTGGACCTTTAAAACTGAATTGCATTGCTGACAACTATCAGCCATTTTTAAAAACACTTGAAACTTTGCCTGTTAAGGCGCGTCAATCAAGAACAAATGCAATGGAAACATCTAAGTACTCTCTTTAAATAATAAGTAGAACAGCATATGGACAGTAAGAAACAAGAAACAAGGCAGGCGTGTGCGCCTCGCAACTCACAGCACAAAGATGTGCAAAAGCGCTATCAGCAAGACTTTGATCGTTATCAAAGACAAATCGAAAAGAACCGCGCTGTCGTCAATTCGACTAAAATAGCTTAGTCACCCTCACAGAGCGAAAAGAACAATGGCCGGCACCACAGGCAAGAAGGAAAAGGTCGCGGCAAAGGCCATCGACAACTATCTCACTCCCAGTGGGGGCAGGCGTTGCGACGAAAAAATCGATTGCAACCAGCCGCATTTACCGGAGAGTGTTGATCAGATTCGTAGATTCTGGCTTACGCCAGAAGTCGAAGAAGCACTCAGGGATCATTGCTTGATCTCTTCTATCGCTCATGTGCGCATGCTCGGCGAGACCGGCATAGTGCCTAAACAAGCAGCCGAATCAGTGGAAGAGGCGCTAGTTACTATCCTCAAAGAGTGTAACGAAAAACTCTGTTTGCTCACATCTGTAGATGCTGATATCAATCAATCTATTCGCAGAAGATTGAATGAGCTAATTGGCGATCTATCAGAAGTGGTCACTATTGCCCGTTCTCCCAATGATCAGATTGCTACCAATATCAGGCTTTATCTGCGGCAGGCAGTAATTGAGCTGTTTGCCAAAATCCTCAAGATGCGCAGCATTTTGATTACACTGGCTGACCGCGATGTTGGTGCTCCTATGCCCGGACATACGCATATGCAGCCAGCTTGCGCCATATTGTTGTCGCATTTTTGGATGGCCAATGAAGCCCGTTTGGTGCGTGATTTTGATCGCCTCATTGATTTGTACAAACGCCTCAATCTCTCTCCACTGGGTGCCAATGCACTGGCTGGCACCAGTAAACCTATTGATAGATTTATGGTGGCCAGCGAGCTGGGCTTTGACGGTCTAGTCGAGAACAGCATCGATGCGGTGTCGGATCGTGATTTTGTCATAGAATTTGCAAGCTTTGCCGCCATCTGTGGTGTGCATCTATCGCAATTGGCCTCTGAGCTCTTGCTCTGGTCAACGCAAGAGTTTGGCTTTGTGCGCTTGCCCAGAGCATTTACAATGCCTAGTCCCAACATGCCGCACAAACGCAATGCTGAGTTGCTCGAAATGCTGCGCTCTCGTGCCGCCCTATTTAGTGGCAGACTGAGTGAGTTTTTAGGCGAGCTAAAAGGTCTGCCCGTTAGCTATACAGGCGATCTCAAAGAGTGTATGCCTGGTCTTGTGGATGTAGTCGAAAACCTGCGTTTTGTGGTGGAAGTTGCCGCCACTCTTTTGCCTGCCTTTAAATTTGATCTCAAACGAATGCTTGAACAAGCTCATGCAGATTTGACCAATGCCTCAATGGCTGTGGATTATTTGGTCGAGCACGGCACTCCTCAGGAGAAGGCCCAAGAAATAGTGGAGAGTCTGGTTGAATACAGCCGCAAGCGTCAACGTAAGCTCGGCGATTTGACCCACAGAGAATGGTTGCAGTTTTCACAGTCTTTTGACGAAGATATCTATCAATATCTCCAGGTGGAAGATTCTGTGGAGGCCCTGACAAGTTTTGGCGGTACTGCCACAACTTCGGTATTGGATGCCCTGGAACGTGCCAGAGCACGGTTTAAGGCGGATCAGGAGCGGTTACCGGCCCTGGCAAAAGCGGCAATCCAAATATAAGAACTCTTAAATAAGTGCTTTTATTGTCGCAATCGCGGCAGGCATGGTTGTAGAGTGGTAACCCTGTATCACCGGATACAAGTTAGTTGGCGTCAGGGAGTTTTTACATGAAGGCAATGGTTCTGGCAGCAGGTGTTGGCTCAAGGCTCGATCCCCTAACAGCTCAGGTCCCTAAACCGCTCGTACCGGTAGCCAATGTGCCTGTAATGGAGCACATTCTCGCTTTGCTCAAGCATCATGGTATCGAAGAAGTAATTGCCAATTTGCATTACTTGCCCGAAAAACTTACTGAATATTTTGAAGGTCATAGAGAATCCGGTACCAAGCTACAGTTTAGATTAGAAGAAAAACTGACTGGTGATGCTGGCGGTGTGAGATTTTGTCGTGACTTTTTGGATGGCGATACATTTGTGGTTTTGATGGGCGATTTGCTCACTGACGCTGACCTTACCGAAGTAATCAAACAGCACAAACGCAAAGGCGCGCTTGCTACTATTGGTCTTAAACAAGTCGAAAATGTCAGTCATTTTGGCGTTGCTTTGCTTGACGAAAATGGCTTTATCAAAGGCTTCCAGGAAAAACCTAAACAAGAAGAAGCGCTCAGCAATCTGGCATCCACCGGCATTTATATACTGGAGCCAGAAGTCTTCAATCATATCCCTGCTACTGGTGACTATGGTTTTGGTCGTCAGTTATTTCCGCGTTTAGTGGAGCTTGGCCTGCCTGTACTGGGCGTAGAGATTGGCTCTTACTGGTCAGATGTCGGTACCATTGAGCAATATTTCCGCTCTAACTTTGATTTGCTTAAAGAGCGCATGAAGACTTATCTACCAGGCTACAAAAAAGTGGTCTATGGCTATCACAATGTTTTTGTTGCGCATGGCGCCAAAATCGCTAGCAGTACTGCTTTTGATGGCAATGTTATGGTCGGCAAAAATGCCATCATCGAAGATGGTGTCACACTCTCCGGCAATGTCATCATTGGCGATAACTGTGTGGTGGGCTCAGGTAGTAACCTCACCGATGTCATTTTGTGGCATGACATGACTATCAAAGCAAACAGTAATCTGGTCAATACTATTGTCACTGCCGCTGGTGAGACCAAAGTTAACTATCAAAGTCAGATTGGCTCTGGCAGACGTACTCATAGTACCTCAGTAACTCAAACGCAGGCCCTGCTTGGAGCAGGCACCTGCGTTTGAAAATTACGCCAGCCAAAAACTGCAACTACCGGTAGTACTATTTATTACCTGCAGTTTGTTGCTACATCCGGCGACCGACTGCGCGTGGTCCCTTTTGTTGGCGCAGCTACAGCCACTTCTTGCTCTTTGTCAGAGAGCTGGGCAGCTTTCCAGATTTCCATCCAGAGCCAATAATGAAAAGGATTGAGAGTCTCAGCGCTTGTGGTCTCGACTGGCTCTAAGAGTGCCAGCCATTTGTGCGGGTTAGGAAATCTCTTGGCCAGGCTGTAGCAATCTGCCATCCAGAGAACCTGATCTGTCGATTGTTTAGTGGCCATTGTCCCATCCTCTAGGATTTTGCTTTTAGGAATTTGCTTTTTGAATTTTGCAAGGATAACCAACTCACCCCTACAGGTACTTAATACCCAAGTTGAGCGCCGATAAAACTACAAAATTGCATTTTGCAGCAGGTCCATTGAGTGATGTTGCAAAAAGTTAGCCTGGCGGCCAGTCTAAAGCGCGCCCACCTAGCAAGTGTATATGCAGGTGACCCACTGATTGTCCGCCATCAGGACCAGTATTGACCACCAGTCTAAAACCTTTATCGGGAGCGGAAAGTTTTTCTCTTTCAGCAATCAGGCAGGCCTTTTGAAAAAGTTCTCCTAACAAATCTTTGTCATTGACGAGAGCTATGTTTTGTTTGTGCTCGCGTGGAATAACAAGAATATGAGTGGGTGCCTGCGGGTTAATATCTTGGATTGCAAAGCAATTTTTGTCTTGATAAACAAAGGCGGCTTTCATTTCCCCCTGGCTGATTTTGCAAAAAAGGCAGTTTTGCTCTGAATTGTCTTGAGTGCTCATCTATAACCCTCTGAAGTCCGAGCCTATATGATAGGGCAGTGATCATCTAAAGAATTTTGCGCTAACGATCAATTTAGACAATCAGCGGTTTATTCTTTATCGTCTACTTAAGGGGTACTGTGCGCGATGACAAGCGAATCCAATATACTTCCGAGATTTTTGCAACTGCAAAAGGGCTTGTTTGCCTCTTTGAAGTTGAAAGAAGTACTGGACTCATCCATAACACTTTTTGCAGAGATGGCGGGGGGCGCTAAAGTTGCCGTGTTTTTGTGCGACAACGAAAGTACCTGCTTTAAGCTTATGGCAGCCAAAGGCTACAGTGATGGTTCTCTCGACCAGCTCAAAGTAGTCCCCTTTGCTCTCGATAGTCTGCTCAAACAAGTCCATCAAAAGCGCGGTCCAATAGCCTGTCCCGATGCCGCCAGTGCCCCTGACTTTTCGGCCACAGTGATGCGGCGCGAGGCCAGTCAGGGTCAAATCGCGCTACCCCTGGTCTCAGCTAATTTGCTTGTCGGGGCTGTTCTTCTAGAAGTAAACAATGCCCAGTTGCTTACTTTTGTGGACTTTCTCAAAGAAGTGTCAGATCTCGTTGCCACTGCTATTTCTAATAGCATTTTGTTTGGTCGCTCCGAATACGAAAGAGAGCGTCTCAGTACTTTATATAAAACCAGCTGTGCTCTTAATAGCAGTGCTCTGGAAATGGGTCAGGTCTTAAAAATCGCGGCGGATACTGCCCTTGTCCTGGGCAACACCCCAACTTGTGCCATCCTTTTATTAGATCAAGATCAGTCTAGTTTTCAGCTTGCTGCCTTTAAGGGGCTGGATGCTACTAGCTTGAGCGAGTTTGAAATGTCTTACAGCAAGTCTATTGCTGGTAGCTGCTTGCGCTCCAATCAAACCGAAATGTATGGAGATGGTCAAAGGGAGCCATTTGGCATGCCTCGTTCGATTAATGGACGTCCTTTTGCTACGGTCCTGGCTATTCCCCTGCGCCACGCTGAGCGCAAAATCGGCGTTTTAGAAGTGTTTTCAACTGAGTCCCGGGCTTTTCACCGTGAACATATCGATTTGCTTGAGTCGCTTTCTTCGCAGGTTTCTACTGCCCTCAATATAGCCTTGAGTCATGAGTCTTCAGCCACAAGTTCGGTGCAAGATGCCCATACCGGGCTGGCTAACCGTGTCCATTTTGAGTCTTTGCTGGTTAAGGAGCTGGAGCGCTCCAGTCGCCATAGCCATGAGCTTTCACTTTTGCTGGTCGATATTGACCATCTCTCGCAAATAAATGAAATGCTGGGTCAGATGAAAGGTGATGATGCCATCAAGCATGTCGCCAACACAATTAGAGCGGCTCTCAGGGACATTGATGTGCCTTCTCGCTATGGCGGCGAGGAATTTGCCATAATGCTGCCCGAAACAGCCCGCGCTAACGCTACAGAAGTGGCTGAGAGATTGCGTGCCACTTTGAGGCAAACGCCTGCCCCCGGTATTGGTTTAATTACAGTTTCAATTGGCGTGGCCTCTTTTCCTGGCAATGCTGACAACGCTAATGGTTTGATCCATGATGCCGAACAAGCCTTAAATGTGGCGAAGTATGAAGGACGCGACAGAGTGCGCACGGCCTTGACTGGTAGTTTTGCCGAAGGCGGTGACCTGTCCTGGGAAGATCTGGCCAGCAAAGCCAAAATGACCGTTATTTCTGAACGGCAGGCGCGTTTGCAGAGTCGTCTCACTGCCACCCCTGAATACGCCACCTGGCTGGCTAAGCCCGGATCACTGGTGGGTAAGAAAAAGGGCGGTTAGGGAGCATGGCCTGACCCACTCCTGCCAACCCAATTCTTAAAAAAATGCCAAAAGCTAGAGCTGGCTTCCGTTTGCTCTATACACTTTGCTATGTGGACAACAGTTGGACGCAATCTTTGCGCCCGGTTGGTCTGGTCCATAGATATTTACGTTAATTGCGAAGTGATTCGTAATAGGAGGATAGAACCTTGGCTACTGCATCTGCATCTAAGCTTCAACTTAAGCCATTGGCTGATCGGGTTGTTGTCAAGAAGCTCGACGCCGAAGATAAAACAGCGGGTGGTATCGTTCTTCCCGACACCGCCAAAGAAAAGCCTCAACAAGGTGAAGTCTTGGCAGTTGGCGCAGGACGTCTTGATGAGAAAGGTACTCGTCAACCGCTCGAAGTTAAAGTCGGCGACAAAGTACTTTTTGCAAAGTATTCCGGCACTGAAGTCAAATTCGAAGGCACTGAGTACTTGATCCTCGCCGAAAAAGACATCCTGGCTGTAATCGGCTAATAGCTCGATTCTTTTAAATTGTTGAAAACGGTTTTTAGATAACGCATTCATTCAGGAGAAACTGAAAAAATATGGCTAAACAAATTGTATACAGCGAAGTGGCACGTCGCGCTCT
>Ga0075158_10001831_pt1 | contig 15835 bp, 14 predicted proteins | sample JI91814BDNA_FD_70968 | JGI IMG/M metagenome (GOLD analysis project Ga0075158, IMG submission 70968) | Wastewater effluent complex algal communities from Wisconsin, to seasonally profile nutrient transformation and Carbon sequestration -... | ecosystem: Engineered > WWTP > Effluent > Algae... | reverse complement strand
ATGCTGCAATCCAGCGTCGAACGCCGAAACCATCGCGGCGTCACGCGAGACGAAATCACCATTGAGAAAAACGGTGGCCATGCTGCTCCAACTTTCTTACGCGTGCGACGAGTCCGCCGCCTTCTTCCCGCTCAGGAGGATGATCGCGCCGACCACGCTGGCAAGCACCGAACCCACGATGATGCCGAGTTTGGTGTCGTTGAGGTACTCGGCCCCCGCATCACCCTTGAACGCCAGGTGTGCGATGAACAGGGACATCGTGAAGCCGATGCCCGCGAGGAAGGACATGCCGATCATGTGCTTCCAGTTCACCCCCGCGGGCAAGACGCCCAGGCCGCTCTTGACCGCGATGAACGACGCGAGCGTGATGCCGATCGGTTTGCCAAGGAGCAGGCCCAGGATCACGCCGAGCGTCTCGTGCCGAGAGAGGGCGTGCAGGATGTTTCCGCTCAACTCGACCGCGGCGTTTGCCAGCGCGAAAATGGGGATGACTAGGAACGCGATCCACGGCGTGATCGCGTGCTCAAGTTGGTGCAGTGGCGTTTGCACCTTGTTGCACGCGTCCTCGATCGCCTGCACCGCCGCCTGTTGCGTGGAGTTGGTGATGATGCCGCGCCCGTTTCCGCCGTCCGTATCGGCCTTCTCAAAGATCATTGTTGCGCCGCGGGTGAAATCGACGAAGGTCCGCCCGTTCACGCGCGTCTTCACCGGGATCGCAAGCGCCCCAAGCACGCCCGCGATCGTCGGGTGCACGCCGCTGAGCAGCACGAAGTACCACAGGAACAACCCGACCACGGCGTACGCCCACGCCCGTCGCACGCCCGAGAAACTCATCGCGAACATCAAGCCCAGGCACACGCCCGCGTTGATCAGGTAGTTGAGTTGCAGTTTCTCCGTATAGAAGAGCGCGATGACGACGAGCGCGCCGAGATCATCCGCGATCGCGAGCGTCGCGAGGAAGATCCGCAGCCCCGCGGGCACACGCTTGCCGAGCAGCGCGAGGACGCCCAGCGAGAACGCGATGTCCGTCGCCGTCGGCACGCCCCAGCCGCGGATCGTCGGCTCACCCCAGTTGAGTGCGGCGAAGATGAGTCCTGGCGCGAGCATCCCACCCATCGCCGCGACTACGGGCACCGCCGCCTTCCTGGGGTTGGACAGTTCGCCCACCAGAACCTCGCGCTTGATCTCCATGCCGACCAGAAAGAAGAACGCCGCCATCAGCGCGTCGTTGATCCACGCCTCGAGCGAAAGGGTCAGGTTCCATGACCCAAATCCGATCGACAGGTTCCTCATGAGCAGGTCGTGATATCCATGCCCCCACGGCGAGTTGCCGATGATCATCGCCGCGGCCGCACACCCAAGCAAGAGCAGGCCGCTCGCCGCTTCCATCCCAGCGAACTGCTGGAAGGGCGCGGTCAGCTTCTCCGCCAAGGGTGTCGGGCCGGGCAGTGGTACAGCAATGTGCGGCTTGGAATGGGCCATCGATGATCCTTCTTCTGGAAGCGATCACACGATATGGCCAGAGCTCCGAAAAGTCCGAGCAGCGGCCTCAGAAACGTCTACGGCGACGGGCCGCAATCGCGACGCACGCCACGCCCATCGACGCGAAGCCCGGCGTCGGCACCGTCGCGATCCACGCCTCGCTCATGAACTCGCCGGGCGCGACCTCGCGAAGGCCCATGCCAGAGAACGTGAACCCATCGTCGGACACACCCTTCACCAGGAGGTCCGACCAGCCGGTGATGTTCGCCCCCGCCGACGCCAGGTACTGCGCCGCCGCGTGCTGTGCGCCGCTCGTGTCGTAGATGAACGCCCCGGCAGCGATGATGCCCGCGGTCGAGATGTCAAACGCCTCGCCCGCTCCGAGCAGTTGCGTCGCGCCCAGCCCCACGCGCCGCCACACCTGCCAGGCCGACGCGTCATTCGTGCGATAGGAGCCGGTGACGATGTTGCCAAGTGAGCTCAAGGCCGTGGCGCGCAGGTCTTCCTGCGACGCGGGCGACAGCGGCCCGCTCGGCCCATCGATCGCGACGGGCGAGAAGTCGGCCACGAGCGTGTACGCGCGATCTCCTTGTGTGCCACTGACGACGCTCCAGCCCGCCAGAGTCCCGCCGTCGGCGGAGACGCCTTCAACGTTCGTCTCATCGCCAAAGCCGTTGCTCGTCGCGACCGAGTACACGCCGCCATCAAAGAGCCAGCGCGTCGCGACCTGATTCGAGATCCGGCGAATCGGCCCCACCACCGTCGAACCGTCCGCGTTGGCCGTGCGAGCGATCCCGCGACCGATCGCGGCATTGTCGAGCAGTGGCAGGTTCAACCACGATCCATCACGCCACACGCGCGGGTAATACACCGCTGCGCCAGCGGAGATCGGTACGGCACCGGTGACGACGTTGCCGTCGCCCGACACGCCATGCACGATGACATTGCTGCCGGGATTGCCCAGTGCTTCCCACGCGCCCGCGCGCCAGCGAAACGCGAGACCCTCAAAGCTCGTGACAACCGTGGTGCCGTCGGCGGACAACGCGGAGAATGAACTCGTTGCGCCGTTGGGGAGATCACCAAGGCCGACGACGGCCGCCGCCCGGGCAGCATCAACGCCTCCGCAAAGGCCAGTTACAACAACCAACAACGCACACGTGCTCTGGATACGCATGAGAACTCCACGACTCGGTACCACCAGCCCGCACCCCGCGATGTGCGTGGGCGGGCGTCAAACCCGTGTCTTGGCGTTCTCTCCTGCACACAAAGATACCAGACACCAACGCGAAAGGCACGCGGGCCGTCGCGAATCAGCGACTCGTCACCCCTTCAAGCGCTGTCCTCAGCACAGATGCATCGGGCGATAACCGCGACGCGCGCCACTCAAGGACAAGCGCCCGGCACAGTGGCCCGGGCGCTGTCGCACGCTCAACTCTCGTGTCATCAAGCGGTTACGCCTTCGAGAACGTGAACCGCCCGCCATCCCAGTCCGCCTTGACGTTGTCCCCCGGGCCAAACTCGCCCGCGAGCAGGCGGCTTGCCAGCGGATTCTCGATCCGCTGCTGGATAGTGCGCTTCAGTGGCCGAGCGCCATAGACCGGATCCCACCCCTCGGTCGCGATCTGCAGTTTCGCGGCGTCCGTGAGCGTGAGCGACATCTCCCGCTCTCGCAACCGCGCCAGGAGCCGCTGCAACTGAATCTCGACGATTGACGCCAAGTTCTCCTTGCGCAACTGGTGGAAGATCACGACCTCGTCGATGCGGTTGAGCAGTTCGGGGCGCATCAATCCGCCCTGCATCGTCATGGCCGCTCGGCTCATGACCTCCGTCACGCGCGTCGGCAGTCCGGCCGCCTTGCCAAACTCCTCCGCCGCCAGCCCTGCCGGCCCGCGCTTGAGCAACTCGCGGATCGCCGCCTCGATCTCCCAGTCCTCGGCACCCTGTGCCGTCAGTTCCTGAATCTGCTGGCTCCCATAGTTGCTCGTCATCACGATGATCGTGTTCTTGAAGTCAACCGTGCGCCCCTGCCCATCGGTCAGGCGTCCATCATCGAGCACTTGCAGGAGGATGTTGAACACGTCCGGGTGCGCCTTTTCAATCTCGTCGAGGAGCACCACGCAGTACTGCCGACGGCGCACGGCCTCGGTCAACTGGCCACCTTCCTCAAAACCGACATATCCCGGAGGCGCACCGATCAAACGCGCCACCGCGTGTTTCTCGCCATACTCACCCATGTCGATGCGCACGATCGCTTCTTCTGTATCAAACAGGAACTGCGCGAGGGCCTTGCATGTCTCGGTCTTGCCCACGCCCGTGGGACCCAGGAACAGGAAACTCCCGATCGGCTTCTTGGGGTCAGAAAGCCCCGCACGGCTGCGGCGCACCGCATCCGACACGGCCGTGAGCGCGTGGTCCTGCCCCACGACGCGCTTCATGAGCTGCGTCTCCATTCGCGTCAACTTCTCGCGCTCGCCCTCGACGAGGCGCGAGACGGGAATCCCCGTCCACCGCCCCACCACCGCCGCGATCGCTTCGGCGTCGACCTCTTCCTTCACCATCGCGTTGCCCGTCGCCTTGCGTTTCTCGAGCGACTCCTCGGCCTTCTTGAGCTGTGCCTCAAGGTCGCGCATCTCGCCATAACGGATGCGAGCGGCCGCTTCCAACTCGCCGCGCCGCTGTGCCTGCTCGAGTTCGACCTGCTTGCGGGCCATCTGCTCCTTCACGCCCTTCACCGCGTCGAGTTCTTTCTTTTCCTCATCCCAGCGAGCCGTCAACGAGCGGTTCTTCTCCTGCAGTTCCGACAACTCGCGCTCGATGCGATCGAGCTCGCGCGCAGCGCTTCTGCCCTCGCCCGCCCCCTGCTTCGCCGTGTCGCTCGATCGCTTGCTCGCCCCTCCAAGTTCAATCTTGAGCGCCTCACGCTCGATCTCGAGCTGCATGATCTTGCGGCGAAGCTCGTCCATCTCGCCGGGCATGCTGTCGTTTTCGATGCGCAGGCGGCTCGCGGCCTCGTCCATCAGGTCGATCGCCTTGTCGGGCAGAAACCGATCCGCGATGTAGCGCTGTGACAACTGCGCCGCTGCCAGGATCGCCTCGTCCTTGATCCGCACGCCATGGTGTGCCTCATACCGGGGCTTCAAACCGCGGAGGATCGCGACCGTTTCTTCCACGCTCGGCTGGTCCACGAGGATCGGCTGGAAGCGACGCTCGAACGCCGCATCCTTCTCGATGTGCTTGCGATACTCATCGAGCGTCGTCGCGCCGATGCACCGCAACTCACCGCGTGCAAGGGCGGGCTTGAGGAGGTTGCCAGCGGATACAGCACCTTCCGCTGCGCCAGCGCCAAGGATCGTGTGCAACTCATCGATGAACAGGATGATCTTGCCGTTGCTCGTCTGCACCTCGCGCAGGACGGCCTTGAGCCTCTCCTCAAACTCGCCGCGGAACTTCGCGCCCGCGAGCAACTGCCCGACATCCAGCGCCATGATCCGCGTCGAGCGCATGCTCTCGGGGCAATCCCCATCGATGATGCGCAGTGCGAGCCCTTCCGCGATCGCCGTCTTGCCCACGCCGGGCTCACCAATCAGCACGGGGTTGTTCTTTGTTCGTCGCGACAACACCTGCATCGTGCGCCGGATCTCTTCGTCGCGCCCGATCACTGGATCCAACTTACCTTGCTGCGCTTTCTCCGTCAGATCGATCGCGTACTTCTTGAGCGCCTCGAAACTGTTCTCCCCGTTCTGATCCTGGATGTTCGTAACGCCCGACGCGGCGCGGATCGACTTGATCGCATCTTCGATCGCCTTGCGCGTCGCGCCGGCGTCGGCAAGAATGCGCTTCGTCGAGTTCGCCGAGCCGTTCACTTCCGCGAGCGCGAGGAGCAAGTGTTCGCTGCTCGTGAACGCATCATTCAAACGCTTCGCCTCCGCCTCGGCCTTGGTCAGGATCTCGACGACGGCCCGCCCGGCGCCCGGGGGCGTGCCCCCCGACGTTCGTGGCAGGCGCGACATTTCTGCTTCGGTTGCCTGGACCACCCGCGCAGGATCGACCCCCGCACGAGCCAGGATCGACCACGCCGGGGACCCCTTGTCGGCCAGAACCGCCGCGAGGATGTGCATCCCCCCCACTTCCGCGTGCCCATCAGCCGCTGCCCGGGACTGGGCAGCCGCAAGCGCTTCCTGGGCCATCGTCGTGAATCGATCCAATCGCATGGTCAATCTCCTGATCGGCGGCGTCGCTTTCGATGTCGCCACCCCACCAGTTGCAACTGCTGCGCCCGGCATGCCAGCCTCGTCACAGGGCGAAAACGGCCTTGGGGCACTAGAAACGCACCACTGCCTGTCGAAGGCTCTCGGCGTCCTGCCGGGTTGGCAGCGCACAAGGACATGCCGACCAAATGCCATACAGCCTCACGGATACTGGGTCGTGCACGTCGATATGTGGACGACCTCTGGAACACTTGGCACCACAACGCCGAACGGACACGTGGCGTCAGCACCAGACCGGCAGATCTGGTATCATGACGCCGGGCACGGGGTCGCGAGCCTTGTGCCCATTTGGTTTCGGCGGCGAGGGTGGTGTGGAACTCTGCGAGGAGTTTCAGGTCCGAGCCCAACGGAACCAGCGGCTGGCGTCGTTGACGCCGGCGCTTACGCCGGTTATAACCCCAGCCCGTTTGCGTGCTTTCGAGCGATAGGAGTCTCGCCATGAAGTTGTCCAGCCGCCTCTCCCGTCTTGCCCTCGGCGTCACCGCCGTCTCCGCCCTCGCGCTCGTCGGTTGCGAGAGTTCTGAGAATGTCGATGTGAGCCACGGCGCTATCACGAGCGACCTCACTCCCGAACTGTTGACGCTCAATGAGCGCCCCGTCGATGTGGGCGACGCTCGCGCGACGACGTTTAACAGCAACTGGCGCGCGATGTGGGGCGACCTCAACCGCGCCTTGCTCCTCGACCGCCCCAGCCGCCTGGCTCCGCTGCCCATCGCCCACTAATCGGCAGCAGCCTCCGCAGTGTGCGGCAGTGGCGGCGATGCCGACTTGGGCGTCCTCGCATTTAGGGCGGCACAGCAGCGAGGCTCGTTTGTTCGTGGCACAAATGATGTTCAACGAAAAGGCCCCGCAGGTGCGGGGCCTTGGTCTGCGCCAGAATGTCAACGCTCGAGCCGTTGTGCTTGAGGCTTAGATCGCGGTGTACTTGCCACGCCCGAGTTTCTTGAACATCTTGCGGTGCTTTGTAAGGCACTGGTTCACGATGGTGCGGAAGTTCGCCGCCGTCGTCATATAGCCGGAATCAACGACGGCCTTCGCGACTTCCGTCACGCCCATCGTCTTGCCCTTCATGACCTTGTGCAGGGACTCGGCGAGGCCCGCCTGGTTCACGGGGCGCTTGCGAGGAGTGCCACGCGCGGTGACCTCGCCACTCTTGGGAACGTAAGGCGTCGCGAAACTGGGGCCATTCACCGAGCCGCCATACTCGCGGATCAACGCGTCGATCTGAGCGACCTTCGCAAGGAGCGCGTCTCGCTTGCGCGAGAGGCCCTTCGCCTTGAGCGCGCGGTTGCGCAACTCGCGGTGAATCTCAGCCGTCGTCAACGCCGTCAGTCCGCCAGTCTTCTTTGCCATGTGTGTTCCCTCTTCAATTGTCCATGAATCGTTCGGCCAGAGTCCCTTGCCCCGGAACCGCGAGCATCACAGCCGAACCGGCGTCGACGAGCCACTTCGCGGCCACGAGACGACGACCAAGCATGTTTCAATACTAGTCGAAGACTTCACGATCACACAACATTGTGTGATAAGCAATAGCACCCAAATACAAAGAGGTCCCGCGATCTTCGTGAGTACGACTTCTCGTGCTCAAAGGCGGCCATTGGCATGCCATTGCACTTTCGCGGGGCACGCCTCGCCAACAGTCGAGCGGTTGGCGTATGTTCGTCACACAAACAAGAGCGTGCCCAGGATCGGTCAACACTTGGAGCGTGTGTGGGTCATGATCCGGACACGCCAAGGCGTGAGAGCAGGCCATCGAACTGATCGAGGTTGTAGAAGTCAAGCGTGATCTGCCCGCGCTTGCCCGTTGGGTCCGTGCGAATCGCGACTTTGGTCCCCAGCGACTGGGCAATTCGCTTCTCGATATCGCGGAGCACGGCTTCTCGCGGCGAGGGCAACGCGCTCGCCGGCACATCTCCCGCTGGTGAACCCGAAGCCAACCGTTTCGCTTCAAACTCAACCCGGCGCACGCTATACGAGCGTTGTGCGGCTTCCTTTGCCAACTTCACGCGCGCGGGCCCGGCCGGAGCACTCAGCAGCGCCTTGCCATGACCGGCGCCCAGCGTTCCCTTTGCGATCATCTCGCCGATCTCGCCCTCGAGTTCGGTGAGGCGAATCAGGTTCGCGACCGAAGAGCGGTCCATCCCCAGTTTCTCCCCCACTTCCGCGTGGGAAAGACGGAATGTGTCGCACAGCGCTCTCAGCGCCAGTGCGCGATCCATCGCGTTGAGATCTTCGCGCTGGATGTTCTCGACCAGCGCCCACTCAGCCGACTGCTCGTCGGAGAGATGTCGCACGATCGCGGGGATGTTCGCGAGCCCGGCGAGTTGTGCCGCTCGCCAGCGACGCTCACCAGCGACGAGTTCGTAACGCGTCGCCTCGCCTGGTTTTCCCAGGATCGGGCGAACGATGATGGGCTGCATGACGCCCGAGACTTTGATGGAGGCCGCGAGCGTGGCCAAGTCGCTCGACGCAACTTCGCGGCGCGGCTGATGACGGTTGGGGGCGATGTCACCAACCCTCAGAGAGTGAAGGTCCGATAATGGCTTCGACTGCAATGCCACGGGGGTGGGTGCCGTTATGGGATGTGACATGGCCGAAGCCTGTGCTCGATTGGGATCGGCTGGCGGAGCCGCAGGAATCGGCGTGGCCTTCGGGGGAACGTCCACTCGGACCGGCGCTGGCTGGACGCCCATGAGCGCGCTGAGGCCGCGGCCGAGTTTGGCGGGCTTGGCTTCGGGTTGACGACTATTCGATTCGTTATTGGCGGGCATGGTGCCTCCCTGCACTGGTGCGAGAGGCTAGGGTAGCGACCGGAGCCACGGCAAGCATGAACACTCCAAAGAAGATCGAACTCATCGCAAGGGCCCTGATTGTTCGAGATGGGACCGTGCTGCTGTGCCGCAACTTGGACGGAGGCCATTGCTACCTCCCGGGCGGCCACATCGAACCCGGCGAATCGGCTCGAGGGGCCCTTGTTCGCGAAATGGACGAAGAAGCAGGGGTTTTCGTCCAAGTCGACGACTTGGTGGCTGTCCAGGAGCATCGTTTCGAGCAGGGGGGTCGTGCGAGGCACGAGATCAACCTGGTGTTCCACGTGGAACTGAGCGAAGAACAAGGTGTCATCAAGAGTCGCGAGGCGGACATTACCTTTGAATGGGCATCGCCGAACACCCTCGCCGGCACCAGATTCGTGCCAACTGGCCTGATAGGTCTGGTGCAGGGGCTGGTTGCCAAGGCCGCGCCGCAGAGTGTGGGCGGGGGACCTGTCTGCCCCACCGCCACCTTCCTCGAAGGTTGAGTCAAGGCCGGTGAGTATCGATGCACAGGTAGCTGAGCCCCAAGCGAGAGTTTCGACGCCGCTCCCGCAGCGCGCGACCGAAGGGCCAGAACTTGCCCAACTTGCCCCGTGCGTGCCACCGGAACGCGGCTCACAGGGTTCCCGGGGCCGCCCCAAGCCCCAGGCCAATACGGCCGATAGTGCAATCGTGAAGCTCCCTCCGTCCAAACGAACCAATGCAGCGGTCAGGCAGGTCGGTTCCACGTGGAACAGTGTTGCCGCGGCCGAGCAGCGACTGCTCATGGCCGGCTGGCTTGCAGGATTCATGGCGCACGAGGTCAACAACCACCTCGCGGCAGCCTTGATGGAACTGGAACTGGCCCTGGGCGAGTCACATTCACCCGCCACTAATGAACTGCTTGCCAGGCTGCATGTGGCCGTGGAATCGGCGGGGGAGGTCTGCAGGAGCACCTTGGGCCTCTTGCGGCCAGCCTCTGACAGCGGCACGCCGGGCCTCGTCGGCGATGCAATTGATCGCACGCTGGCCTGCCTTGGGCGGCTTCGCGAACGAGTAATAGTCGAAGTGCCGGAAGTCTGCCGCCTCACTGTCACCCCCCTTTCGTTGCCGCGGCTTCAGCAAGTGTTGCTCAACTCGACGCTCAACGCGCTCGAGGCCAGCGAGGGCAAGGTCTTCATTGCCGCACGAGTGATCGCCCCGGAATCACCTCGCGGTTCCACGTGGAACAAAGGTCCTGCGCCCAGTGCCTCGCGCGCGCTCCGCATGCCGACGCTGGGCAGCCTTGAGTTGTCGATCGAAGACAATGGTCCTGGGATGCCCGCCGAGATTCGCGCGGCGGTGGAATCCAGCACCGCACCTCCACGCCCAGCGCACGAAGGTGGGGGATTCGGGCTCTCGATCATGCAACGAATCGTGATCGATGTTGGTGGTGTCATTCGAGTCGAGTCGGCCACGCCGCAAGGCACCCGCCTTGTGATCGCGCTGCCCATCGCGACACAAGCAAAGTCTCGAGCCGCCTAGTCAAAACCTAGCGACCACACATTCGGGCCAAATGGCGAACTTGCCGGCGAGCCGCCGAAGTATGGGTGCCATGCAATTGCGGACAATCGCAAATACAGAACAAAACACAAACACACAAGGCGTGAGTCCAAAGGGTGTGACTTTTCGCGGCAAGTCGCTGCAGGCCCGCCGCATCGCTCTGTGTTTGTGTTTCCTAACTGTCGCTTCGGCGATTCTGTTGGTCGTAGTGTCGCTTTTGGTCTCGCCGGACGCTGGCGCGAAGTTTGGCGGCACGCCGAGAGCGCTGGTGTGGCTCGCGTTCATGGGCCGCACGTTCGCGTTCCATGCGACGTTGGCCACGATTGTGGCCGCCGCGGTGGGGGCCCTGCTCGTGCGAAAGAAGCGGTGGCTTCTTATCGCGCCAGTCGTGTTGATGTTGTGGCTGGCATGGCCCGAGGTGCGGCTTGTGCTGCCGCGAATCGGCGCCGCACACGCATCTGTCGACGCGCCACCTTCGAGCAGCGAGTCCAGTCACACGCCGTCGACAACACTTCGCGTGCTCAGCATGAACCTGCTCTTCCTGAGTAATGACAAGGAGCGCGTGCTCGCACAGGTTCGCGCCGCCGACGCGGACGTCATCGTGCTGCAGGAATATCACCAGGACTGGGATCTTGATTTGTATCCGGCGTTGCGAGAGGCGTATCCGTTTGAGTGTCGGCCGCTGCGCGAGGGGATCTTTGGACAAGCGGTGTACTCCCGCGTGCCATTCGTGGAAAAACCGACACTGTTGCGATTGCATCGCGACGACTATTGCCCGCAGGTGGGCGTCGTGGTGAACGTCGGCGGACGCGAGATTGAAGTATGGGATGTGCACCTGATCTCACCAAGTGGCGCGGAGTACATCATGCGCCAGTGTGAGCAGATGCGCGTACTGCGGGCTCACATCGAGCAGCGGCAACGCCCCGCAGTTCTGCTCGGCGACTTCAACAGCACCGCGATGAGTTGGACGGCAAACACACTGCGCTCACTCGGCCTGCGCGAGGCGCACGCCACGGTCGGCGGCGGGCGCGGCGCAACATGGCCCATGCTACCGATCGTGAGATACTTGCCGGGTGTGCGCATCGATCAGGCTTGGGGCTCGAACGAGATCGAGTGGCTGTCGTCGCGCGTGATGGGAGAGACGGGGAGTGATCACCTGCCGATTTGTGTGGAGTTGCGAGTGAAGCGGGCAGAGTAAAAAGGCCCGCCTCGGAGAGGCGGGCCACCAGGAACTTCCCACAAAGATCGCGACGGGCTACTTCTTCACATCCGCCTTTGTGGCTTCGGCCGTGCCGCTCTTGTCCTCAACCTTGGCGTCGAACTCGTATCCCTTCTTCTTCGCCTGCTCGCGCACGGCTTTCAGGAACGCTTCGCCCAGTGACTCAGGCTTGGACGCGTCGACCTGCTTCTTGCGCTCGTCCGCAATGAAGGCCTGGCGCTTCGATTCGAGTTCGCCGATCTTCTTCTGAATCTCCTTGCGTTGCTCGGCGAGTTTCTTGACGTGTGCCTCGCGCTCTTCGAGGGTCATAGACTGCATTTCCTTCGGGAGTTGCTCCTTGGGGATGTCCTTGAGTGCGACCTTCTTCTGCTCGAGCGCATCGACAATGTCCCATGTGCTGTTGTCATAGAGAGCCGAGCCTTTGGAGACGGCCCGCTGGGCCGCCACGCCAGGCGCCAAGCCCGCGGCGTTGCTGTCCTGCAAGGATTGGCGCTCCTTTAACTTCTCGCCCTTCTCACCGTACGAGATGTACGTCGTATTCAACTGTGTGCCAAGTGCCGTGATCTCGCCATCGTGTGGGGTCGCGATGGTGGGGGGCTGGGAGTTCTGGTCGATGCTGGCAAACGCGCCCTCACCCAGCACCGCGCCGTCCTTCCAGTTTGTCTTCTCCCCCTCGTCCTTGTTGCCACAGAAGATCGTGTTGATGACGATGTTCTTCTTGACGGCGGATGGCACCGCGTTGTGATAGTCGATGCTGCCTTGCGTGAACGGTTCATTGCCGGCGATCACGATGATCTTGAGGTCGCTGTTGTTGCTCGACCATGAGAGTTCGCGCGTCGCCTTGTCGATGGCGGCGCCGCAGAACTCGCTGCCGCCGTTGGTGCGAAGGCTGAAGAGTTTCTCGGAGACGGCGTCGAGGTCGCTCGTGAGGGGCAGGAGCATCTGCACGTGCTGCTCGTTGGCGCTGATGCCGTCGTTACCATACTGGTAGAGGGCGACCTCGAGGCGTGGGCGGGCGCCCTCGCGCTTGCTGGTGGCGAACTCGTTGACGATGGTCCAGAGTTGAGCCTTGGCCTGCTCGATGAGCCCATCCATGCTCCCCGAGGTGTCGAGGAGGATGGCGAGTTGGACGACAGGTGCGGGCTTGGTTTCGGTGGGTTTGGCTTCGGCGGCGGTGATCCTTGCTGCTGCGGCGGCTGCCTCTTGGTGGGCCGCCTCCGCCGCAAGGGCGGGCATGGCGAGGCCAGCGGCGAGGAACAAGGACAGGACGGCACGGCGTGAACGAGACTGTGGCATGTGATTTCTCCGTTGAGGGTGTCGCATGATTCGACGAATGAGGATGCGCCCGAGTTCCTTGTGGCGGGTAACGGGGAAGTAACGCGTGCGGAGCGGTGGGGGGGCTTCGGGGCCGTTATCATGCGGCATGGATGTCAAGGTGATTTCGATCGGGACGCTTTCGGCGAATCCGCTCTGGGGCGAACGCCAGGCGGTGAGGACCGGACACGCAACAACGACGCTCGTGGTGCAGGGTGACATGAAGTTGCTGATCGACCCGGGCCTTCCTGGCACGGTCATCGCGGCACGATTGGCCGAGCGGGCGAACCTCTCGCCTGTGGACATCACGCACGTCTTCCTCACGAGTTTTCATCCCGATACGAGGCGCGGCCTCTCGATCTTTGAGGATGCCGAGTGGCTGATCCACGGCGACGAGCGCGAGGGCGTGGGGATTCCGCTCGCGGCGCAGTTGAAGCGGCTCAGCGGCGAGCATGATGATGGCGGCGTGCGCGAGACGCTGATGCAGGACGTCGCGCTGCTGCAGCGATGCAAGCCCGCGCCAGACGAGTTGGCGGATGGTGTGACGCTGTTCCCGATGCCGGGCGTGACGCCCGGGATGTGCGGCGTGCTGGTGGAGGAGCCTCGGCATACGACGCTGATCTGCGGCGATGCGATCCCGACACTCGCGCATCTGGAGCAAGGGAAGGTACTCTCGACGGCGCTGAGCGTGGATCAGGCGCGCAAGAGTTTCGAGGAAGCGGTGGAGATCGCGGATCTGCTGATTCCTGGGCGAGACAATCTGGTGGTGATCCCGATGAAGAGGGCGTTCTAACACGGAGAGCCGAAGTGGCGTGTTTGTTGTGTGAGCGAGTGGCGAATCGCAAGACCGAAGCGATGATGATCGCGGAGTTCGCGCGGTGTTTCGTCGTGCTCGGCGACAACCAGGGGTGCGCGGGGTGGTGCACGCTGCTCTTGAAGGAGCACGTCGAGCATTTGGACGAGTTGTCGATCGCGGCGCAGGGCGAGGTGTTCGACGAGGTGTCACGCGTGGCGCGAGCGATTCGACGCGTGTTTCCCACGCACGGCAAGGGTGGCGGACCCGTGCGGATCAACTATGAGTGCCTGGGCAATGTCGCGCCGCACGTGCACTGGCACGTGGTCCCGCGGCACGCGGATGATCCCACGCCGACGCAGACGGTGTGGGGGTGGAGTGCAGAGGAGTTGCGGGGCGCGATGACCAACGCGCAGCGGGAAGCGCTCGTCACGCGGCTGCGCGTGGAGATGGCCCGCAACGCGTGATTTGACTACTTCTTCTCGCGAAGCGAGATGGTCTGGCGGAGCAATTCGCGACGCTGGTCGACGGTGAGACCCTCGCGCAGCCCTTCCATCGCGACGAAGCGCTCCGCGTCCGGCTTGTCTTTGGTCATGACTTTGGCGACGCTATTGGCCTTCGCCGCGGCATCGCCCGCGAGGTTCAGTTTCGCGATGATCGCGGACAGGTTCTTGCTCGCTTCGATGAGCAGGTCGCGGCGGACGGAAAGGGTCTCGTCAACGGCTTGCTCGCGAAGGATGACGGGCACCTGCTGGATCTTGCTCATCGAGCCGCCCGCAGCGGACTCGGCACGCTTGATCGCGTCCTTGAGCGCTTCATCCGAGTACTCCTTGGCGATCTTCTGGTTGACCTTCTGCTGAAGAAGCGTGAACACGCCCTTCTTGGTCAGTTCGATCGAGATCGGGCCGGGCGCGACGGGCTGGCTGAAGGGCTTGATCGCGTTCTTGAGCCAGGCGAGTTGTTCCTTGTCCATCACGTCGAGTTTGAGGAGTTTGTTCGAGTCGAGGTCCTCGACGAGGTCAAGGTTGGCGATGACGAGCCCTTCGAAGGTCTTGCGACGCTCGACGAGGTAGTCATTGGCGGCTTTCTTGGCGTCGTCGTTCAGGAGTGGGTTGACCCTGATCGCGGCGGCCTCGGCCGGAATCGAAAGGCGAACCAGAGTTCCCTTGTCATCCTTCTTGACCAGCGACTCCCACTTGAGGTCCGGCGGGATCACGTCGGCGGGCGGGGCCTGGCGGATCGGGGGCATCTGGGGCTGGCTGTTGGCAGGAGCCGTCATGTCCTCGGCGGGGAGGGGGAGAGGCTCGGTCTTGGCGGGCGCCTCGGTGGGGGGGGTGACTAACTGGGCGTGGGCGACGCCGACGAGGGACAGGATCGAGAGGACGGCAAGGGCTTTGGTCTGGGTCATCGAAACATCTCCACCGTGAAATCGGGCCACCCCTGGGATACGCCAGTGCTACCGCAAGGGGTCAACGAGGTTGCGGGCAGAATGATAGGAACCCCATCCATCGGCATTCCCGGGGCGTGGGGGCGGTGTAGGGGTGGCTTAGGCTGGGCTGTTGGCGGTTCTCGGGCTTGCCTGAGCCGGATTGGGTACGCTCGGGCATGTCCACACCAGTTGCGTATGCCAGCGTGCTCGCGGAGCAGATTGCCAATGTCGCCCTTCTGCGGGGCACGTTCACTTTGAGGTCTGGAAAGGTCAGTTCGTATTACCTGGACAAGTACCTGTTCTCGACGCGTCCCGAGTTGCTGCGGCAGTTGTCGCCGCTCTTTGCCGAGAGGCTTGGGCGTATGGAGAAGAAATCCGGGAAGAAGGTCGTGCGGCTGGCGGGGGCGGAACTGGGCGGGATCCCGCTCGTGACCGCGACGTGCCTGCACACGGGGCACCCATGCATCTTCGTGCGCAACAAGAAGAAGGACTATGGCACCGCCAAGCAACTCGAGGGCGTTGTCGAGAAGGGCGACGTGATCGTGTTGGTGGAAGACGTGGCGACAACGGGTGGGCAGGCGCTGGAAGCGGTGGAGTCGCTGCGCGAGGCGGGTGCGAACGTGCTGGGCGTGATCGCGACGATCGATCGGCTTGAGGGCGCGAGGGAGAACGTCGAGAAGGCGGGGCTCTTGTTTGAGGCGCTGTTCACGAAAAGAGATCTTGGCGTCGCGGAATGAAAAGGGGACAGGCACGCGCCTGTCCCCCGGGGGGTGGGTTCTGTTGTTCCCTTCAGCAGCCGGCTTCGAAGTGTGCGAGCATGAAGAGAAGGTCGCTGATGTCGACGCCGCCATCGGGTGAGGCGGGGTCTTGGCCGTTGTCGTCGAGATCAGCGTTTGAGTTGCCCAGTTCGAACGCGCGGAGGAAGTAGAGCAGGTCGTTGATGTCAACGCCTTGGTCTGGCGTGCCGTTGCCCGAGCCGTTGTCGAGGTCGGCGGG
>Ga0075158_10001830_pt1 | contig 15841 bp, 13 predicted proteins | sample JI91814BDNA_FD_70968 | JGI IMG/M metagenome (GOLD analysis project Ga0075158, IMG submission 70968) | Wastewater effluent complex algal communities from Wisconsin, to seasonally profile nutrient transformation and Carbon sequestration -... | ecosystem: Engineered > WWTP > Effluent > Algae... | reverse complement strand
AAGCTGGACCGCCAGATAGCGCGCGAAGAGGACTGGATGCGCTACGGCGTCACCGCCCGGCGCAAACGCAACCAGGGCCGTCTTGGCCGCCTTAACGATCTGCGCCAACAACGCCGCGACGCGCGCCGCGCCACCGGCACAGTCGAAATGACGGCGGCGGAGGCGCAAGGGTCGGGCACACGTGTCATCGAGGTGACGGGCGTTTCCAAATCCTTCGGCGAGAATCACGTCGTTTGCGATGTCTCCACCCGCATCGTGCGGGGTGATCGTGTCGCCATTGTCGGCCCCAACGGCGCGGGCAAGACGACGCTGCTGAACCTCATGACCGGTAGGCTGCAGCCGGACAGCGGCACGATTGTCATGGGCGCCAACGTCCAGCTCGCCTGGCTCGACCAGCAGCGCGCTCTGCTGGATGACGATATGTCGGTCTCCGATACGCTTACCGGCGGCGGTTCCGACACGCTGGCGGTCGGCGGCGTGACGCGCCATGTCGCGGGGTATCTGAAGGAGTTTCTCTTCGCACCGGAGCAGATCCGCCAGAAGGTCCGGCAGCTTTCGGGTGGCGAGCGGGGGCGCCTTCTGCTGGCCCGCGCCTTCGCGCGTCCCAGCAATCTTCTCGTGCTGGACGAGCCGACCAATGATCTCGATCTCGAAACGCTCGACGTGCTGCAGGAGGCGCTGGCCGCCTATGACGGCACCGTCCTTATTGTCAGCCACGACCGTGATTTCCTCGACCGTGTCGCCACCTCCATTCTGATGGCAGAAGGCGGGGGGCGCTTCACCGACTATGCCGGCGGCTACACGGATATGGTCAACCAGCGCGGCGCGGGCGTCACTGCCAAGGCCGTAGCGAAGCAGACCGCGCCGAAGACTGACGCCGCGCCGGTGCAGCCCCGCGCACAGCAGCGCAAGCTTTCCTTCAAAGACAAGCACGCACTGGAGATTCTGCCAGCGAAAATCTCCGGTCTGGAAACCGAGATGGCGGCGCTTGAGGCAAAATTGGCCGATGCATCGCTCTACACGCGCGATCCCAAGGGCTATGCGGCCGCATCGACACGTCTCGACGCGGCCCGCGCCGAGCACGAGGCCGCCGAGCACCAGTGGCTGGAGCTCGAAATGCTGCGCGAGGAACTGGGCGCGTAGCGTGTCCCGCGCTAGGCTGCCTCAAGACACGGGGAGCGCGCATGAAGATCCGGGAGATTGCCTACGAAGCCGACGGCCGCCAGATGCTCGGCACCTATGTGGTAGGTGAGGGTGGCGGCAAGCGTCCGGGCGTCCTCGTCGCTCATGAGGGTCCGGGCCTCGACGACCACGCCAAGAGTTACGCGCGGCGGCTAGCCGAACTCGGTTACGCGGCTTTCGCGCTGGACTATCATGGCGGCGGCAAATGGCTGCCCGATCGTACCCAGATGATGTCGCGCATCATGGAATTGCTGGGCGCGCCTGACCGGATCGTCGCATTGGGGCAGGCGGGCCTCGATGTGCTGACGGCGCAGGACGAGGTTGATCGCTCACGCCTCGCCGCCATCGGCTTCTGCTTCGGCGGCACGATGGCACTTCACATGGCCCGCGCCGGCGTCCCCCTGAAGGCGGCGGTGGGGTTTCACGCCGGGCTCGGAACGGCTGCTCCGGCCAAACCGGGCACTGTCAAAGCCAAGGTGCTCGCTCTGATCGGGACGGACGATCCCATCATTCCCCACCAGCAGCGCGTGGACTTTGAGGCCGAAATGCGCACCGCAGGGGCGGACTGGCAGCTTCATCTGTATGGCGGCATCCAGCACAGCTTCACCAACCCCGGTGCGCCGGCCGCGAATATTCCGGGGATCGTTTATGACGAAACCGCAGAAAAGCGGTCGTGGCAGGCGATGCGGAACCTTTTCGACGAGGTTTTTTGATCGGCGCTGTCGGCCTGCGCGTTGCTGATACGTCCTAAGGACGAGAAGATACGAGGAAGGAGATTCATCATGCCCTATGTCGACGGATTCATTCTCGCGATCCCCAAGGCGAATATCGAGGCCTACAAGAAGATGGCGACTCTCGGCCGTGATGTCTGGATGGAGTACGGCGCGCTGTCCTATGTCGAGTGCCAGGGCGATGACGTGCCCTACGGCGAGGTGACGTCCTTTCCGCGCGCCGTTCAGGCGAAGGACGACGAGGTCGTGTTCTTTTCCTGGATTACCTACGAGTCCAAGGCGAAGCGCGACGAGATCAACGCCAAGGTGATGGCCGATCCCCGCATGAACGCCTACGGCCCGGATAACATGCCCTTCGACGGGAAACGCATGATCTTCGGCGGCTTCCAGAGCGTGGTCGAGGGCTAGAAAAGCAATAAGGGCCGTTCCTTGCGGAACGGCCCCCATTGCTTCTTCCGCTATGCGGCGGAAGGAAATCCAGATCGCCTAGGTGCGGATACCCGCGTCAGAGGCGTTCAACAGGATCTCCATGGTCCGCGCTTGCGGTTTCAGGCAATGAGACACTGGATCACCTCCTCTCGTTTGGTTGACGACGCACCCAATATAGTCATGGGGCCCTCATTCGGCTAGAGGGCTGTCTCAAGGTCTTGCGGGGAAGCATGGCGGCGAACGACGACATCCACGACACGACGGTGCGACTGCCGCCGTTTCACGCCTTGAGGGCGTTCGAGGCGGCCGGTCGGCACCTCAGCTTCGCGCGCGCTGCGGATGAGTTGGGCGTCAGCCCGGCGGCCGTCAGCCAGCATATCCAGCAAATGGAAGAATTCGCGGGACAGCCGCTGTTCCGGCGTCTTGGCCGGCGCGTGGAACTCACCGATGCCGGCCATGCGGCGCTCGCCCATGTCGCCGCAGCGATGGCGAGCCTTGGCGAAGCCGCGCGCGTGATGCGACTGCCGCTCCGGGGGCAGCGTGTCTCGGTGTCGGTGGCGCCGTCCTTCGCCATCAAATGGCTGGTGCCGCGGCTCGAGCGCTTCAAGGAACTCCACCCCGATATCGAGGTTTGGGTGTCGGCCGATATGGGCCTCGTCGACTTCGCGGTGGCGGATGTCGATCTCGCTATCCGTTATGGCGCAGGGGGCTATGCCGATGCCCAGGCCCAGATGCTGCTGTCGGAAAGCGTCGTGCCGATCTGCTCGCCGGCTCTTATCGAAGGGCCAGAGGGTCTGAAGAAGATCGAGGATATCCCGCGCTTCGCCCTGCTGCACGATGACAGCCCGGACCGCGACCCCTCGTGCCCGACCTGGCCGATGTGGATGATGGCGCGCGGCCTCGATGCCGAAAATGCGCGCAAGGGTCTGCGCCTCAATCAGTCGTCGATGGTCATCGAGGCCGCGATGGCCGGCAAAGGCATCGGCCTCGCCAAGCGCCAGCTGGCGGCGGCGGATATCGCGTCGGGGCGTCTGGTGACGCCGTTCGACGCGGAAGATACGCCGATCAACTTCGCCTACTGGATGGTCTGGCGGCGCGGGCGCACGCTCTCGCCCGGCCTCAAGGCCTTCATCGACTGGCTGCGTGATGAAGCCGGCCAGGCAGAAGCCGACTACGGCGCCGGTATCTGAGCCTCAACGAATGGCGATCGGATTGACGACCATCTGCACCGCGCCCTGAAAGCGCGGCTGGCCCAGGACGAAGAAGAACGTCGTCGCCCCGTCAGCGGCCAGTTCTGCGGTGTTGATGTTCTCCAGAATATGGACGCCGTGCTTCGCCAGCAGCGTCTGATGCACCACGAACGGCTCCTCCGCCTTCTCAAAGGGGATCACCTCGACCGCCGGACTATCTGCGCCGATCGCAACAACACCCAGACCCGCCAGATACTCAGCGCCTTCTTTCCCAAGTCCAGGATGGGCCGCGATATAGCCCGCAGGATCGCTGGCCTCGACCTTCAGGTGGCCAGTATGGAAGATCACGACATCGCCCTTGGCGATGGTGACGCCCGCGGCCGCGGCCGCCGCGTCGATCTCCGCCTTGTTGAACGCGGTGCCAGGCGCGACCGGATCGGCGCCGAAGTGGCGGGTCATGTCCAGCAGCACGCCGCGCGTCGCGATCGGTGCGATATCGTGCGTGCCGAGCTTTTTCAGCCCGTCCGGCGCAACGAAATCCTGCGCCCGAATGCCGTTATAGTAGCGGTGGTCGATCCCGACATGACCAAGACCATCTAGCTGCGTGCCCATCCCCAGATAGGTGATGAGCAAATCGTCGTTCGCAGTCACCTTGTTGGCCGCTACGACAGGCCCGGTGCCGTCGTTCGACTGCGTGATGACGATGTTGAACCAGCGCGGTGGATAGGCGGGCGTCACCTTTCCGGTGACGACACCCAGTGCATAGACCTTGCCCGTCTGGACCAGGCCCGCCGCGCTTTTGGTGATTTCCGGTGACAGATTATTGGTTGCGCCCTTGGTGTCTTCGGCGCCGTAGCGGGAGGGATACCAGTCCTCTGCTGATGCGCCGTACCCGCCGGCGATCGCCGCTGCACCCAGAATGACTGCTGCCCAACGCATGTCTCTCTCTCCCGCGACTATGCGGCCTTCATGGCCGTCTGTTGCGGTGAGCCTAGCCGCGATCATGCGCGCCGCCGAGTCCTCCCGGCGCGCTAACCCACGAACGCGCGCTCGATCACGAACTCGCCGGGCTCGCTGACTGCGCCTTCCTTGAAGCCTGCCCTTTCAAGCAACGCCTTGGTGTCGGCGATCATCGCCATCGAGCCGCAGATCATGGCGCGGTCGGTTTCCGGGTTCAGCGGAGGCACGCCCAGGTCTTCAAACAGCTTGCCGGTCTCAATGAGCGTCGTGACACGCCCGGTGCGCGGGCCTGCTTCCTGTGTGACCGTCGTGATGTGGCGCAGCTTGCCGGCAGTCATTTCACCCACCAGCGGATCTTCGCGCGTCTGGCGGACCAGTTCCTCGCCATAGGCGAGTTCCGCCGTCTGGCGGCAGCCGTGAACAAGGATCACGTCGTCAAAGCGCTCGTAGGTGTCGGGATCGCGGATGAGCGAGGCAAAGGGTGCGATGCCCGTGCCGGTCGAGAACATGTAAAGCCGCTTCGCCGGGGTGAGGGCGTCCAGCACCAGCGTGCCGGTGGGCTTGCGGCCCAAGAGAACCTGATCGCCGGGCTTGATGGCCTGCAGGCGCGAGGTCAGCGGACCGTCCTCGACTTTGATCGAATAGAAATCCAGCGCCTCGTCCCAGGACGGGCTGGCGATTGAATAGGCGCGCAGCAGCGGCTTGCCGTTCACCTCCAGCCCGATCATCACGAACTCGCCGGATCGGAAGCGTAACGATGCGGGCCGCGTAATGCGGAACTGGAACAGGCGGTCGGTCCAGTGCCTGACCTCCAGCACCGTTTCCACGGTGGGACCGCCCGCCTTTGCGGCGGGCTTGTCGGGGGCGGCTGAACCATCGGGCGGCATGACGCTCATCATCTCTCCAGAACGGCCGTTGCGATGCCATGCCAGAACCCGCCGAAACCACAATCTGACGCTAAAGTCACCCTTAAGCGCTGTTGCATCGCGGAATACACCCGGAAGGCCTACGTGAAAGGCCTCATTTTCGGGCAATTTTCGGCTTTCCGCGATGTATCGGTACGACGCTGTCGACAAGCTTCTGGTGGAGGAACGGGCGGCCCAGTTTCGGGGCCAGACCGAGCGCTTCCTTAGCGGTGAGCTGAGCGAGGACGCGTTCAAGCCGCTGCGCTTGCAGAACGGCCTCTATGTCCAGCGCCATGCGCCGATGCTGCGCGTCGCCATCCCCTACGGGATGCTCTCGTCCGAGCAGCTTCGCGTGCTCGGGCGGATCGCGCGTGAATATGATCGCGGCTACGGCCATTTCACGACCCGCCAGAACATCCAGTACAACTGGGTCGAGATCGCGCGGGTGCCCGATATCCTAGACGAGCTCGCCGCCGTCGAGATGCACGGCATCCAGACCAGCGGCAACTGCATCCGCAATACGACGACCGACCATCTGGCCGGCGTCGCCGCCGACGAGATTGTCGATCCGCGCCCCTATTGCGAGCTTATGCGCCAGTGGTCGACCTTCAATCCGGAGTTCGCCTTCCTGCCCCGCAAGTTCAAGGTCGCGTTCAACGGCGCGGGCCAGGACCGCGCGGCGACCGGCGTGCACGATCTCGCATTTGATCTGAAACTGGACGCCTCTGGCGAAGTGGTGATGGACGTGATGGCAGGCGGCGGCCAAGGCCGCACGCCGCGGATCGGCCCCGTCATCAAGCGCGACCTGCCCTGGCGCGAGATGCTGACCTACACCGAGGCGGTCCTGCGCGCGTATAACCGCTGGGGCCGCCGTGACAATCTCTACAAGGCGCGCATCAAGATCCTCGTGGAAAGCATCGGCGCTGAACGCTTCGCCGCCGACGTGGAAGACGAGTGGCGCCACCTCAAGGGCGGCATCGCGCGTATCACGGATGAAGAATTCAACCGTATCAATGCCTGCTTCACCGACCCCGCCTATCTGAGCGATGCGGAGGCGACCGCCGACCTCTCTGCGCTGCGCGTACAGCATAAGCGCTTCGATGCCTGGCTGCGCCGCAACGTGGTCGAGCACAAGCGCGCCGGCTATGCCGCTGTGACGCTCAGTCTCAAGCGCACCGGGCCGGCGCCTGGCGATGCGACCGACGTCGAGATGGAGCAGGCTGCCGACCTGGCTGACCGCTTCTCGTTCGGCGAACTGCGCGTGTCCCATCACCAGAACCTCGTGCTGGCGCATGTCGCGCGAAAGGATCTCTTCGATCTGTGGCAGGCGGCTGAGGCGAGCGGCTACGCCGAACCGAATATCGGCCTTGTCACCGACATCATCGCCTGCCCGGGCGGCGACTTCTGTGCGCTGGCCAATGCCCGCGCCATTCCGATCGCAACCGCGATCCAGGAACGCTTCGACGCCACCAAGCAGGAAGTCATCGGCGAGCTTGCCGTGAAGATTTCCGGCTGCATCAATTCGTGCGGCCATCACCATGTCGGCCATATCGGCGTGCTCGGCGTCGATAAGAACGGCGAGGAGTGGTACCAGATCCTCGTCGGCGGCCGCTCCGACAACGAGGTCGCGCTCGGCACGATCCTCGGCCGATCAATCAAGTTCGACGAAGTGCCGGGTATGGTCGAGCGCCTGGTCGATGTGTACCTGGGCGCCCGCGAGGGCGAAGAGCGCTTCATCGACACGGTCGGCCGCATCGGCATCGCGCCGTTCAAGGCTGCTGCCTATCCGGACAAGGTGCAGGCGGCATGAGCGAGATCATCCGCATCGCCAACAAGCGCGTCGCCATCGAGAGCGATGGCTGGCTGCTGCTGAACGAGCCGGGCGCCGATATCTGGCCGGAGGGCGACGTCGTCGTGCCGCTGGCCGACTGGCTGAACCTCCGCGACGACCTCAAGGCCCGCACCGGCCGCACGGGCGTATGGCTGGCGCCAGCCGACGACACGCTGACGCTGAAAGACCAGCTCGACGGGCTTTCGCTGATCGCCGTGCAGTTTCCGAAATTCACCGACGGGCGCGGTTACAGCCACGCGACACTGCTGCGCCGCCGCCTTGGTTGGACCGGTGAACTGCGTGCCTTCGGCGAGGTGCTACGCGACCAGATTTTCTACATGGCCCGCACCGGCTTCGACGCCTTCGTGGTGCCCGATGGATTCAAGGCCGATACGCTGACCGGCGGGCTCAACGACTTCTCCGTCGCCTATCAGGACGCGGTGGTCGATCCCGCCGCGCCCGCTCTCGCGAACCGTGCCTCCGCCGTGCGTGAAGCCAAGATCGCCCGCACTGCACACCAGCTGCAGAAGATCGCCGCCAAGCACGCCGACGCCGCCTTCGCGACGAGCCTCTCGGCCGAAGACATGGTCATCACCGACCTGATCTCGCGCCACAGTCTGCCGATCCATATCGCGACACTCGATACGGGCCGTCTCCATGCCGAGACCCTGGGCATGATCGGCGAGGTGAAGGCCAAATACGGCATCGATATCGAAGTCATGCATCCCGTCGCCGAGGCGGTGAAAGCCCATGTCACCGCCCATGGTGACCACGCCTTCTACGAGAGCCTTGAGCTGCGGAAAGAATGCTGTGGCATCCGCAAAGTGGAGCCCCTGAACCGCGTACTTGCGGGCCGCTCCGCCTGGCTCACCGGTCAGCGCCGCGATCAGGCCGTCACGCGCACGGCGCTGCCCGAGGCCGAGTACGACGCGGCGCGCGGCATGGCGAAGTATAATCCGCTTGCCGACTGGAGCTGGGACGACGTGCTCGCCTATGCGGCGCGCTTTGACGTGCCTCTCAACCCGCTGCACGCGCGCGGCTATCCCTCCATCGGCTGTGAACCCTGCACGCGCGCGATCCGCCCGGGCGAAGACCCCCGCGCCGGCCGCTGGTGGTGGGAACAGGCCGACGCAAAGGAGTGCGGCCTGCATGTCGGGCCGGACGGAACGCTGACACGCTCGAATTTGGAATCTGCCGCATGAGCGCCCTGAAACCCTCGCGCCGAATGTCGCATCTCGATGTGCTCGAGAGCGAGGCCATCCACATCATGCGCGAAGCGGCGGGCGAGCGCTCCAAGCTCGCGCTGCTGTTTTCCGGTGGCAAGGACAGCGCCGTGGTGCTGCATCTGGCAACCAAGGCGTTCTGGCCTGAGCGGCTGCCGTTCCCGCTGCTGCATGTCGATACGGGGCACAACTTCCCCGAAGTTCTCGAATTCCGCGACGCGACAGCGCGCCGCCTCGGTGAGCGGCTGATCGTGCGCGAGGTCGAAGCCTCGATCCTGCGCGGAACGGTCAAGCTGCCGCGCCCGGATGCCAGCCGCAACGGCGCGCAGTCGGTGACGCTGCTGGAAGCGGTCGAGGAGTTCGGTTTCGACGCACTTATCGGTGGCGCCCGCCGCGACGAGGAAAAGGCGCGCGCCAAGGAACGCATCTTCTCGCACCGTGACGAGTTCGGCGCCTGGAACCCCAAGGCGCAGCGCGCCGAACTGTGGAGCCTCTACAACGCCCGCATCAACCCGGGCGAGAACATGCGCGTCTTTCCGCTCTCCAATTGGACCGAGCGCGACGTGTGGGCCTATATCGCGCGCGAGGGGATCGCGCTGCCGTCAATCTATTTCGCGCACCAGCGCGACGTCGTGCGCCGCGACGGCCTGCTGATGCCGGTGACGATGCTCACCCCGCCGCGGCCCGGCGATGTGGTGGAGAAGCTCTCCGTGCGATTCCGCACCGTCGGCGACATCACCGGCACGTGCCCGGTCGCCAGCGAAGCCGGAACGGTCGACGAGATTCTCGCCGAAACCGAGATCGCCGAACTGTCCGAGCGCGGCGCGACCCGCATGGATGACCGCGTCAACGAAGCCGCCATGGAGCGCCGCAAGCGCGAGGGGTATTTCTGATGGCCTTCATCAACGACGATGGCGAACCGGGCGTCCTGCGCTTCATCACGGCGGGCAGCGTCGATGATGGCAAGTCGACCCTAATCGGCCGCCTGTTGTTCGACAGCAAGGGCCTGCTGCGCGATCAGGTCGCCGCAATCTCCAAAGTGCGGGCAGGCTCCAACGAGGATGCCGAGATCGACCTGGCGCTCGTCACCGACGGGCTTGAGAGCGAGCGCGAGCAGGGCATCACCATCGACGTCGCCTATCGCTATTTCGCGACGCCGCGCCGCTCGTTCATCATCGCCGATGCGCCAGGACACGAGCAGTACACACGAAACATGGTGACGGCGGCGTCCAACGCCGAAGCCGCCGTAATTCTCATCGACGCCAGCCGCCTCGCGGGCAAAGGCCTGAAGGCCCAGACGCGCCGCCATGCGACCATCGCCAAGCTGATGGGCCTCAAAGTCATCGTCGCTGTGAACAAGATGGACCTCACCGGTTGGTCACGCGCGGTGTTCGAGGAGATCCGCGATAATTTTGCGCGAGTCGCCCGTACGCTCGGCATCGAAGACCCGATCTATGTGCCGATCGCCGCCAAGCATGGCGACAATGTCGCGCGCCGCACACCGCACACGCCCTGGTATGACGGCCCGCCGCTGCTGGAGATCCTGGAAAACCTTGACGCCACACGCCGCAATGACGGCGTCTTCCGTCTGCCGGTGCAGCGGGTCATCCGCATGCCGGATGGTGCGCGTGCCTATGCAGGGCGCATTTCATCAGGGTCGGTGGTGGTGGGCCAGGAAATTGCCGTGCTGCCTTCGGGCCAGACGGCTGTAGTGGAAGCCATTCGCACCTTCGATGGCGCGTTCGCGGACGCGGCCGAGGGCCAGTCGGTCGGCGTTGTGCTCGACCGAGACGTCGATGTCAGCCGTGGCGATACACTTGCGTCTGCCGAAGCCCGCATCACGCGCGGCTTCGTCGCCGATCTCTGCTGGCTAGACGAAGAGCCTTGGGAGAAGGGCCGCCGCTATCTGCTGAAGCAGGGCAGCCGCACGACCCAGGCCCTGATCGACGGCATCGTCTTCGTGCGCGAGATGACCGAGCTTTCAGAGGTTGGCGAGGCGACGGGCCTCAAGCTCAACGATATCGCCTCGGTGAAGGTGAAGCTGCGCGATCCCATTCTCGCCGATACCTACGCCGAACGTCCGGCGACCGGCGCTTTCGTGCTGATCGATGCGGCCTCCAACCAGACGGCGGCTGCCGGCATGATCCGCGAGGCCGCATGACGGGCACCGTCTATCTCGTCGGCGCAGGGCCGGGGGCAGCCGATCTTCTGACGCTGCGCGCCGCGCGTCTGCTGGGCCAGGCTGATCTCATCCTGCACGATGCGCTGGTGAGCGACGAGGTGCTGGCGCTCGCCCCGCGCGCGCGCAAGCTGAATGTGGGCAAGCGCGCCAACAGGCCCTCGACCGACCAGAGCTTCATCAACCGCCTGCTGGTACGCGCGGCGCATCGCGGCAAGGTGGTCGTGCGCCTCAAGGGCGGCGATCCGATGCTGTTCGGCCGCGCGCAGGAAGAACTCGACGCACTGAACGCCGCCTGCATACCGGTCGAGATCGTGCCGGGCATCAGCGCCGGGTTCGCCGCCGCCTCCGAGATCGCGCAATCACTGACCCAGCGCCGCCTGTCGCGTTCTGTCGTCTTCGTCACGCCCGCCGTTGCGCGGGGCGACAAGTCGGACAATTCGTGGGCCGATGCAGCCGCGGCCGCCGACACTGCCGTCGTCTATATGGGCAAGGCCGAGGCCGCCCGCGTTCGCGACGCGCTTGTTGCGCGCGGCGTTCCCGCCAACCGCCCGGCGGTGCTTGTGGAAAGCGCCTCGCAGGGCGGACCCGTTGCGGGTGGCACACTCGGCGGGCTGGCCGAAATCGCGGGGCGTGCAGGCGAAGGGCCGGCGCTCTTGCTAATCGGCGAAGCCTTCGCCGAGGCAGCGGCGCGCTACGCCTCCAACGCCGGCAGGGGCTCCACAGCACGGAGGGCTTAGGTCATGTTGCCTGTGATGCTCGATCCAACCCGCATGCGCATCGGCCTTGCCGGTCGTGGCGCGCTGACGCTGAAGCGCCTGGAATGGTTCCGCAAGCTCGGCGTCAGCCCGGAGATCTTCTCCGACAATCCCTCGCCGGAGCTCGCTGCGGCGGCAGGCGATCTTGTCCTGCCCCGATTGCCCGATGCCGGCGATCTCGTCGCACTCGATGTTTTGTGGATCGCCGATCTGGAACGCCACGAGGCGGAGGACCTCTTCACCCAGGCCCGCGCCGTGAAGGTGCTGGTCAATGTGGAGGATGATCTGCCGCTCTGCGATTTCCACACGCCGTCCGTCGTCAAGCGCGGGCGGCTGATCATCGCGGCCGGCACTGGCGGCGCGAGTCCCGCGGTCGCCTCGGCTGTGCGCGCCCGTGTAGAGGAAGCCTTCCCCGAGGGCTGGGCCGATGCCCTGGAAGATATCGCCATCGCGCGCGCGCAATTGCGGGCCAACGGCGCGACGGCGGCCGAGGTCACCGCCGACGCAAGGGATCGCCTCACTGCTGCCCGTCTGATCTAACGACTGTCAGAGCGGCCTCAGCCGCCACAGGGAGGAACCATGAAAGCCGCCGTCTACTACGAGAACGGCCCGCCGGGCGTGCTGAAATACGAAGATGTGGACGATCCTGTCCTGCTACCGCAGGGCATCATCATTCGCGTCGAGGCTGTCAGCATCGAAGGCGGTGACACGCTGAACCGGCTCGGCGGCGCGCTTACCACTAATCCGCACATCGTCGGCTATCAGGCTGCGGGCACGATCGTCGATGTCGGCGCGGAGGTGACGCACCTCAAGCGCGGTCAGCGCGTCGTCACCGTCAACGCGCATGGCAGCCATGCGGAATTGCGCAGCGTGTTCGCGCGCACCGCCTGGGTCATTCCCGACGGGCTGGATATCAAACAGGGTGCGGCGATTCCGGTACCGTTCGGAACGGCGCATGAATGTCTGTTCGAACATGGCCGCCTGAAATCCGGCGAGACAGTGCTTGTCCAGGCGGGCGCCAGCGCCGTCGGCCTCGCCGCGATCCAGCTCGCCAAGCAGGCCGGTGCGACGGTGATCGCCACGGCCTCCAGTCCGGAGCGGCTGGAGAAACTGAAACCCCTCGGCCTCGATCACGGCATCGACTACGCGAAGGACGATGTCGTCGCGGAAGTCATGCGCATCACCGGCAACAAGGGCGTCGATGTCGTCGTCGATCCGGTCGGCGGCGCGACGTTGCAGTCGTCGCTCGGTTCGCTCGCCTATCGAGGCCGCGTGTCGCTGGTCGGCAATGCGGGACGTGTGCCGCAGAAGGTCGATGTGTCGAGCCTGATGCCCGGCAACCGCTCGCTGACGGGCGTCTTCCTCGGCGCGGAGATCATGACAGATCGGGTGCACGACATGATTCAGCGCCAGATCGACGAGGTGGCCGCCGGCCGCCTGACGGTGGTGATCGACAGCACCTATCCGCTCAGCGAGGCTGCCGCCGCCCATGCTTATATCGAAAGCCGCAAGGCTGTCGGGCGGGTGCTGCTGATCCCGTAAATGAAAAGGCCGGGCGCTGGCCCGGCCTCTTTTCCTACTCTGGCAGTTTGACCGGACGCATCATCGGCATGGAGCCGAGATCGCCGTCACCGCGCGCCCGGTAGGGCTCGGTGGGCATCATCGGGCGATTGCCGCCGCCATTGCCGCCCTGGCCGCGATGCGGCTTGCCGCCGTTCGGGCGGCCCGCATGCGGTTTGCCGTGACCCTGCGCCGGCTTGCCATGACCGTGATGTCCACCTGGCTTGCCGCCCTTGGCATGCTGCGGGCGCTGACCGGGGCGGTTGCCCGGCTTGTTGCTTGGGCGGCCGCCTCCGGGGCGCTGGCCCTGCTGGCGGCGCAACTCGCCGCGCGTCAGGTCGGTGCTCTCAGGCGCTGCCACATTCGCCGAGTTGGCGACGATCTTGCCGCGACGGTCGATCGCGTCGATCGGCTTGCGGATCAGCTTCTCGATGTCGCGCAGATAGGCGCGCTCTTCATTGTCGCAGAACGAAATCGCCACGCCCGATGCACCGGCACGCGCGGTGCGGCCGATGCGGTGGACATAGGATTCCGGAATGTTCGGCAAATGATAGTTCACGACATGGCTGACGGCGTCGATGTCGATGCCGCGCGCCGCGATGTCGGTCGCGACCAGCACCTTGATCTCGCCGGCCTTGAACATCGAGAGCGCCCGCTCACGCTGATTTTGGCTCTTGTTGCCATGAATGGCGGCCGCTTTGATGCCTTGCTGCTCCAGAAAGCGCACCACCTTGTCCGCGCCATGCTTGGTGCGGGTGAAGACGAGACTGCGGGTCATCTCCGGCGAGCGTAGGGCCTCGGCGAGCGCGGTGTTCTTTTCGGCCGGGTTCATGAACTCGACGCGCTGACGGATCAGCTCAACGGTCGTCGCGACCGGCGTCACCTGCACGCGCTCGGGCTGGTGCAGCAACTCGCCGGCGAGCTTGGCGATCTCGTTCGGCATGGTGGCCGAGAAGAACAGATTCTGACGCTTGCGCGGCAGGCCGGCGACCAGCTTGCGAATGTCATGGATGAAGCCCATGTCCAGCATCTGGTCGGCTTCATCCAGCACGAAGATCTCGACGTGGTCGAAGCGGATATTGCCTTCGCGCATGTGGTCCAGCAGGCGGCCAGGCGTCGCGACGAGAATGTCGACGCCGGCGCGCAGGGCACGGGCCTGCGGCACATGGCCGACGCCGCCGAACACGGTCAGAACCGACAGGCTCAGATTGCGGCCATAGGCGCGGAAGCTCTCGGCGATCTGCGTCGCCAGCTCGCGCGTCGGCGACAGGATCAGCGCGCGGCAGGTCATCGGCTTGCGATTCGCCGTGTGGGCGGCGAGCCGCTGCAGCATCGGCAGTGCGAAGGCAGCGGTCTTGCCGGTGCCCGTCTGGGCGATGCCCTGCAGGTCCTTGCCGGCCAGCACATGCGGAATCGCCTGCGCCTGGATCGGGGTGGGGGTCTCATAGCCTTCGGCGGCCAGCGCATCGAGGATGGGCTGGACGAGGTTGAGATCGGCAAATTTGGTCACAGTACAGCTTTCAATCAGCCGGTACGGCGCGCGCCAAAATGGGCGCACGTCCGGCGGCGGGGTTGTGAACGCCCCCGCGTAAACATGGGTGTCCGGTAGGTCAGGGATTGGGGTTTCGCCGCCGGCGCCGTGGCTGAAATAGCCAGGCCGCCTTTACGCTGGAGGCTGAAACGCGCGGCCGGATCGTCCGGCCATGGCACACGACATAACATTTCGCAGATGCGAAATCAATGAGTCGCGGCGCGCCGGGTCAGGGCGCGCCGTTCACCGTGATGGTCTGGGTTCCCCGCAGAATGCGGGCGTCGTCCTTGTAGAAAGCGCGGATTTCATAAGAGCCGGGATTATCGGGGGCTTTCAGCTCCACCAGGCCCGTCACTTCGCCCTTGGTCGAAACATAGGAGACGTATTGGCGGTAGCGCGATCCCGCCTCCGCCACGGCGATGTAGTCATTGCCCGATCCGGACATGCCCGCGAATGTGATGGTGATCGTCTCGCCCGGTGCGAAGCTGGACTTGTCCAGCGTCAGCGTCGCCTGCGCGACATCCTCAGGTGCCAGGACCGTGACGGCTATGCTGGCGAGAACTTTTCCGGCGGCGATGAGGCGCAATTCGTAAGCGCCCGGTTCCGGCGGCATGCCGAATTCGACAAGGCCTTCCGCGCCCTTGGCATCCTTGTAGGAAACATAGTCTGTCGGCTCGCTGCCAGGTTCTGCGAGATAGAGATATTGCCCGCCCGTGCCCGGCATGCGGGCAAAACGGACAAGCACGGTTTCATTCGCGGTGACGTTGGCGCTGGCGAGCGTCAGGGCCGGGCCTTCGCCAGCCGCGATCTCCGGCGGCTGGTCGGGTCCGCGCACGGTGAACGGAACGCGGGCGCGGACACGGGGGTCACGGCCATACCAAGCTCGCAGTTCGTAGTCGCCCGGCTCGTTCGGCGCGACGATGGTGACACTGCCCTCCGCGACCGCGCCGGTCTCGACGCGCAGTGATCCCTGGCTTTCGACCGGCTCGCCCTTCTTCACGATCGAGATGAAATCGCGTTCCTTGCCGGCCATGCCGGCGAAAACGATGTTCATCTCTGCGCCCGGGCGCACGTTGTCGCTTTCCAGCGTCAGCGTCGCCGCAGCAACCGCGATTCGAATCTGCGTGATGGCGACCGCTTCGCCCTCACCATCGACGATGCGCAGATCGTACACGCCGGGGTCGACTACGGCATAGAAGCTCAGCTCCGCTGCACCAGCGGCGCCGCTCACATCCGGCAACGACATCCCGATCGTGTCATTCAGGCGCTCGTCGCCTGCCCGGCCCAGCGCCAGCTGTCCGGTAAAGTCGGCCGGCAAGCCGCGCCAGGTGACCTTGACCGGATCGGTCTCGCTATAGACCT
>Ga0075158_10001829_pt1 | contig 15842 bp, 24 predicted proteins | sample JI91814BDNA_FD_70968 | JGI IMG/M metagenome (GOLD analysis project Ga0075158, IMG submission 70968) | Wastewater effluent complex algal communities from Wisconsin, to seasonally profile nutrient transformation and Carbon sequestration -... | ecosystem: Engineered > WWTP > Effluent > Algae... | reverse complement strand
TGGCTTGCGGCGACGCAGCCCCAACCGAAACCGTGCCGCGGTAGCCGTTGAGCGTCGCCCTGATCTGGTCAGCCAGCGCGTGCGCGGCGTGATAGGTCGTGGCGTAGCTGTCGATCTGGATCGTTTTCTGGACAAGCGAGCCGGCGCCGTCGAGCGTGTCGGCGAACCCGTCGCGGCCCGGCTGCTGATAGATGACGAACGGCGCCCTTGTGCTGTGATGCGCGCGGCCGGCGAAAAGTGGCGCCGTGATGGCAGGGGGTGACCCGGCGGTAAGCAGCGCCACCACCGCTTCGCCGAGCGTTGCCATATCGGATTGTTCCTATCGTGACTTCTTGACGCCGAGCCGGTTCGCGAGTTTGTTGGCCTCGCGCTCGATACCCTTCACCAGGGCCGATTTCATCTTGTCGAGTGCGGCCGATGTCGCCGATGCCACGGCCGGCTCAAACCACGGCCGGGCCGGCTGGCGCTTCGTGCCGAATTCCAGGAAATAGCCCCAGAACGCATGGAAGGTCCAAACCCTGGCGCCCTTGGATCCGCGCGGGACCCGCTTCAGGCGGATGACGCGGATATTCTGCTTCAGGCGACCGTACTGTGCCGATGCGTCGGACGGTTCCTTGCCGACCGGCGCCGCTGCCTTGACGGCCTTGCGAATCTCTCTTGCCCCGGCGGTGACAGCGGCTTGAACGACCCTCTTCTCGATCTTCTCGGGAAGCTGCTTCAGAAGCTTGCTGGCTTCGGCAAAGCCGCCGACGCGGCTCGACTTAAGCGCCATCGCCATCCTCAACGATGATATTACCGCCCTTGTCGACGATGAATTCCACGATCAGGCGCGTCACATCGTCAGGCTTGCTCACGAGCGAAGTGCTGTATTGCTGCGGGAGGCGCCGGCCATCTTCGGTGTGAAGCGCGAATTGGTGGGCTTGATTTTGAATCCGCTTCAGGATCAGTTTCATCACACCCTCGCCTTCGCCAGAATTTCCAGCCCGTCGTTACGCCCGATCATGGTTTCCTGGACGCCGACGATGTCGTAATCGGTCGACTTGTAGCGGCACCGCATCTGCGGGGTGATCCCGGCGCGGAACCTGATCAGGAATTTCGTGGTGATCTCAGCATTCGTCTGTGCCGCTGCGATGAATTCCCGTGCGGCAAGGTCGGCTTTCTTGGCCCAGACAGTGAACGAAACCGCCACGGATTCGACGGGTCCGCCGCTGGCGTCCTGCGTCTCGGTGACCGTCAGGAATGACAGCCTGCGATCAAGTTGCCCGGCGCGCATCAGGCGCACCAGTGCATGCGATAGGGCGTCAGCAGCATGTTGGCGGTCTGCGGAACATCTGCCACGGAGACGCCAAGCGCCACGGATTCCCGGGCATTGAACCAGTGCCCGATCATCTGTTTCATGGCGAGCTTGATGGCGGCAGGGACGCCGGTGGCACCTGCCGGGCTGGCATCCTCATCGCCTTCGTATCCGGCGCGAAACCGGATCTTGACGGCATTCACCACGTCGAGGGTCGACGGCCACCCGGCATCGCCCGGCACGATCCGGCCGGGTTCCGATGCAGTATCGACGTCATAATCGGCGGCTGAAACCGTCTGAGTATCGCCGGCCGCGTCGGTGTAGGTGATGCTCGTGATGCTGAGAAGCGGCGCCAACGGGACCATGATGCCGTCGGCGGGGAAGGCGTCGAGGTAATAGTCCCAGGTCTGGGGCACGAGACAGCGCCCGAGCATGCCGTCCTTACCGTCCAGGAACGCAGTGGCGGCGGCAATGAGGCCGGTGATCAGCGTGTCCTCATCGGTGTTGTCGACGCGGAGATGCGCCTTTGTTTCGGTCAAGCTGATCGGTTCCGCAATCGGCGCGGTGTAGAGGACCAGGGCCATGAATTGGCTTCCTTAATGAAGGGCGGTCTGCATCCGTTGCCACCACCCACCGGCGGCGAGTTCTTCCGGCAACCACTGGCACCACGCGAGGCGTGCGGCCCATGCCGTGCGGCCGTCAGGTTCCGGTGCCGGCAGGCGGATGGCGTCGATAGACGGCGCGGCGATTCCCCAAGCCATCGAGCCTGGATCGGTCGCCACGGTCGGGACGCCGGCCATCAAGGCATCGACGCCGGAGTTGCTGTTGAAAGTGATGACTGCCGCCGCCTGTTGCAGCGTGGCGTCGAGTGATGCCGCGATTTCAGGAACCCCGCTCGGAGTGTGCAGCCTGCGCTGCACCGCGATTGGGTGAGGCCGCAAAACAACCGGCAGATGGAACCGATCCGATGCCGCGCGCGCCTGCGCCAGATACCATGGCCCGAGGTCGCGGCCCTGAAGGCTTTCGTCGCCGGGAACCTGCCCCATGATGACGATGTTTTTACCGACGCCGCCGCGCCAGGGCTTCAGCGTATCCACCATGATCGCGCGCCTTGCGGGATCGAGCGGCGGAATTTCATCGAGGCAGAACCGGCCGCGACCGTTCAGGCCATCCCAAGCCAGCGAGGTCCAATGGAACCGGTCGCCCAGATATCCGCGTTCGACGACCAGCACGTGATGGCCCGATTGCTTCAGCGCGCGACCCCTGCGCCAGCCCCAGCAGACCGCGAAATCGTGGTCGCGCGCATCGAGTTCGTTGTCGGTTACGGTAACGCCGACACCGTTCCTCTCAAGCCCGGTCGAGATCGCGGACAGGAACCCAGAAATATCGGCCCCTGGTCGCGCGACGATGGCGGCTTTCATTTGCAGATGACGCCGATGCCCATTTTCGAGCCGGGACCGACGAATTTGATGATCTCGGCAGAGGCGTGCGCGGCCGTGAGTTCGGACCAGAGGCGCGGCACTTCGACAACTACCTCGGTGCGGGAACCGTCCGGGCCGGCAGCGCTCTTGCCAGTCCTGCCGCCGCCCGCGATGTCGTGGAAGGCGACGATGTTGCTCATAGGGCCGTAGTTTTTCCAATCGGCCGAAACGCCTTCATAGCGATGATCGCCATCGATCAGGATGGCATCGAATGGGCCTTGTTCTGCCGCGCGCGCGATGATGTCGGCGGCCCGGCTGTCGCCGAATATGGTGGTGATCCGGTAGCCCTTGGCCCGAAGATCAGCCGCGGCGCGGATCAGTTGCTGCCGGCTCTCATCCCTGCCCCATGCGGCACCTGGAAGGTCGACGGCAACCCCGACGGAACCATTGGGCAGCGATTGCATGATGGTATGGAGGGTGTCGCCATGCCGGGCGCCGACCTCGAGATAACTGCGGACATTGCGGGTGCCCAGAAGATCGATAAAGGGCAGCAATTCGTCGCCGCGCTGTGACGGCGCGCGGCCGGAGAGGGTGGTGAGGGTCACTAGCTGTTCACCGTCACCGTCCAGCCCTTGCCTTCGAGATTGGACTTCGAGGTCAGGCCGGCAGCGGAGGGGATGGCGTTGGTGCCGCCGGATAGGTCGACTTCACCAGCCTCAACTCCCATTGTATCCAGCGCGGCAAGAACCGCGTCTACTTGATCCTCCGGCAGAGCGCAGCCGTTGCAGTCAAGCGTCGCAAGAGACGTCGCCCCTGCGATGCTGATTGATGTCACGGGCGCATTCGACAAATAGGCCTCTTCCAGAGCCGTCATGTTTGCAAAAGAGACCTGCACTGCCGTTCCGTCATAAGCAAAGAGGCTGCGAATAACTTGATCGCCCGAGAGATTCAGGATGGCGCCGATGTCAACCCCAGCCAGATTAAGATATTCCCCAGCCCTGCTGACTTTATTCGCCATGTCACTCGCTCCAGATCAGATAGTTGTCGTCGGCGTCGGTGAGGTAGTTGCCGGATGCGTCGGTTAGGGCGTTGGCGGGGGTGTCATCGCTGACAGGCGGCGTGACGATTGCAGAGCCCGGGAAAGTGGCGACGGGCCGCAGAGCCGGTCGGATCGGGCGCGCCAGGACGGCGCCGATGACGTTAGGCACTGCAGGCACCGCACGACGCGGATGATGCCGGGCGCGACAGGCGATAGGTGCCTGGGGCCTCAAGCATCACGGCAATCGGGCCACCACCACCGAGCCGCCCGATGTCGAAATAGGCCCCGGCATCGTCCTTAACCTGGATGAGCATCACTGCATCTGCCGGGATTGATGGGCCGGCGGCATCTTTGAGAAACACCGTTTTCGGCGTGCCAGCGACAACCACGACGTCGGACGATGTCGCAGCGGTCGTGCCGATCGCCAGGATTTCAGTTGCCATGGTCAGATGCTCCGAAGTGCGGTTGAGATATCACTGCGTTGAAATGCGGTGATGGTGGTTGAGCGGCTGCAGTTCACGACCTCGACGCCGACACCGGCCAGCGCCGGCGGCAGCGTGTCGAAGGCGGCGCGCCATTTTTGGAACAGGCTTTCATCCGGGTTCATGAGCGGTGCCGGATGGTCGCCGTGCCAGTGTCGGTTTCCGGCTTCATCGGTGCCACAATCGAAGCCCAGCAGCAGGATCCGCGCGGCACCGAGGTGGGCGGCAAGGTTTATGGCCTGGTAGCCACTATTGGCCCCGGTCGCGAGATAGCTTGGGTCGCGTTCGAGGCCGACGATGCGTGGTTCGCGGTATTGCAGGAACCGGACCCCAGCGATGGCGTCAGCGGATCCAGCCTCGCGGAGACCGAATTTCAGGCCTGGAAACTTGATGGCTTCCGGGTTGTTTCGCCACCACTTGAGGTCGCAGGCATAGAGGACGTCCGCCCAAGGCGCCTTGCGGACGGTGGTATTGATGGCGATGGTGACGATCTTGCCGGTGGCTTGGTGCCGGTGGACTTCCGCAACATCCGCGTCGGTGAGCGAGGGGCCGGATGCGAGGATGGTGATGGTGCTGCCCGGCCAGAGGCGTGGGCAGATTTGAGCAGGGCTCACTCCTTGCTGCGACCCCTGCCCCGCCGTCTTTCCATGGTCGGAGGCTTGATTGCCAGTTCGATCTCTTGGCCCGCCACCGCCTCGGCATAGTCCGCTTTGATCAGCCGGATGGCTTCATCGGTCGGAAAATCGCGCTCGTCTCCCGGCTCGAGGTGATAGGCCGGGCCCGAAAGCCCGACCTTCATGCGAATTAACATCCGGCTTACTGGCCAGTGATTTCGAAGACGACTTCGCCACGCGGCGAGCCGCCGGCACCGCCGCCGGTCACGACGAAGCTGATCTTGTCGCCGATCGCCACGGTGTTCGCGGCGGTCGGGGTGGCGCTGTCCTGATCGCCGGCACCGGAAGCGGCGGTGGCGATGGTGACGGCGCCATTGGTGACGGCAACGCCATTGATCGAAGGGGTCACCGTGATATCGGCGGTCGACACGGCCCCGTCGATGATGGTCGAAACCTTCGTGATCTTGCCGGCATAGCGCGCGGTCATGTAGTAGGTCGCCTCGGCAGAGAGGTCGGCAACCTGCTTGACCTGATAGTTTTTCAGATCGACGAGCGTGCTGCCGTCAGCGGATGCGATCTTGCCACCGGCTTCCAGGGTGATCTTTCCGCCGGAGGCGACAACGATTTCATCCCCGCCTTGGCGGCGGTAGACCTTGGGCTGATAGGTGGCGTCGGCCATAACAAGTCTCCTTTGCTGCGAGGCCGCTGGCCTCTAGCGCATTGCGCTTCGGAGTTGAGGGGAAGGCCGGGCGGGACCGAAGCCCCGCCCGTCAGGCTGGAGAGAACGATCAGGCCTGGATGAGGTGCTTCACGGCCGCGGTGTCGCCGAGCTCGCCGTCGAGACGGACGAGGCCAGCGATGCCGAGATCCGGCCAGAAACGCTCGCGAAGGACACCGATCGCCGGGGCGCCGACCTTGCGGACGTAGTACTTGCCGAAGTCGCCGAACAGCACCGTCTTGTTGCCGGTGGCGATGCTCGCCATCGCCTGGTTGATCGAATAGATGTAACCGTAGAGCGTGCCGGGGACGCCCTTCTGCACATCGCCGCTCGACCAGATGTAACGACCCTCGCCGTCCTTCAGCTTGCGAATAGCGGCAAGCGTCAGGTCATTCATCATGAAGCGGACCTTCGGCGACTGGCGATAGGCCGGGTCAACCGAGTGGACCAGATCGATGATTTCGTCCGAGGTGATCGCCGCCTGGGCCGCGGCGGTCTTGCCGAGGCTCGATGCCGTGACCACGCCGTTCGGATCGTCGGTGCCGTCGCCGGTCGTCAACTGCTGGTTGGCGATACGGCCGAGGCGTTCGCCCAGCAGGTTGCCGAGCAGGTTTTCCATGTTGAAGATGGAATCCTGCGCCAGCTCCATCGAGAAGCGAACGAACTCGGTATCGTAGACATAGGCGTTGAGGTTCTTCTGGCCGAAGGTCACATCCTTGCCGCCGTCGTCGGTAAGGGCGACGCCCTCCGAATGCGCGCCAGCCGTGACGGCCGTGTCATCCACGGTCGGCAGCGGGATCGGGTTGCCCGAGGAGGTGTTGAAGACTGTGCAGATGTCCTCGTCGTACATCGGGCCCCACATCTTCATCGACTTGACGAGGATGTTGGCGAGCTCGGTCGGCACGGTATAGCCGCCAGCGGTGTTCGAGGTCGTTTGCGCGCGATGCTCGGCAGCGGGAATGACCCCCGCCTTGAGGATATTGCGCTCTTCCTGGCTCAGTTCCTCGAGGCTGCCGCCCTTGGCGAGGAAGCTGTGAAACACCTGACGATATTCCAACTTCTTGCCTTCGTCCTGGCCGCGCGCTTCAGCGTCGCTGCCGGAGATCGGGCGCTGTTCGGCACGGCGCTCGGCGGCGCGCTTCTCCAGCGCTTCGAGCTTGGTTTCGCGCTCGATGACCTTTTCGAGCTTGTCGTACTCAGCCATCGCGGCGTCGTGCTGCGTTTCCAGTTCCTTCGCGCGACCTTCGTCGGTCTCGCTGGTGATCTGGTCGAGACGTTCGCGGGCTTCGGCGACGAGCTTCTGCTGGCGCTCCCGCAGTTCTGCAATCTTGCTCATGTTTATCTCCTGGATTTGAGCATGAAAAAAGCCGCCCGAAGGCGGCTTGGTTCGATTGGGCTTTGGCGGGTCGCCTAGGCTTTACTCCCGGCCCCGCGGGTGCGGAGGTCGAGGTTCATCTTCAGCTCTCGGCGCTTGGCCGCAGCGTTGAAGTTCTGGCGCTTCAGTTCGAGGGCCTCCTTGCGGGAATCCTCAAGTGAGCGCATCGCGATTGATGTGCCGTCATAGGCCGGGGTTGAGACGATCGAGACCTCGAACAACTCGACCTCGAGTACAGTGCGCAGGGGCGGGTCTACGGTCTCGTCCCATTCCTGCTTCGTGACCATGAAGCCGAAAGACATGCCGTTGATGTCGCCGCGCTCGATCAGCGCCTTGACGTCACGGCCGTCGGTCGTGTCGGGGAGGTCAATCTCGACCGCCAATCCCTTCGCATCTTCCTTCAGGCGCAGAGTGCCTGCGGTGCTACGACCTAGAACTCGGCCGCTATCGTGATCGAAATATGCCCGCACGTCGGCGGTCCGCAGTGCATTTGTGAAGGCGCCCTTGGCGATGACTTCGCGGAAGTATCCGCCGATGTCAGCCTCTTCGCCGAACACAGCCGCATAGCCGGCGACGGTCACCTTGCCATCTTCGGCGGCGCGATGTTCGACCGGGCGCGCCAGCGAACGCTTCTCCGCGTTAGGCTTCGTCATTCTCATCTCCGTTGCTTTCGCCTGTCTGCTGGGGCGGCTGGGGCGGTTCGGGTGGCGTCTGCTCGGTTCCGAGCGGCACGGTGGCGCCCTGGACCAACAATTCGTCGGCGGCCGGGTTCTTGTGGCGCGGCCGGTTTTCCAGCGCGCGGCCCTCGTTCGGGGTCAAGAGCGCAGTCTGGATGCCCTTGGTGATACCATCTATGCGGCTCTTGAAGTCGCCGCGCAGAAGGCCGTCGAGATTGTGCTCGACATAGCGGGCGTTGTTCATGCGCCCGAAGATTTTGAGGTTCATCTCTCCCTCAAGCGCCGCCGCCCATTGGCCGATCAGGTGCTTGACGAGGTGGAGATCCTGCTGTTCCGCGTTGCTGAAAGTTGCCCGGCTGAGATCCTGCAGGAACACCGGCGGCAATTGGTAGACGCGGGCGATCTCTTCAATCTGGAAGCGGCGCGCATCCGTCATCTGCCCCTTCTCGGGGTCAAAGCCGATGGGCTTCAATTCATGGCCGGGTGGCATGGGAAAGATCGGCTTGTTGCTCTTGCGCGCCACATCGATCACGCGGTGCACCTGTTCCATCGCCCGGTTGAGAGCAGCAGGGCCTTCCGGCAGCGGCCCTACCAGCGCCAGGGGCGGAACGCCGCCGCCGGCAAAGAAGGCCGAGGCGTAGTCATTCATGGCGATGGCAAGCTGGATGGCCTTGGCCGCCATGACGATCGGGCCGTAATGCGAGACAAGATCGCCCTTGAGCATGAAGGGGATGTCGATCACATCGGTCGCCGGATATTCCTTGTCCTCGAATTTGTAAACGACCGTCTGGCCGGTGCGCTTTACCGAGCTCTTGGCCGGGTCCATTGGCCAGATCGCCTCGACGTTCGAGCCGGCGCGCTCGATCCAGGCGAGGCCGCGGCCTCCAGTGAACACCTGCTGCCAGAAATATTGGCGGAACTTGAAGGCATCCATGAGCGGGTTCGGGTTCTCGTGGATGACGACGGCAATCTTGCCAGTCAGTCGGACGGGCCCATCGGCCGATCGCCGGTAGGGATGCAGCGGAAGTGCCGCCAGGGTGCGGGAGAGAAAGGCAACCGCGGCCTCGACAGCCGGGACGGTCAGCGCGCTTTCGATCGACACGGTCGGCAGGGATGTTGAGTTCAGCCCGAAGAATTCCAGGAAGTTCTTGGCGCTGACCGGAATTGTGGCGTTCTCCGGCGACGCCCGCTGCTCCCTGCGGATATCGAAGCCGAAGATTTTCATCAGTTCACCAGCGAAAAGTTGGGATCATCCCAGGGAGATATCGGGGCGGAACTCTCACCAGCCGCCATGGCCGGGGCGATCGCATTGATCAGCGCGTCGATGCCGTCGATCTTGTTGGCGCTATCCTTGGATTCCTTGATCGGCAATATTGTCTCGTCACGACGCTGGACGATGACCACGTTCGACGCCATCCAGTTCATGACCTCGTTGCCATCGTGCCGGACCTTGGCAGGGCCGACCTTGATGCGCTTCTCAAGTTCCTTGGCCGGGTCGGTGACGTTGGCGGCGTTCTTCTGCAGCACACTTGCCACTGGCCGATCCGTTGAGCCGAGGTCGTTGTTGAGATCGACCGCCATCTTTTGCGCCGCGGCGAACTGGTCGAAGGTCGCATGCCGCACGGCAAATCGGTCGAACCAATCGCGGATGACCTTCTCGACCTCGCCGTGATCGACCCAATCCCCAGGGGTCAGTGTTAACAACCTCTTGTCGTGCCAGGCGCGATAGGGGGCGGCACCCGTGCCTTGGCTATGGGCTGGCGACTTCAGCACCGCCTCCGGGAGCCAGAATTTCGGCTTCCAGATCAGGCGGCCGTCATTGTCGAATGCGGCCAGCACCGCGGCGGTGATGTCGTCCTTGTCGGCAAGATCGGCACCGACCCAGCAGTCGAGCCCTTCGAAGTCCTTCCAGTCCAGCGAGGGATCACTACAGGCCATCCACTGCGCCATGTTGAGCCACTGGTTTGCAGCGTTGAGCCAGAGGTTGAGGCGCTTCGTCTTGAACTCGCCCTGACTGGCCGGGCTGGCCTTCGCCTCGATGGCGTAAGATTTCATGTCCTCTAGCTTGGGGGTGACCCCCAGCATCGGGTTGGCTTTGACCCACACCTTCGGGTCGAACGGATCGTCGCCATCGTCGACGGTGAAGATCGCGCCGAACATATGATCGGCTGTGACGACGCCTTCGAGGACTTTCGTCAGCAGCGTCCGCTGCTCGTAGCAGACGCCGCCGGTATCATAGCCGGCGGTCGTGATGACCCAGAGCAGCGGGTTGGATCTTGAGCCGAACGCCGACTTGATGACGTCGTAAAGCGAGCGGTCCTTGTGGGCGTGGAGCTCATCGAGGATGCCGAGATGCGGGTTCCACCCGTCCTGCGTCTTGCCCTTGGCGTTGATGGGCTGGATAAATCCGCCGTTCTGTTCGCAGACGATCGACCGCGCCAGGGCCTTGAGGTCGAAGGCATCGGCCAGGGCCGGGGTCCGTTCGACCATTCGCTTTGCCGGCTGGAACACTTTGCCGGCCTGCTCGCCGGTCGTGGCGCCGATGACAATCTCGGGGCCGACTTCGTTTTCGCAGCAGAGGCAGTAGAGGGCGACGCCCGCAGTGAGCGTCGACTTGGCGCCCTTGCGGGCCATCTCGATGTAGACCGAGGTGAAGCGGCGAAGGCCATTATCCTTGCGGCGCCATCCGAAGATGACAGCCAGGCAGAAGATTTGCGGCGGCTCCAGCGTGATGTTCGCCGTGGTCCAATTGCCGGCGACGTGTGGCAGCTTCTCGATGAAATCGCAGATATCCGTCGCATGCCAGTCACTGAACCGGAATGCAAAATCCTTGCGGGCCAGGTCGGCGAGGTGCCGCTTTGCCGCCAACCTGATCCACTTGCAATGCTTCTTTCCGCCCTTGTCGGCGGCTGCTTCCTTGGCAAATGCCGTGGCTATGGCGACGTAATCACGCGCTGGCGGCGGGCTTTCCGTTTCGGGCAAATGGGTTGTCCTGTTTCTTCGCACCAGCCGGGACGCGCTGCGATGCCGGCGTGTCGTAGAACTCATTGGCCAGCGCGCGATAGGCCGTGATCATTGCCATCGGCGGGCCGTCGCGTTCTTTCCACGCCGCATTGAGCCGGGCCTCAAGTTCGCAGTAGTGGCGAAGGGCGTCCTGAAAGCCGTCGACCTTCTGGCCGCGCTTGCGATAGGTGGCGATTTTCTCAGCCCAGATTTTGCGGCCGGCCGGGGTCATGCCCTTCGGCGCCGGGATATTTTCTGGGTCTGGACGATCGGCTGCGGTGCCATAGAGCGCCACGACTTTGCGGCTGGGCCTAGTCTCGCCGGCGGCGGCCTGGCGTTCTGGCGCATGCCCGCGGGGGCCGGGTTTCATCTGAAATTCCTGAAAGTGTTAACCTGTCCGCGCAAAAAATCGACCGGGGGCGTGTCATGAGGCGAAAAGGTGCCAGAGATTTGACCACCCCTCCCCATCCTGTTGACTTAATTGATTAATAATGCCCGTCCGCGCGCTCAGCCCGCTGCTTCTCGCTTGCGTGGTGGTGATGGCAAAGTGGCTGAAGATTGTTGATGTCGAGACGAAGGCGATCGTCACCGCGATGCGGCACGATGTGGTCGACGATGTCGGTTGGTGTTCGGCTGCCTTGTTCGAAGCACCGGGCACAGACGCTGTTGCGGGGGTCGGATAGGAACACCTTGCGCAGCGCGTTCCATGCTGCGTCGTAGCCGCGGGCAGATGCGCTTTGCTCCCGTCTCGGCTTGGCCCAGGCCGCTCTTGTGGTCGTTGATCTAACCTGCTTGGCGGGGCGATTGGCCATCAGATGCAGCACCCCAGAATCACAAAGCGCCCGCAGGCGGCGAGCCCTGGGCGCAATTCGACGTTTCGTAATCGATATGCTTTTCTACCCCGGAAGTCAAGCCGTGGTATCTATGCCCTCACTCGGCACCATCCCCAGCGTTGGCCTTGCGATGATCCCTGGCCAGCTTGTTGAACAGGTCGAGGGCGTCCTTCAGCTTGCCCAGCGCACCATCCCAGCCGATGCGGTGGCGGCGCCTCACCCGGTCCAGGGCGATGCCATAGACCGAAACCTTGACGGCGATGTCCAGGGCAACAGGCCCATGCTGCTTCAGGTGTTCAGCCCACGGGATGTAAACCGCATTGCGCAGGACATCGAGCTCATATGGCATCTCTGGCTCACGGTAGCCGCCATTGCCACCACCACCGCCTTCCATGTTCCCGACCTTAGCCTGCCCTGCCCTGGCGATGGCTTCGACAATGCGGGCGATGGTGCGCGCTGCTGTGGCCTGTTCCGGGCTGATGGTGCCGTTCCCCTCAAGGCTATCGATCGGATCGCGCGCCGTGGGCTTCAAGCTGGCCTCAATCGTGCCCCCGGTTTCCTCGTCTTTTTCCACCCGCTTCAAGCCCTTGATGAGCATGGCGAGGTCTTTCACCTTGGCTGCCGCTGCCTCGATTTGAGCCGTGAGCACAGTCTCGACGGTGACCTGCCGATCGATCTCAGCGAAGGCCTGGTCCACGGCCTTGATGACCCCGCGCGCTGCCAGTTTCCGCCGGTTCGCCATGGCACTGATCTCGCCTTCGAGCCTCGCGATTTCGTCCTGGACGCGCTTCAAACCCTTGGGGTCGCCACGGGTCAGTCGCGCTTTCAGCACCCGCAGGTGCTCCGCCCAAAGCGCCGGCTCATCGGCTGAAATCGGATTCTGCTTCACCTTTGCCATCACTTCCCCCTTTGCCCCCAGAGACGGTTTCCGATGCGCCGAAGCCAGTCGAACTCCTGCGCCGTGAGCCTTGGATCGGCCGTCGGCAGCGAGAAATGCTGCGGCTCGGCGTCGACCCAGCCGAACTTGCGCAAGCGCTCGGCATCCTCGATGGATGGTCCCGACGCCACATGCGGGGCAAGACTGCTGCGGGGATGGGCGGTCATGCCGCCCTCGCAATCGCCGGCACCTGACAGCCTGGCTCGCCGGGTTTCGGCCCCCAGATTTCCAGCCAGAAGCCATTGCTCTGGAAGGCCCGCCACCTCGCCCGCCATCTGCGCTCGTCGCTGCTGAGGCCGTCATCAATCTGGGAATTTGATCCGGCTGTCAGCAACGGTACTTCCGCCTCGTCCAGCCAGCAGCCCTGGTTGAGCCACGTCGCCGGGTGCTTGATGTAGCGCGGCTCGGTCCCGCGTTTCTCTGCGGCGTAGGTCCGGCACCCGGCCATGATCTGCTCATGGGTCGTGCCGCGCTTCACCGCTGCCTGATACGCCTTGGCTGCCGCATCCCTGGCTTTCTTGAGTGGATAGAGATCATAGAATTCGACAAACGCAGGGTCGTCAGACCCGGCTTTTTGTTTGTTTTTTCTTTGGTTGTGGTTGTGGTTGTGGATAGCATCGTTTTCGCATCCGTTTCGCATTGCGTCCGCATCTTCACTTTGCTTTTCTTTCAACCACCTAGACTTTGCGTTGTCAGATGATGAGGTACTCTTCCGTCTGACAGCCTCAGCCTCTCTCGTCAGACGGCCTTGCGTGATGCTGTTCCCGTCTACCTGGAAGAAGGCTTCCAATCGCGGCCAGACTCTCTGCCACTGCCCCGTTGTCAGGCGGGCGTACCGCGCCAGCAATTGGGGGTCGTTCGGCAAGCTTTTCGTCTTGGTCCGCCACATCGTCATGAGCAGCAGGAGATAGGCTCCATGCTCAATCGTGGTGAGGTGATTCGTGTCCCCGAGATAGGCGTCGGTCCACAGCATCATCGCGGGGTAATCAGCCATGGTGGTCGTCCCCGCCTGGGTAATAATTCTCAAACTTCTGTCTGGCGCCGTCGAATTTCACCTTCGCCTCACCCGTTTTGCCGTGCCTGTTTTTGGCGATGATGATCTCGGCCAGGCCGGCGCAGCGGTCTATTCTGGCCTGCCACTTGCTCCATTTGTCGCTCTCCGCGTCCGGTTCCTCCCGCTGCGCGTAATGCTCTTCGCGGTAGATGAATAGGACCTGGTCTGCATCCTGCTCGATGGCGCCGCTGTCCCTGAGATCGGCAAGCTGGGGCTTCTTGATGTCCCGCTGCTCGACGGCGCGGGATAGCTGCGCCAGGGCCAGGACCGGCACGTCCAGGGCTTTGGCAATGCCCTTCAGGCCGGCGCTGACATCGGTGATATCGACGGTGCGGCTTTCGAGCTTCCGATCTGGCCGGACCAATTGCAGGTAGTCGATCACGATGAGGTCGAGCCCACCCTTGGCCTTGAGCCGTTCCGCCGCCGTCTTGATCTCATGAACCGTGAGCGCCGGCCGGTCATCGATATGAAGCGGGATGCTTTCGAGGTGCTGCTGCGCATCCCGGAGTGCCGCGAAATCGATCTCGGTCAGACTGCCGCGGCGCATGGCTTCCGTGGGGATGCCGGTAATGGCGGCGAAGATGCGCATCGCCATCTGTTCGGCCGACATTTCCAGGCTGAAGAACGCGGTCGGGTGTCCGGCCTTGGCGGCGTTGTACGCCATGTTGAGGGCCCAGACGCTTTTCCCCATGCTGGGCCTGCCGCCAAGGATGGCGAGATCCGATTTCCCGAACCCGCCGACGATCTTGTCGACATCAAGGAGTCCACTCGCCACCCCGGTGATCTGTCCACCTGCCTTGAATGCCACCTGGGCCTGTTCCTGGGCCGCGTTGGCTGCCGTGGCAAGAGAGCGCATACCGAGCCGTCCGTTGCCAGCCGCATCGCCTGCTGCAGCCGTGGCGGCGTTCATTTCGGCGGCGATCTCGGATAGTGGTCGATCGAGCGACCCGGCGCCGGTGGCAATGTCCCGGATTCGGCGCTTAGCAGCCGCGGTCGCGATCATGCCGGCCCAATCCTTCACCATGGATGGGGCGCATCCGGCACATGACCTAGCCAGGTCGACGATGTAGCGCCGCACCTTGTCCTGACCGTCCGGCCCGTCACCAAGCGCCCGGTCGCCTTTCATCTCGGCGCAGAGCGTGATCGGGTTGATCTGGATGGCTCGGGCGTTGATCTCGCCCATGCGGACGAAGATGCGGGCATGGAAATAGTCGCTGAAATCCTCCGGCTTGAGACGTTCGGCCGCGATCGACCAGACGTCATTTCGCGCGAGACAGGCAGCGAGAAGGGCCTGCTCCGGGACATAAGTCAGCAGCAGATCCTCGGCAAAATCATCCGGGGCGGGCTCGAATTGGGTCATGTCGTTCATGCGGCACCCCGCCCGGTCAGCCAGAACCAAAGCGCCGCCCAATACGACCCTTCATAGGCCATGTATTCGAACGCTTCACCATCCGAGACAGCCGGCGCATAACTCGCCAGCCCGGTCAGCGTGCCGCAGTCCCAGGCGTCGCAGAGGCGACCCGGCAGGCCGAAATAGATGACCTTGACCGTGGGGCTGTCGCAGGTTGGACAGCGGTGTCTGGTCATGCGGCTGCCTCGCTTTCGACCGTCAGCAGGTCGGCTTTGTTCGTCATGGCGATGCCCAAGAGCAGATCGCGGAACGGTGCCGGCGTGGCGTTTCGGATCACGGTCTTATCCTTCCCGCCGATCGCAGCCATGACGCCGATGCGTCGCGCCTTGGCATAGCCATACCGTTCGATCGCATATTGTGGCAGGCGCTGTTCGGCAGGCCCCCAGATCAGATCCGGAAGGTCCGCATCCTTGGCATAAAGCCACGTCGCCTTGCGGGCGAAATGCCCGTAGTGACCTTGCTCGACGCAACACGTCCAGCCGCCATGTTGATCTGCCTTTACCCACCCCCCCATATTGGGTGGAATTGACAGGCCGAACCAAGCCCACGCGCGGCTGTCTTTCGGGTGTTCCAGAACGCCGCCAAAGTTCCTGACGGCGGCAAGCGCGGCGTGGAAGCATCCTTGATCGGCGCCAAGCTTGTACTGAAATGGCTTTCGCGGGCTGCCGTGCCAATACCTACCCCACCGCTCACAAGGCGGATGGGCAACAACAGGATACGGGCCAGCATATGACCTGGCGTCGCGTGATACATCCCACGGGTCCACATCGGGCAAGCCGAAATAGCATCCGCCGGTCTCGACAAAGAGCGCTGCGATCCTCACCCATCACCGCCCTTCGCCCGCGCCTCAGCCAGATCCAGCCCCAGCATCGTGACCTCGCCCTTGAGCCGCACGATCTCGGCCTTCTGCTCCGTCACCAGCTTCGTCGATGCGATCAACTGCTCCGCCGTGATGGCAAGGATGGTGGTCGTCCGGGCGAGCGT
>Ga0075158_10001828_pt1 | contig 15843 bp, 14 predicted proteins | sample JI91814BDNA_FD_70968 | JGI IMG/M metagenome (GOLD analysis project Ga0075158, IMG submission 70968) | Wastewater effluent complex algal communities from Wisconsin, to seasonally profile nutrient transformation and Carbon sequestration -... | ecosystem: Engineered > WWTP > Effluent > Algae... | reverse complement strand
TTTGGGGTCCTCGCGAAGTATCGCAGTGACGAAGGAACGGAGAACTTCGTGGGGACCTTTGGGGTCCTCGCGAAGTATCGCAGTGACGAAGGAACGGAGAACTTCGTGGGGACCTCATGTTGAATATGCCGAGTTCTCGTGGACGTAGTCGTGCGTCAGGTCGTTGGTCCACAGCGTGGCGGCGGCCTCGCCGGCCTTGAGGTGGACGACGATGTGGACGTCCCGCTCGCTCAGATCGACGAGCGTGCGATCGTCCCCGACGCTGCTGGCCCGGCATACGGTGATCCCATTGATCGCGACATCGAGGTCGGCCGGATCGAAGGCGGCATCGGTGGTGCCGACGGCGGCCAGGATTCGACCCCAGTTGGGGTCGCCGCCGAAGATCGCGCACTTGAAGAGATTGCTGCGGGCGATCGCCCTGCCGACCGTGAGGGCGTCGGATTCCGTTGCGGCAGAGACGACATCGATCCGGATATCGTGCGCCGCCCCCTCCGCGTCACGCACGAGTTGCAGGGCGAGATCGGCGCAGATCTCGGTGATGGCGCGCGCGAGGGCATGGCGCGGGACCGGGATCCCGGAGGCCCCGGAGGCGAGCGCGATCACCGTGTCATTGGTCGACATGCAGCCATCGGAGTCCACCCGATCGAAGGTGTGGGCCGTGGCGCTGCGCAGCGCCGCCTCGAGGTCCTCGACCGTGGCGATGGCATCGGTGGTGAGGACGACGAGCATCGTCGCCAGTCCCGGCGCGAGCATGCCGGCCCCCTTGGCCATGCCGCCGACGCTCCAGCCATCCGCGCGATAGTGGCTTGTCTTGGGCACCGTGTCCGTGGTCATGATCGCGACCGCGGCGTCCTGGCCACCGGCAGTGGACAACTGCCCGGCCGCCGCGTCGCAGCCGGCCAGGACGAGGTCCATCGCCAGCAGTTCGCCGATCAGCCCGGTGGAGCAGACGGCGACATCGCCGGCCGCGATGCCAAGCAGGTCGGCGACCTTCTCCGCGGTGCGATGCGTGTCCTGAAAACCCTGATGCCCAGTGCAAGCATTGGCCCCGCCGGAGTTGAGGACGACGGCGTCCACCCGGCCATCGGCGAGCACCTGCCGCGACCAGAGCACCGGAGCCGCTTGCACCCGGTTGCTGGTGAAGACGGCCGCCGCGACGTGCTCCGGTCCGTCGTTGACGACCAGGGCGAGGTCGGGGCGACCACTGGCCTTCAGGCCGGCGGTGACTCCCGCCGCGCGGAAACCTGCGGGCGTGGTGATGGACAAGGCGGGAACCTTCTCTCGGGCAGTCGGTCAGGGTGCGACCCCGACGAGGGGCAGCCCGGACAACTCCGGCAGGCCCAGCGCGAGGTTCATGCATTGGACAGCCGCCCCAGCGGTGCCCTTGGTCAGATTGTCTTCTGCCGCAACGATGATCACGCGTCCGACGCGGTCATCGACGGCCACCTGGAGGTGCACGATATTGGATCCGAGGACATCGCTGGTCCGTGGCCAATGACCCTCGGGGAGCAGGACGATGCAAGGCTCCGCGGCATACGCCTGCTCATAGGCGGCGCGCAATTGCGCGGTGCCAACACCATCGCGCACGCGGGCCGTGCAGGTCGCGAGGATCCCGCGCGCCATCGGCGCGAGGGTGGGCGTGAACGAGACCGTCACGGGCTCCCCTGCAACCCGTGACAGATTCTGCTCGATCTCCGGCGTATGCCGGTGCCCACCCCCGACGCCATAAGGCGACATCGCCCCCATCACCTCGGAGCCGAGGAGATGTGGTTTCAGCGACTTCCCGGCACCGGAGGTGCCGGAGGCTGCCACGACGACCAGGTCGTCGACGCGGACCAGAGCCCGGTGCACGGCGGGCGCGAGCGCCACGGTGATCGCGGTCGGATAGCAGCCCGGCACGGCGATGCGTGGCGCGCCGCGCAGCAGGTCGCGCTGGGTGCCGTGCGCGAGCGGCAGTTCCGGCAGGCCATAGGGCCACGACCCGGCGTAGGGCGTGTCATAGAAGGCCCGCCAGTCCCCTTCGTCCTCAAGCCGGAAGTCGGCGCCGCAGTCGATCACCACGCTGTCGGCGGGCAGTTGAGTCGCGAGCGCCGCACTATGACCGTGCGGGAGCGCGAGGATCACGACGTCATGCCCGGCGAGGACCGCCGGGGTCGTCTCCTGCAAGATCACCTCACGCACCGGGGTCAGGTGCGGGTGCACCGACCCGAGTCGTTGACCGGCACTGCTGCTCGCGGTCAGCGCCCCGAGTTCGACCTCGGGGTGTCCGAGCAGCAGGCGCACGAGTTCGCCCCCGGCATACCCGCTCGCCCCAGCGACCGCGACCCTGACAGACATGTGCAAGAGCATACACTCCCGCGCAAGATCATGCAGGCGGGGCCACGCCGAGGTGTCAGCGCTGGATCGCGCCGACCGCCGTGGCGGCCGCGGCGACTGCCCGATCTCGCAGCCCGCTGACCTCTTCGGTGGTCAGGGTCTTGTCCGGGGCACGGAAGGCGAGGCGATAGGCCAATGACTTCTTGCCCTCCCCTGCCTGCGCACCGCGATAGATGTCGAAGAGCGTCAGGCTCTCCAGCCACTCCCCCGCTCCCGAACGGACAGCTGCCTCGACGGCAGCGGCCCGAACGTCTTCGTCGACGACGAGGGCGATATCGCTCATCGCCACGGGGAAGTTGCTCAAGGTGACGGCCCGCGCGGGGGCCCCGCTGGCGGCAATCAGCGCATCAACGTCGAGTTCGCCGGCGATCGTGCGGGCCGGAAGCCCGAGCGCCGTGACCACCTTGGGATGCAACTCCCCGACATGCCCAACCGCCGTGCCATCGGCGAGATCGATCCGCGCGCAGCGGCCCGGGTGGAAGGGCATGGCGTTATCGGCAACCGCCGTGGCCGCCAACCCCAGTGCCGTCGTGACGGCGAAGACGGTCTCCAAGGCATCATTGACGTCGGCTGCGCGCCCGGTGCCCCAGACACCGGCGCGATCCCGGTCGCCGGCCAGCACGAAACCGAGATGCCGCGGCTGCGGCGGGACGGCGGCAATGATCCGCGCGAGCACCTCTTCGGAGGGGCGGACGCCAACTTCCTCGGTCGGCGCGGTGGTCTGCTCGGATTCGAGCGCTAGCACCATCCCGAGTTCAAAGAGCGCGACATCCTTGAATCCCCGAGAAATGTTGCGCCGCAACGAATCCAGCAGGGTCGACAGGACCGAGATTCGCATCAATGGCGCTTCATCGGACAGCGGGTTGGCGATCCGCACGGTCCGCGCACGGGCGGCGGCCAGGTCATATCCGAGGCCCTGATGCCGGTCGTCCCCGACGAAGGGGGCATTCCAGACTTCGGAATAGCCCTGTGCGGCCAAGAGATTGGCCACCAACCGACGCACTCGCTGACCGTGTGTGAGGCCCGAGCCGACCGGCGGCGCCGGGATGACGGACGGGATGCGGTCATAGCCGTCGATGCGGGCGACCTCTTCGGCGAGGTCCGGTTGGGTATGCAGATCGGGCCGCCAACTCGGCGGCGTCACCGCGGCGAGCTCGCCCTCGCGGGCCACGTGGCAGCCGATCTCGGTCAGCACGTCGACGACGCGTTCCGGCGGGTAGTCCACGCCGATGAGGGCGGACGGCAGGCGCAGGTCGAGATCGATGACCTTGGGGGTGGGCGGGTCGCCGACATCGGTCACTCCCGAATCGAGGACCCCGCCGCCATATTCGACGAGCAAGTCGAGCGCCAATTGTGCTGCGGCGCTTGCCAGTTCGGGGTCAACTCCGCGTTCGAAGCGACGCGATGCCTCCGACGGCAGCTTGTGATGCCGGGCAGAGCGCGCGATCGAGACCGGATCGAAGTGCGCGGCTTCGATGAGCACATCGGTCGTGCTGTCCGTGATCTCCGTCTCGGCGCCACCCATCACGCCGGCAATCGCGAGGGGACGCGCGCCATCGCTGTCTGTGATGAGCAAGTCGCTCGGACGCAGCGTGCGCTGCACGTCATCGAGTGTCCTCATACGCTCGCCGACACGGGCCCGGCGCACCACGATCGGGCCGTTGAGCGTCGCCAGGTCGAAGGCGTGCAGCGGTTGTCCGAGGCCGAGCATGACGTAGTTCGTGACATCCACCGGCAGCGAGATCGGCCGCATCCCCGCCTCGGTGAGGCGGGCAGCCATCCAGGTCGGTGTGGGCGCGGTGACATCGATGCCGCGGACGACCCGGGCGACATACCGGCTGCATCCGAGGCGGCCGCGAATCGGCGCCTCGTCGTGGATCTCGACCGGATAGCCGTCGGCATTTGCCGCGGGCGCCGCCGCCCTGAGCGCGAGGACCGGGTCGGTGAAGGTCGCACCTGTGGCGTGCGAATACTCCCGGGCCACTCCACGAATCGAGAAGCAATAGCCGCGATCGGGGGTGACATTGACCTCGACCGTCTCGCGGTCCAGGCCGAGCAGCGAGATGGCGTCCTGGCCGGGGGTCAGGGTGGCCAGCAGGTCCGGACGGTCGGCGAAATAACGCTCCAGGACGATGATCCCGTCGTGGTCGTCGCCGATGCCAAGCTCCCGCTCGGAGGTGATCATCCCTGCCGAAATGTGCCCATAGGTCTTGCGGGCGCTGACCACCAGTTGGCCCTGCGGTGTGCTGATCGACCCGCCGGGCAGGATCACGACGACGAGGTCGCCGACCTCGAAATTGTGGGCGCCGCAGACGATTTCCTGTGGTTCGCCGGTGCCATTGGCGGCGCCGACGTCCACGGTGCACCAGTTGATCGTCTTGCCATTCTTTTGCGGCTCCGGCACGCGGGTGAGCACCCGACCGACGACGAGCGGCCCGGTGACCCCGCTCGTGTGCAGACCCTCCTCCTCCAGGCCGACCTTGACCAGCGCCGCCGCGATGTCGAGACCGGTGGCGGCGGCGGGGACGGCGACATACTCCCGCAGCCAATCGAGCGGAATGCGCATCAGATCTCCATCCCGAACTGCGCGTCGAAGCGCACGTCTCCTTCGATCATGTCTCGCATGTCGGAGACCCCGGTGCGGAACATCAGGGCCCGGTCGATCCCCATACCGAAGGCGAAGCCGGTGTAGCGGTCGGGGTCGATTCCGCACGCGGACAGGACATTTCGGTTGACCATGCCGCAGCCGCCCCACTCGATCCAGCCGGTGCCCTTGCAGGTGCGGCAGGCTGGGTCCTCGCCGCGGCAGACGAAGCAGCGCAGATCCATCTCGGCGCTCGGCTCGGTGAAGGGGAAGTATGACGGGCGCAGGCGGGTCGTGATGCCGTCACCGAAGAGTTCTGCGGCGAGCAGATCGAGCGTGCCCTTCAAGTGGGCCATCGTGATGCCCTCGTCGACGCACAAGCCTTCGACCTGATGGAAGGCCGGCATGTGCGTGGCGTCGAGTTCGTCCGTGCGAAAGACGCGCCCAATGCACGCGATGGCGATCGGGACCCCACGCTCAAGCAGCGAGCGGGCCTGCACGGGCGAGGTGTGGGTGCGCAGCACCAGACCGCCGTCCGGCGGCTCGACATAAAAGGTGTCCTGCATCTGCCGGGCGGGGTGGTCGGCGTCGAAGTTGAGGGCATCGAAGTTGAACCACTCCGCCTCCACCTCGGGGCCCTCCGCGATCTCCCAGCCCATGCCGACGAAGAGATCCGCGATCCGCTCGCTCATCAACTCGATGGGATGACGCCGACCCAAGGGGCGCCGTCCGGTGGGCAATGTGACATCGATCGACTCCTCGATGAGGATGCGCTCGTCGCGTTCGGCCTCCAGCGCCACCTGGCGGGCGGCGAAGGCTTGATTCACCGCGCCCTTGGCGGCGCCGACGAGCTTGCCGGCAGCAGCCTTGGCGCTCGGCGGCAAGGCGCCGATCTCGCGGTTGGCCAGGGCCAAAGGCGATTTGTCCCCGAGGTGGGCCGAGCGCGCGGCCTTGAGCTCGTCGAGGGAGGCCGCCGCCGCGGCGGCCCCGATGGCGGCCTCCTGGGCCGCGGCCACCGCCTCGGGTGCCAGCGCCGCGACCTCGACCGGGTCGTAGTTGCTATTGGGTCCGGACATCTGGCAGCTACTCGACGCTTTCAACTAGGGGCAGCCCAGCGTGGGGCTCGCGATCAGCCTCTGAGTCTACGGGGGCGGGGGACGCGACGGCATCCGGGTTTCAATCCTCGAAGCGGGGCCGAAGCGGATAGACGGTCACGCCCTCGGCCCCGACCTTTTGCCCGAGCACTTGATGCAACTGGATCTCGTTGCGGGCGAAGCCGAGCGAACTGCCGGCCAAATAGAGACCCCACACGCGCGCGGCCGACTGGCCGGCCTCCGAGACCGCTGCCGCATAGTTCGCGCTGAGATTTCGCGCCCAGGCGCGGCAGGTGCGGGCGTAGTGCTCACGCAGGTCCTCCGCGTGCCGGATCTCGAAGCCCTGCTCGGCCATCGCCGTGATGATCGCCCCCACGGGCGCCAACTCGCCGTCGGGGAAGACATAGCGATTGATGAAGCCGCCGCGCTGCACCGAGCCGTAGGCGGTCGAGGGCCGGGTGATCGAATGGTTGAGCAGCAGCCCACCATCGCGCAGCCGTTCGCTGAGGAAGGCGAAATAGCCCGGATAGTTTTTCACGCCAATGTGCTCGGTCAGTCCGATCGACGAGACCGCATCGAAGCCGGACTCGGTGACATCGCGATAGTCGCTGTGCCGGATTTCCGCCCGGCCCCGCAGGCCCTCGCGTTCGATCCATTCCTGCCCGTATGCCGCCTGCTCCCGCGAGAGGGTGACCCCCAGCGCGGTCACGCCATAGTTGCGTACGGCGTGGCGCACCATCCCGCCCCAACCACATCCGACATCGAGCAGGCGCATGCCCGGCCGCAGCCCAAGCTTGCGCGCCACCAGGTCGAACTTGTGCTCCTGTGCTTCCTCCAAGGTCGCGTCGTCGCGGGGATAGCACGCGCACGTATAGGCCATGGACGGCCCGAGGACGAGTTCATAGAAGGCACTCGAGACGTCATAGTGGTGCGAGATCGCCCGGGCGTCGCGCTCCTTGGAATGGCGCAGGCCTTCGGCCAGACGACGCCAGCCCGGCGGGTTCTCCAGTTCCGGCAGGGCTGGCGGCACGAACATCTTCGGTCCCAGGCTGGCGACGATCTCCTTGACCTTGCGAGGTTCCGGGATCCGCACGGAGAGAGCGTCTTTGACGGTGTCGATCAACTCATAGGGGTCGCCCTCGTCCAGCCCGACGATGTCGAGATCGCCTTGCACATAGGCCCGCACCACGCCGAGTTCCCCAGGTGCGGTGACGAGATAGCGCAGCCCACGCTCATTCTTCAGGTGCATGGTGACGACGGCATTGTCGTCGCCGCTGCTGGAGCCGTCATACGCCTTGAGCCGGAAGGGCGCATCGAGGCCAAAGATCTCATCGACGATCATCCCGATGGTCAGGCTCATCGCCGGCCCACCGCCTTGGCATAGAGGTGGGGCAACCGACCGAGGGGGTCATAGAGCTTCTTCACGCGGGCATACTCCTCACCGCCGTAGAGGGACCAGAACGTCTCTTCGTCGTAATAGGAATCGGAATAGAGCGACTTGTGGCCGTCGAGCCGGTGCACCGTCGCCTCGATCTCGCGATTGACATCGCCGTCGCGCGCACCGGGCGCAATGTCGACCGCCGACCAGAAGCCGACATTGACATAGTCCCTGCCGGTGTCCATCGGATAGAGCGGCCACGGGCGGCTCCCGGTATCCGTATCGCGAAGCCGTATGGGGCACAACCAGATCGGCTCGATGGGCACGTTGCCGAGAAACCACTCGAGGAACTCGACGGTGTGCTCGATGGGGATCTCGACGTCCTGGACGACCCGCTCCTTGGGCCGGCCGCCGCGACGCTGCTGATGCCCCGCATACCACCCATGCTTGTTCTCGAAGCGGATCACTTTGCCATAGACATCGCTGCGCAGGTAGCGGCGCGGCACCAGGCGGCGCACCATCGGCTTTTGGACGAAGAGCCCGCGCGAGCACCAGAACCAGTCGGTGTCCCAGCGCCACAGGTAGTCGCGGACCGTGAGGAAGTCCTCGTCTCGCTGCTGGATCGAGCGGTAGTAGATCTGCTGACCGGTGTAGTCGCTGGTGTATGGCGCCTGGGCGGCGAAGCTCGCAAGGATCAGATAGCTCTCGTCGGCGGAAAAGACCACACCGTCGATGAAGTCGATGCGGACACCTTCGAATTCCCTTGTGGCCAGACAGCTTTCAAGTCGGCCAACCAGCTCCGACAGGCTGTGGCACCGCAGATGGCGCAGGCGGACGGCCGGAGTGACGGGTTGCAGGTCGATCTCCACGCGCACGCTGTAGCCGAGTGCGCCATAGGAGTTGGGGAAGGTGCGGAAGAGGTCGGAGTGCTCGTTGTCTGCCGTCGCCGTGACGACCTCTCCGGCACCGGTGAGCACGTCGATGGCGCGGACCGACTCGTGCGGGAGGCCATTGCGGAAGGACGAGGATTCGATGCCGAGGCCGGTGACAGCGCCGCCGAGGGTGATCGTCTTGAGTTGCGGTACGACGAAGGGCATCAGCGCGTGGGCGAGGGTGGCATCGAGAAGATCCTCGTAGGTGCACATGCCCTGGACGTGCGCGACCCGGTTCGCGGCATCGATCTCGATGACCCCGGCGAGGTCGGCGACATCGAGGCCGGCCACCCCAGTCTCCCCGCGCGGGCGGAACAGATTCGAGGTTGGCTTGGCCAGCCGGATGGGGGTGCCGGGCGGCATGCCTGCCAGTTGAGCGCGCACGCGCGCCACCGCGGCCGTATGCCGATCCCACCCCACGACGTCCCCGCCCACCTGGCACCTCCGCAAGATCTCTGCCTACCAAGCAACCTAATCCACCGGGCGCGACCGGGAAAGTGCGGGTCTCAATGGCCGGTCAGCCCCTCTCGCGTCAGAAGTCGATCACCTGGCGGACCGAGCGACCCGCGGCCAGCTCGTCCATTCCTTCGTTGATCTGCGAGAGGGCGAGGCGTCGACTCACGAGTTGTTCAACCGGAAGTCGACCGGAGCGCCACAACTGGGCATAGGTCGGGATATCGCGCCCGGGGACAGCGGACCCGAGATAGCTGCCGACCAGGCTGCGGCCCTCGCCGACCAGCGCCGTCGGTGCCAGCATGATGCGAGCATCCGGCGCGGGCAGGCCGACGGTGACCGTAGTGCCCCCCGGTTCGGTGGCAGCGATAGCGCATTCGAGAGCGGGCCCCGAGCCGGCGGCCTCGATGACTAGGGGCGCCTTCAGCCGCATGTCGAGGAGTTCCTGCGGGGTTAGACAGGCATGCGCACCGAGCCTGGTCGCGAGGCCGAATTTGCCCGTCTGGGCATCCACCCCGATCACTTCGACGCCCGGCTGCGCCGCGGCCGTCATCAGCGCCGCCATCCCCACTCCTCCGAGCCCGACGATCAGCACGCGTTCGCCTGGTTGCGGCGTGCGGGTGTTGAGCACGGCGCCCCCACCGGTCAGGACGGCGCAGCCGAGCAGGGCCGCGACCGTCGGCGGGATGTCGTGCTCCACCGGGACCACCGACCGGGCATCAACGACGGCATGTGTGGCGAACGCCGAAACCCCGAGGTGGTGGTGGATCCTCATGCCGTCGCGGTGTACACGGCGACCACCCGCGAGCAGTTCTCCTCGACCATTCGCCGCCGAACCCGGCTGGCAGGGACGCCGACCGCCGGTAGCGCATGCGGCGCACTCGCCGCATCGCGGGAGAAAGGTCATCACGACCCGGTCCCCGGGATCTATGCCCGCGACGAGTTCCCCGCATTCTTCGACGATGCCCGCCGCCTCATGCCCCAACAGCATCGGCAGCGGCCGGGGCCGGTTGCCGTCGATGACCGAGAGATCGGAATGGCACAGGCCAGCCACCTCCATGCGCACGAGCACCTCGTGGGCACTGGGCGGGTCCAAGTCGAGTTCACGCAGCCGCAGGGGGGAGCTAACTGCATACGGGCCACGGTGCCCGGTCTCTTCGAGGACGGCACCGACGATCTTCACGCGCCCACGCTATCGACCCATGCGGTCTTGCAGGGTCCCCGCTCGGTCGCACTCGGATAGCAGTGGGGAGCCGAATCAGGGTGAATGGCCGAGCGTGGTCAAGAGCCGGCCTTGACCAATTCCTCGACGATGTCGTCCAACTCCGGATGCGTGCGGATTTCCAGCTGCCAGGTGCCCCCGTGCTGCTTCAGCAGAGAGCCTTGAGGTAACGATTCAGGACTCTCGGCGTCAGATGCTCAGGCGCGCGCGGCTGTTGCCGAGCTATAGAGGCAGATGGTCGCGGCCATTGCCAGATTCAGCGATTCGGCCTTGCCATAGATCGGGATGGCTACGCGCTCGGTGCACTGCGCGGCGACCGCCTCCGGCAGGCCGGTGGCCTCGGTCCCCATCACCCAGCAGTGCGGCGCCATCAGGTCGACCTGGCCGAGCAGGTGCGCCGCCTCCCCTTCGGTGGCATAGGTCCGGATGCCGTGGCCGGCCAGCCGCGCCACGGTCGCCTCGACCTCAAGCCCGGAGACGACGGGGAGGTGGAAGATCGAGCCAGCCGTCGAGCGCACGACCTTGGGCGCGAACAGATCGACCGAGTTCCCACTGATCAGCACGGCATCGGCACCCGAGGCATCGGCGGCGCGGATAATCGTGCCGAGATTTCCTGGATCCCGGATCTCATGGCACAGAACCAGCAGCCTCGGCCCGGCGCCGGCCAGCAGATCGTCTAGGTGAGCCTCGGGCTGCTGGGCGACAGCGATCATCCCTTGCGGCGTCTGCGCATCGGCCATCGCCGCGAGCACGTCCTCACCGGTCGGGTGCACGAAAACACCTGCGGCACCAGCGGTTTCAAGGATCTCGGGATAGCGCTCCCCCGCCGCGTCGGTGACATAGAGATCGACGATGGAGGGCGCGGCATACCGGATCAGCTCCCGCACGCCCTGCGGGCCCTCGACGAGGAAGCGACCGGTACCGGAACGCGCTGAGCGCCGAGCCAGGCCCCGGACCGCACGCACCCGATCGGATCGGGGGTTGGTCATCGAGGCACCGGTTCGGCGCTCAGGAGCGCGAAAGCCGCTCAGGCGGAAGCCTTCTCTTCACCCGCGGGCGCATTGGCCTTGGCGATCTCGACCAGGGCGGCGAAGGCCGCGGCGTCGTTCACGGCGAGCTCGGCGAGCATCCGACGGTCGACATCGATCTCCGCGGCGCGCAGACCCTGGATGAAGCGGTTGTAGGTCATGCCATTGGCGCGCGCGCCGGCATTGATCCGCTGAATCCACAGCCGGCGGAAGTCGCCCTTCTTGGCGCGACGGTCGCGGTAGCTGTAGGTCATGGAGTGATTGAGCTGCTCCTTGGCCTTGCGATAGAGACGACCGCGCTGACCGCGGTAGCCGCTGGCGCGCTCGAGGACGACCCGGCGCTTCTTCTGGGCATTGACTGCCCGCTTCACGCGTGCCACGTGATTCTCCTTGTTACTTCTTCAGTGCTCGTATGGGGAGCGGCGAGGGCCGCGTGTGGCCTCAGCGGCCGAGGAGACGCTTGATCGTCTTGGTGTCGGCGGGGGCAACCTCGACGTCATTCGCGAGACGGCGCGCGTGCTGCGGGCTCTTCTCGTGGAACTTGTGGACGTGGTTGGCGCGCTGGCGCATGATCTTGCCGCTCCCCGTGACGCGGAAGCGCTTCTTGGCCCCACTGTGGGTCTTGTTCTTCGGCATGGGAGCCGATCTCCTTTGCTGACAAGCGGCAGCGACTGCTACCGCCGGGTGTTGGGTATGACGGGCGGACCCGTCGTCGTGCTCAGGACGCTTCGGGAGCGTCCTGCACCGAGTCGGGCGTCTGCGCCTCCGGCGCGTCGACGTCGTGCTCGGCCTGCCGGCGGCGCTGCTCGGCACGGGCCTCGGACTTCTTCTTCGTCGGACCGATCACCATGACCATATTGCGGCCGTCCTGCTTCGGCGCCGACTCCACGAAGCCGAGCTCCGCGATATCGGTGGCCAGCTTCTGCAGCAGGCGGAAACCGAGCTCGGGGCGGGACTGCTCACGGCCGCGGAACATGATCGTGACCTTGACCTTGTCCCCTGCCTTCAAGAAACGCTCGACATGGCCCTTCTTGGTGCCATAGTCGTGGGCGTCGATCTTGGGGCGGAGCTTGATCTCCTTGATGACGGTATTGACTTGGTTTTTGCGGGCTTCCCGGGCCTTCATGGCGGCTTCGTACTTGAACTTGCCGTAGTCCATGAGCTTGGCGACGGGCGGCTTGGCCATCGGCGCGACTTCGACGAGGTCCAGATCGGCCTCGGCGGCCAGCCGGAGCGCATCCTCCACGCGGACGATGCCGACCTGCTCACCATTGGGGCCGACCAGACGCACCTCGGGGACGCGGATCCGGTCGTTGATGCGAGGCTCGCTGATGTGTGACTCCTTTGACGTGGGCGAACTTCCTGCGCTCGCGGCATGCCTCGGCCCCCTTGGCATCCGGTGCCGAGACGGAAAAGACCTCCCGCGAGGCTCGCGAGAGGTCTAGGGCAGTCAGAATGACATATACCGATGCCACGGCCGGGTTGAAGCGGGGCCCCTTTGTAGTGGGACATCGCGTCCGGCCGACGTAGCGCATGCGGCCGTCCGCACCGAAGTGCGAACCATCGGACCCGGCCATCTGAGACGATGGGCGCGGGTGGAAGTTGACTGCCGTCGACTTCTCTTGAGCATCCGACGCACCCGAGGGCACGCCGAATCAGTTGACCTCCAGCATATCAGGCTCATGACCTGCCCCCTAACGCGACGCGTGTGCCTGCGCTGACCCGAGGCCGGCCGTGGCGCGATGGCGGAGCGTGGGATCGTGTCCTTCATGGCGAAGCCGAAGGTGGGGGCGCGCCAACCCTGGTGGCGGGCTGCGTGGCAAGTGGCGTTGAGCGTGGTCGTCGCCGCGCTCGGCATTTGGTTGGGTCTGGCCCTGGTCGGGGCCGCCGACGAGGTCGGACTCTTCGATGTCGTGCGGGTCACCCTGGTGCTGGTGGTTCTGGAGTTGCTCATGCGCCCGGTGCTGCGCCTCCTGGCCGGCCGCGGAAGCTTCCTGCTGGCGCTGCTGCTCGGCATCGGCGGCCAGCTCACCGTGACCGCCCTGGCACTGGCGCTGACCCTGGGGTCAGCCTGGCGGACTGGGGCGCGCTCGCCGTCGTCGCCGGCACGGCGGCGGTCGTCATCGCGATCGGGCGATGGGTGGTCAGTGCCAGCGACTCGGCATATGTCACCGGGCACGCCACCCAACTGCGGCGGCGCCACCACGACCTGAGAGGCGAACGGCCTCGCGGCCTGGTGATCGTGCAATTGGATGGCGTCAGCGAACCGGTGCTGCGCCAGGCGATCATGGCCGGTCAGGCACCGACCTTGGCGCGCTGGCTCTCGGACGGCACGCACCAGCTTCGGCCCTGGTGGGCGACCATCCCGTCCACCACGCCGGCCAGCACGGCGGCGCTGCTCTATGGCGAGCAGCAGACGATCCCGGCGTTTCGGTGGTGGGATCGCCAGACGCGCGGGCTGCTCGTGGCCAACCGGCCCGCCGATGCGGCCGTGATCGAGGCCCGCCTCCCCGCCGAGCGGGGGTTGCCCCGCGAGGGCGGAATCGCGGTCAGCACCGCCTTCTCGGGAGCGGCGGCGCAGATCTATTTGGTGTTCAGCACGGCCCTGAAACGCAAGGCACTCGGGCGGGGCGACACCTTCATACCTCTCTTTGCCTCCCCCTTCCTCCTCCCCGGGGTGCTCCTGCTGACCCTGGGCGAGATGGTGAAGGAGACCTATCAGTCCCGGCGGCAGCGACAGCGGCAGGTGACGCCGCGGATCGCCCGCAAGCCCACATTCGTGGCGCTGCGCGCCCTGACCAATGTCGCCTTGCGCACCGTCAATCTCGTCGTCGTCGTGGACCAGATGAGTCGCGGGGCTCCGGTGATCTTCGTCGACTTTGTCGATTACGACGAGATCGCGCACCACGCGGGGCCGCAGCGCCCAGAGGCGATCCGGGCGATTGAGGGGATGGATGAAGTGCTCGCCGAACTGGAGCGGGTCGCGGCGCAGGTCGACACGGCATACGACCTGGTGGTGTGGTCCGATCACGGGCAGAGCCTCGGCACCACCTTCGACCAGCTCACCGGTGAGACGCTGACCGAGCGATTCCGGACGCTGATGGACGAGGAATCCGTGGCCACTCTCGAAAGCGCGGGCGGCGACGATTGGGGACCCCTCAATGCCTGGATCGCCAGCACCATAGGGCCGAGCCGCCGCTCCGCGGACCGCCTGGTGCTCGGCCCGGATCGCCCGGACCGCGCCGAGCGCGCGGCGGACTCGGGCGAGGTGGCGGACCTCGTCGTGGTCGGTGGCGGCAATCTTGGCATGGCCTGGTTCCCGGAGTATGACGAGCGCCCGAGCCTGGCGGAGATCTCAAACCGCTGGCCGCATCTGGTGCCTGGGCTCGCCCTGACACCGGGGGTCGGCCTCGTGATGGTCGGGCTCGGACCCGAGGAGGCCATCCTGATCGGCCCGCGCGGCACCCGCCTGCTCGGCGGCGCCCGCGATGGGCTGGTCGAGGGCACCGACCCGATGACCGGGTATGACGCGCGGGGCCTGGTCGATCTGCGACGCCTGAACGGGATGCGCACGTGCGGCGACATCGTCCTGCTCTCAAGCGTCGACCCATTGGGCATGGTGCACGCCTTCGAGCACCAGGTCGGCAGTCACGGGGGCCTCGGCGGCCCGCAGAATCACGCCACTCTCATCCACCCGGCCGCCTTGCCCGTCGATGACGATCTGTGGCCGGCCGGTGACGAGCCGCTGCACGGCGCCGTGCCGATCCACGCCCAGATCGAGCGCTGGCGCCATGCCCACGGCACCCTCAGCGGAAGCCCGGCGCGGATGGCTCCCGTCGAGGATGGTGAGTCCGCGTCGTGAGCCCGGCGCGCGCGACCTGGCTCGGTCATGCGTCGGTGACCCTGGACCTACCGGCTCCGGATGGCGTGGTGCGCCTCGTGACCGATCCGGTGCTTCGACGGCGGGTCGGACCGTTGGTCCGGGATCCGGCGCTGCCTTTGGAGGATGCGTGGGCGGGGGCCGACGCGGTGCTGCTCTCGCACCTGCATCACGATCATGCTGACCTGCCCTCGCTGCGCCGCTTCGACCGGGCCCCCGTGGCGGTCCACGAGGCGAATGCGGCGTGGCTGGCCCGCCGCGGGAGCAATGCCGCCGGCCTGGACGACTGGTCCTGGTGGTCACCGGCCCCGGGAGTGGAGGTGGCCCGCGTGCCCACCATCCACCACGCGCGGCCGATGCCGCATCGGCCCAATGCCGTCTGCGGATTCCTCATCCGCACCGCCGAGCTGGCTGTCTGGTTCGCCGGCGACACCGAACTCTTCCCTGAGTTGGGCGACCTCGCCGCGATGGCCGGCCGGCCGATCGACCTGGCGCTCGTGCCCATCGCCGGCTGGGGACCACGCCTGTCGCCCGGCCACCTCGGGCCCGACGAAGCTGCCGAGGCGATTGCCCGGGTCGGCGCCCGGCATACGATCGCGATCCACCATGCGACCCTGCGCCCCGCCGGCTGGCCCGCCGGGCGCCGGGCCTGGATGACCGCCCCGCTGGCCCGCTTCGCCGAGGTCCTGCCCCGGCGCAGCGACTCCGTGCTCCACCCGTTGGCCTGCGGCGAGTCGTCTTTCTCCCCGACCCCGCCCGCTGACCACACCCCACCCCCGCCCCCCTCCTATTTCCCGTCGAAAGGGCACTCTGAGGTCGTCGAAAGGGCACTCTGAGGTCGTCGAGAGGACACTCTGGGGTCGTCGAGAGGACACTCTGGGGTCGTCGAGAGGACA
>Ga0075158_10001827_pt1 | contig 15863 bp, 6 predicted proteins | sample JI91814BDNA_FD_70968 | JGI IMG/M metagenome (GOLD analysis project Ga0075158, IMG submission 70968) | Wastewater effluent complex algal communities from Wisconsin, to seasonally profile nutrient transformation and Carbon sequestration -... | ecosystem: Engineered > WWTP > Effluent > Algae... | reverse complement strand
TGTTGCAGCCATTACTCAATCACAAGGATTTAATGCAGCTACAATTCCTACTTGTTGGACAGATGTATTAGTGACTTCAGTATCTACTAATCCCACAATTACCTATGTTACTAGCGGAACAAACCCAACAACAACTACAGCGCAAGAAGGTACCAATATGGTAATGTTTGGTTCGTATACCGGAGGAACAAGTGGGGGACAACGCAGATTAGTTTCTTTACCCCTGTCTACAACCGGTACTAGTAGTGTTGATGTTGAATTTCAATGGAGAAATGAAAATAATACATCTTATAACACTGGGGCATACTTAAATGAAGGCGTTCAAGTACAATATTCCTTAGACAATGCAACATGGGTTAATGCTGGTTCTTTTATTCCTCGACACGATGGTAGTTTAGCAAGCGGAGCTGCAGTTTGGAATTTGAAAACGGTTACCTTACCAGGAGCTGCCGGCAATGCATCGTTAGTTTATGTTGGCTTTTTATTCACAGCACAAGCAGGAGATAACTGCTTTTTGGATGCAGCCGTTATTAAACCATCTCCAAGTTGTATAACTCCAACTTCTTCAGTAGCCACGTCCTTAACAAGTAGTTCAGCCGTTGCCAATTGGACAGGCGGAACTGGTTCATACATCATCGAGTATGGCGCAACAGGTTTTACTCCTGGTACAGGAGCAACTGCAGGTGCCGGTGGTACTGTAATTACTGCTTTAGCAGGGGCAACTAGTGCAACAATAAGCGGGTTGTCAGCAAATACAACCTATCAATTCTATGTTCGTCAGGTTTGTTCAGGTCCAGCATATAGTGCTAATACTTCAGTACAATCGTTTACTACGCTTTGTGCACCAATATCTACTTTCCCTTGGAATGAAGGCTTTGAAGGATTAGCATCAGTAAGTACTACTACTTTCCCTTCTTGTTGGTTAGAAGGTACAGGTACAGCTTGGAGCTCATTGAATGCAAGTTCTTCTACTTATCATGATGCTAGAACCGGTTCTAAATATATTGGATGTTATTATGGTACATCGAACAATCGTGTTTGGACCCCCGGATTTCAATTAACTGCCGGAACATCATATGATTTCTCTACTTATTTTGTTGGAGATGGTTATACAACTTGGGTTGGAGATGTTATTTATAATACTTCACAAAGCGCAACAGGCGAAACGGTTTTAGGGTCTAGCTTTATAACATCATCTACAACTTCTTTAACTGGAACCAACTACACACAAGTACTTAGAACCTTTGTACCGCCTTCTACCGGTACTTATTATTTTGGAATACGCGTAACATCTTCTACTCCACCATACGATTATCTGAGTTTTGATGATTTCAAATTGGATTTAACTCCAGCTTGTGCCGGAGCTGTTGGTGGAACAGCGGTAGCATCTGCAAGTTGCGTTTCTGCATATAATGGTACTGTAACGATTACAGCTTCAGGGTTTTCGGCAGGTCCGGGAAGTACCTATCAATGGCAAAGTTCGAACGATAATTTTGTTACAAATATTGTAGATATTTCAGGCGCTACTACTCCAAATTCTTATACTACAACTGGCTTTACAACTTCAGGTACAACCTATTATCGTTTGAAAGCAACTTGTACCTCAGGTACAGCTACTGCTTACTCTAATATACTAACTGTTGTTGCTAATATCGCAACTTATGCTACATTGCCTTATACGCAAAGCTTTGAAAGTACCTGGGTAACCAGTTGTGCTACTAATGATAGACCGGATGCATCATGGTCAAATACAAATACTTCAGGTGATGTAGACGCTTCTTGGAGAAGAGATGATGATGGCGCTTCAGGCGGATGGGGAAACATCTCATCCTATATGTATTCACCTGCCGCTACTGACGGAAGTCGTTCTGCTAGGTTCCACTCAGGATACACCACTGCAGGCTTACAAAGCTGGATGGATTTATATGTAAATATGAGTGCAGTTGGAAATAAGCAGTTAAGTTTTGATGTGAATGATGTTAGTGATATTGATGTATTAGATGTATTGGTATCTACTGATGGGGGAGTTACATTCCCTACTACATTACTTTCTGCTTACAATCCAAATAATGCTGCATGGCAAAGTCAAACGTTAACGGTTACGTCAACTTCGGCTACCACTGTGATTCGTTTCAGAGCAACTGCTGATTTTGGTACTACAGATATTGGTTTAGATAATATTAGAATTGTTCCGGCTTGTTCCGGAGCACCTTCTGCAGGTACAAATCCTGCAAATCCTTCAATCTGTTCCGGGCAATCAACTGTTCTCACTGTAACAGGAGTAACCTCTGCTCTGGGAATCACATACGCTTGGGAAGAATTTAACGGCTCAACATGGGTAGCTGCTGTTGGAGGTTCTGGCGCTTCTACTTTATCGTATACTACGCCTGCACTTTCTGCGACAAAACAGTATAGAATTTCAGTAACGTGTTCAAGTGGCCCTACAACTACATCAGGAAGCGCAATCACTGTAAATATAGTAACCCCAACGGTAACATCGATTTCTCCTGCTTCTCCATCAACATGTGGTACTTCACCTGTAACACTTACTGCAAATGTAAGTTCAGGTGCTTCAGCCCTTTGGTTTAGCAGCAATACTTCAAATGTTATACTGGCATCTGGTACAAGCTATACAACAACTGTGAGTGGTGCAACAACATTATATGCTTCTGCTGTACAACCTTTAGGCAGTGCCTATACAACCGGAAGACTTAGTTCTGCAGCCTCAACACCTACAACAAATGCAGTTGGTTCAGGAAATTACGGACAAGGACCATGTTTCACGGCCACACAACCATTTATTTTAAATAGTGTTTCTGTGTGGGTTGGAAACTCAGCAACCTTTGCAGTTGATTTGTATGATGTGACGGGTGCAACTGTAGTGGCAAAATCGCAAGATTTTGTTGGACTTACAGCAAATTCGTTTAATACAGTAACTTTAAACTTCAGAGTTCCTGCCGCAGGTAGTTACCGTTTACGAATGGCAGCTCCAACAATAGCAACAGCTGCCGGTCAATTAAATAGAGAAGGTGCTCAAACTTATCCGATTTCTTTAGGTGCTGTTGGTCAAATAACCGGAGGCTATAATAACACAACGTGCAACACAAACTACTTCTATTTCTACAATTGGAATGTAACGCCATATACATGTGAATCGGCACGTTTATCATCTACTATAGCATATACTGCCCCTGCTACATTTACAGCTTCATCTGCATCTTCTGCTCTGTGCCCGGGTGGTTCTGCAGTAGCATTAACTATTGTAAGTCCGCCTGCCGGATATACTTATACTTGGGCTGGAACCGGATTGTATGATGATGCCGCAGCTACAACTCCATATACAGGAGCTGCTACTAATACTGTGTATGCTAAACCTGCTGCAAGTGCAACAGCATATACCTATACTGCAACAGGAACAAATGGTTCATGTTCAAATACTGCCACTACAACGCTCAATGTGCCAATTTATCCTGCATCAGCTACAGCTGTTGCAAGTACTTCTTCTATTTGTGTAAGCGGATCCGCTACAATTAGTTTAACCGCTTCTCCTACAATTCCTGCTGCTGCTACTTATCAATGGCAGGAGTCATCAACCGGAGGTGTTGGTACATATACGAATGTTGCATCAGGAGGAACATCCGCTACCTATAGTACAGGTACAATATCTACTAATAAATATTACCAATGTGTTATATCGTGTAATGGTTCGCCAGCATTTACTTCAAGTGTTGCAGCAATTACTGTTACGAATCCACAAATTTCTTCTACATCAGTCACCGGTGGTACAGGAGCAACTGCAACTTCTACGACAATTTGCGGTAGTCAATCTGTTTTATTATCGGCAACACCTTCCTCAGGTGCTTCTATTTCATGGTACGATGCTGCAAGTGGAGGTAATTTGCTTTTGGCTAATTCAAATACTTATAATACACCGACTTCAGTATCAACTGCAAAATCATATTATGCTCTTCCGAACGTAGGCGGAGTTATAGAACCGGCCGGATTAACTACTGCGGTGAGTACTTCTGGATATTTGTCAACCGCTATCGGTTTAGTGTTTAATACAACAAAATCTGTGACGATTAATTCAGCCAATATATATCCTGTTGGTACAGGTACTGTAACCTTTGCTATTACTAACAGCAGTGGTACTGAAATTGCTTCAACTTCAGCGATTAGCGTTACCGGAACGGGATTGAACGCAGTTAGTGTACCTATTAATTTAACTGTACCAAGTGCAGGTACCGACTACCGTTTAGTATTAAAAGCATATACAGGTATATCGGATTTAGTAAGGGAGTCATCAATTGGAGGTTTCCCGTATACTTCAGCTTCAGGTGCATTCTCTATTACAAATGGCTATTTCTCAGGAACGAGTTCAAGCTATTATTATTTCTATAATATTTCTGTTACATCGGGTTGTATCGGACCTGCAACTGCTTTTGCTGTAAATTATACAGCACCTCCAGCGCTTACTTTTGGCCCTACAAGTCCGGCTACTACTTGTGATAATGCATCTTTACCGGTTACTGTTTCGGGTACAGGATATACAAGCTATTCATGGTCAAGTGGAGCAAGTGGAGGTTCTGTTTCATTGAGTCCTACCACTAATACAACATATTCCGTTACTTCAACAGGTGGTGGTTGTGCAAACATAGCAAGCTATGTAGTAAATGTTAATCCTTCGCCTTCTTTACCAACAATAACGGCTACTCCAAATGTTTCTACTATTTGTAATGGAGATATTGTTACGCTTGCGGCAAGCGGATCAACATTTGGAAGTATCGGAAATGCAACTCTTGGTACAGGTACATATGTTCCAGGAACCACAAGTTTCCCCAATCCGTTAAGTGCATATTATGGAGGCGCTAAATATCAAATGTTATATACCGTGAGTGAATTAACGGCACAGGGTTTACAACCAAATACGGCTATTACATCTATTGCTTTTAACATAAGCGCTTTTACCGCTACAGCATGTAATCAATTTACTATTCGATTGGGTCATACTTCCAATACATCTCTTACCGGATTTGTTACAGGAACTACAACTTGTTATCAGCAAACATTTACTCCATCGGCTACCGGTTGGGTAACCTTTACGTTAACTACTCCATTTACATGGAATGGAACACAAAACCTAATCGTGGAAACTGTTCATAATGCCGGTAATTCAGGTAATGGTTCGGGAACAACTGTTTTCACTACGTCAACAAGTCCAACCAATAGGTGTTATTATGCTGGAAAAGATCTTGTTACTCCTGCCGGTGTTGCGTCTTTTGATACAACAACATACTTAGCTACGGGAGGAACAACCGATCGCCCTAATGTTAAGATTGGATATAGTAGTGTATTACCAATAACTTATTCTTGGACACCAACAAGTACAAGTTTGTATAGTGATGCCGGAGCTACAACATTATATACTGGAGGTTCACTTGCAACAGGTTATGCTAAACCATCAACTTCTACAACGTATGTTGTTTCTGCAAATGCCGGTGGTTGTAGTAAAACAGCTAGTAAATCTATAGCTGTTAATCCACGACCAACAGCAGTAATGAGCGGAACGGCAAATATATGTACCGGTTACTCAACGAATTTGAGTATTGCCCTTACCGGCACCGGTCCATGGAGCATTACATATACCGATGGCGTTACACCAGTAACGGTTTCTGCTACTAGTAGCCCTAAATTGATTTCTGTATCCCCTTCTGTTGCTACAACATATACCGTAACGGCATTGAGTGATGCGTTATGTGTTGCAATGCCTGCAGATTTAACAGGCAGTGCAACGGTAACACCGGGTACAACTTGTACATTAACGTGGAACGGATCAGCGACTTCAGATTGGAGCAATCCTTTGAACTGGACGCCAAATGGCTTACCAAACAGTTGTTCATCGAGTGTTTCAATTCCATCAGGTACACCAAACAGTCCAACTATTGCTTCTGCCATTAACATTGGCGACATGACTCTTCAGAATGGTGCACAACTTACGTTAAACAATACATTAAGTTTGTGCGGTAATTTAACAGGAGGAACGTCAAGCAATGGGTTGATTCTTGGTACATCAGAGCTACGATTAGTGGGTACAGTCGCACAACAAGTCACAGGTAAGGTAAATGCGAATAAAGTGCGTGTAAATAATACATCAACGGGAGTTACTGTAACTTCAACTGGCAATTTATCGGTAAATACAGCCTTAATTCTTCAGAAAGGGAACTTCACTAACAGTGGCGCTGTAACACTTAAATCAAATGCTACTACAACCGCATACTTAGATAACTTTACCAGCACAACAGCAGGTACGTTTGTAGGGAACTTGACTGTTGAGCGCTATGTAAGTAATACGGCTAATGGTTATAGAGACATCAGCTCGCCTGTAAGTACAATTGTTTCAGGGCTATCAGACGACTTTAGTATTTTCGGACAAAATGGTGTGCAGTGTTGGTATGCCTACAATCCATATCCTAATGTGCAGGTTTATAACGAAGCGTTAACGATTGCAACAGGAGCGTATGATGAAGGGTTTATCAGTTATACAGGGGCAGGGAATCCTTTAACAGCCATGAAAGGTTTAGCGGTACGAACTTATGCAGGATCTCCATTCACACTTGATTTAACGGGAGCTCCATATACCGGTGCTAAGTCGATTAGTATTACTAAAACAACATCGGCTACAACATCAGCTGATGGCTGGAACTTGATTGGAAATCCATATCCATCACCGGTGAGTTGGAGTAGTTTGAAAGCATTAAACTCCGGTAAAACAGACGGTAGTTATTATGTATTCCATACAACCGGAGAATACACCGGAAACTGGGGCTCGCATAACGGAGTAACGGGTGTAAATGGAGCAACGAACGAAATTGCTTCAATGCAAGGGTTTTATGTGAAAGCTGCATCGAGCACTACTTTTGCCGCTAACAATGCATCTCGTGTAGCGAGTGAAAATACAGCCTTCTATAAAACGGATGCGGTACAACCGGATGAGATTCGTTTATTGTTAAGTAACAATGTGAACAGCGATGAAGTAGTTGCCTACTCTGATCCTAACGCAACGATGAACTACGATGCAGGCATTGATGCGTTGAAAATGTCGGGTGGAAGCACAGTGTATATGAGTTACAAACACGGTGGTCAAGAGATGGCTATTAATGCCGTTGATATGATTAATGCACAAACGGAATTACCTTTAGTATTGTGGGCAAAAGCAACAGGTATTTATACTTTATCAGCTACTGAATTGAATGTTACAGGCCTAATTGCTTACTTGAAAGATGCAACAACGAATACGTTAACCGATTTACGCAGCAATACAGCGGCTATTCAGTTGACGGGCGGAGTAACATCGGAGGGCAGATATTCGGTGGTATTTGAAGAGGTGCAAAATCCAACGGGTATAGCGAATGTGAAAGAGTCGAACATTCAGATTTATGCAGCCGAAGGCAAAGTAATTGTACAGCGTTCAAGTAACAGCAATGCGAATATCACCATCACCAATATGTTAGGCCAAACTGTAGTTGAAACAACATCAGAAACTAACCGTACAATTATTCCTGTTGATAACACGAACCCATGGTATGCGGTGGTGAGAGTGCAAGAGGCGGGTAAGGTGAAAGTGAGTAAAGTATTAGTTAGATAAGTAATAAATCAAATCAATAAAAAATAAGATAAACAAATGAGAAAGGTATTAGTAACAATTGCGGTATTAGTGGGGAGTATAATTGCTGTTTCAGCACAACCCGGTGGTAATGGTGGTGGAACACCTGGCGGAGGTCCTCCTCCAGGAGGAGGAACAGGTGCTCCAATAGACGGTGGAGCCTCTATATTAGTGTTATCTGTAATGGGTTACGCGTATAAAAAAATGAAGGATAAGGAAACTAGTGGTTTTAATATTTAAGACAATTCGGTACTATTTGTTTTAAATCATAAGATATAGTTTACATGTCTGATACTTTATTAATACCCGAAGTGGTTGATAATAGGCCTAGAAAAGGAGTAGTAGTTATCTACTCCTTTTTAGTTGCTACGCTTTGTTTTATTGCAGTTGTGTTTGGATATCAACTTTTTGTTGGAATCCTGAGTTATTTTTTGGGTTATGAGACTCATTTTTATTTCGGAAGAGTAGTGTCTCAGCCTTTTTCCGATCAATATTGGAGTACCAATAGGGTATTAGTAATGTATGCTATTCCGCCATTGGTTTTCCTTGCCATGCCTATACTTATACTTGCGAAGTTATTGCCAAAGAAGAAAGACATTAATCTTTTTGAATTCTATCTGTTTTGGTTAGTTGTTTTCATGGTATTCTTTGTTACAACGCAAATGGCAGTAGCCCCAATTTCAGTATATTATAGAGATAGTCAATTGTATCAGGGTTTGCCGGTTTTAATCTATTGGTTTCGGCTTCCAATGATGTCTAGTTTGTTATTTTCTGTTCTTGCATTGATTATAAACTTATTGTTTGGTTATTTTATTTACCCATTACTTTTGAAGCTTGCACATACTGATTATTGCAGCGAATCAAGACCATGGAAAGGAAAAGTTGTACGATTGTATTTTGTGTTCCCTCTCTTATTGTTGTTTTTTGTGGCGCTAATCTTAGGCTATATGTATTCTCTTGCTTACTTCATTGTTATGCTATTGAGTAGCTTTTTATGGGGATTTGGCATGTGGTTAAAAGATATGCATATGTACACCTATGAAGGTATTTCCACAAATAGACTAACGCTCACTATAGGATACAAATTGCCAATACTCGTTTTTGTATTAGTAGTACTTATCCGTTTATTTTTGGCCAAATAATGTATGGACAAGAAAACTCAGTTTTATAAGAATGACAGTTTTATAATTCCGGTTAAGATTGTATCTGTTTATATTCTTTGGAAGATTTTTCATCATTTTGCGATGATTGAAGGGGCCTCTTTAAATTTCTTTTGGAAGGAATTTAGCATACAAGCTGGTACAGTTTACGCATTTATCACTAGCAAGTTCTTGGTACTTATTGGTCAAAAGGCATATTCCGGAGGGATAAATATTTATCTCCAAAATCAAAAGCAAATTTGGGTACAAGATCATTGTTTAGCAATTCCAGCCAAAGTTGTTTTTTTAGGGTCAATCCTTTCTTTTCATGGAAAGTGGAACGAGAAGTTTATGTTTATTGTAGTTGGATTGATAGGAATTGTTGCCATTAATATTGCTCGTTTGCTATTTGTATGTTTAGCATGGATATACTTCCCTTTTTACTTTTTTGATATGCATCATTCCTTTATTTATGCTGCGATAACTTATGGCTTTATTTTCATTATGATTAGATGGTGGATTATTAGACAAGTTGGTAAATGAAAAATTTGCATCTATAAAGAGGTATATGGTAACAGATTTTTCGCTTATAAAAAGCTTTTACAAGCAAATGGTCCCTGAGTTAAAGGACGAGTCTTGGCTTGAACTTCAAAGTATGTTTACTGTTCGACATTTACGAAAGGGTGAATTTGTCTCTAAAGCAGGGGAGGTGGTCAAACAAGTTACTTTTTTTAATAGTGGATACGGTAGATTTTATTACAATGTAGATGGTAAAGAATCTATTGGCGCATTTTTTCAGAAGGGAGACTACATATGCGATTATGAAAGTTTTCTTATTCAAAAGCCGGGCTTGGTGAATATTGATGTTTTAGCTGATTCTGAACTGATAGAATTAAGTTATGATAACATGCAATATTCCTACAAAAACTTTCCTGAATTTCAGAAATTTGGGAGAGTGATGGCAGAGTTTCTTTTTTTGATGCTCAGTAGCCGGAATGCTTCGTTATTATTGAAGACACCTGAGCAGCGCTATTTAGATTTTGTATCGAATTCCCCGCATCTGTTACAACTTGTTCCACAATATATGATTGCTTCTTATTTAGGGGTAACACCAGAAGCGCTCTCGAGGATTCGTAAAAGACTTAGTTCGTAAATGCTTATTTATTGATTCAGATCAATATCACTTATTGATTTTCATCAACGACTTCAACTGCATGTTGAACTGATATTTGTTTTGTAAAAAAAATGCACAACAAAATCTGTTTAATATGAAAAAACGTAATTTATTCTTTTTCTTCTTACTTACATCTTCTTCACTTTGGGCTCAATCTGTTCAAACTATTCGAGGTACAGTTATGGATAAGGTTTCTGAAGAGCCGCTTATCGGAGCGAATATTTATTTGCTTAACTCGAATCCACCAATAGGAGCTACCACCGATGACAAAGGAAAGTATGAAATGCAAGTACCATTGGGTCGTCAAAGTTTTATGATTACGTATATAGGTTATAAGCCGCAAACCGTTCCGGAGATTCTTGTTGCTGCAGGGAAGCAGGTAATTTTGGATGTTAAGCTTGAGGAAAGTGTAAACAAGATTCAAGACGTTGTTGTATCTGCTGAAACAAGGAAAGATCGCGCTAATAACGAATTCAGTGCAGTGAGTGCCCGAACCTTTAGTTTAGAAGAAGTGACGCGATATAGCGGAGGTAGAAACGATGTAGGTCGCTTGGTAACTAACTTTGCAGGTGTGAATGCCAGCAATGATTCAAGGAATGATATTGTCGTTCGAGGAAATTCACCAACCGGTGTTTTATGGCGTTTAGAAGGTGTGCCAATTCCCAATCCGAATCACTTTGCAACCCTTGGAACTACGGGTGGACCGGTAAGTGCATTGAACACAAATTTGTTGAAGAATTCCGATTTTCTAACCGGGGCATTTGCTGCAGAATATGGCAATGCAAATAGTGGGGTGTTTGATGTTGGTTTTCGATCGGGCAACACTTCTAAGCATGAGTTTTTAGTGCAGTTGAATATGTTTAGTGGTTTAGAAGCAATGGCAGAAGGGCCAATGAATAAACATAAGGATGCCAGTTATTTGATGAGTTATCGTTATTCGTTTGCAGGTATTGGTGCAGCTATAGGTATTCCTATTGGTACGGCAGCAACACCGCAGTATCAAGATTTCAGTTTTAAATTTGATTTGCCGAATAGCAGAAAAGCCGGTAAGTTCAGTGTGTTTGGTATTGGTGCGTATAGCTACATCAAATTTATTGGAAAGAAACTCACAACAGAAGATTTATTTGCAGATCCTTACAGCGATCGATATGCGAAAAGTGGCTTAGGTATTATTGGTATAAAGCACAGTATTAGTGTGGGTGAGAATGGGTATATAAAAACGGTGCTGAGTGGAAGTATGGAAGCTTCATTGTTTGATCAGTATAACTTCCCGGATAGTGTAAATCGTCAACATATTACGCAAGTGCGAGATTATACCGGTACGATTCGGTTAGCGAGTTATTACAACCGAAAGTTCAATAGCAAATTGAATTTGCGAACAGGGCTAACGGAAGAAGTGTATATTTTAAATTCCAAAAGGGATACGCGTGATGGTTTTCCGTATTGGGTGAATTTGCGAAATACAAAGGGAGCCATGTCATTAACGCAACCTTATGCACAACTACAGTATAAGCCTGTTGGACAAATCACTTGGAATGTTGGGGTACATGGACAATATCTTTCCTATAATAACACATGGAGTATAGAACCTCGAACTTCTTTGTCGTATCAACCACATCCTCGTCATACTATTTCTTTTGCTTATGGATGGCACTCACAAATGCAACCTCTACCAGTATATTTTTATAAAGCACAAAACAGTGATGGGTCATTTAATTACGATAACAAGCAACTTGATTTTACTCGCAGTCATCACTTAGTGTTGGCTTATGATGTAAAGATTGCGGATAATTGGCGTATTAAGCTAGAACCATATATTCAGTTCATTACAGGGGCACCGATTGAAAAGAGTTTCTCTTCGTTTAGTGTGTTGAATGCCGGAGCTAATTTTGTTTTTCCTGATAAAGGCTTCTTAACGAATAAAGGGCAAGGAAGAAATATGGGTATAGAATTCACGTTAGAGAAATTTTTTAGCAAAGGATTTTACGGATTGCTTACTGCTAGTGTATTTGATAGTAAGTATAAAGGCAGCGATGGGGTATGGCGAAACACTACATTTAATAATCGTTATGTGATTAATTTTTTAGCAGGTAAGGAATTTAAAGTTGGTAAACAAAAGCGCCATGCGATTACAACCGATTTGAAATTTTCTACTAGCGGAGGGAAATGGTATACACCTATTGATGTTGCTGCATCTCAGCTTGCTCATCGCGAAATATTGCAAGAGGATAAAGCGTACAGTGAGCAGTATCCATACTATCTTCGCTTAGACATTAAGTTAGGATTTCGTTTGAATGGTAAGAAAGGTAAAGTGAGTCACACGTTTTATTTAGATGCACAGAACGTAACATTTCAAAAAAATATTTTTGAACGCAGATTTAATTTGCAAACAGGACAAGTGAATAATGTGTATCAATTGGGATTCTTTCCTGATTTTATGTACAGAATTCAGTTTTAAAGACAAAAGTAATCGGAAGTGATACACTTCCGATTACTTTTATGCGTTATTCTTTAGTAAATCGTTTAACTGTTTTGTTACCGGATTTGGTTTCGATATGAAGTAAGTACAACCCTTTACTTAAATCATTTACGTTAAGGTAATAGGTAGCGGTTTCAATAGTTATTGTGCGAACAATTTTTCCTTCTATTGTAGCAACGGTAATCATTTTCATATCATCCGATTTGCTCTCAATGCTGAGTATTGAAGATGCTGGATTTGGATATATCTGAATTGAGTGACTATTTACTTCTTCTTCAATACCAACATTAATAATATTTACAGCGAGACTAGTAGCGCCACAATTATTGGTGTCGTTTACTTTTACTGTGTAGTTTCCATTCTGAGTTGCAGTATAATTTTGGCTTGTTGCTCCCGGAATATCTGTTCCATTCAATTGCCATTGGTAAGATGTAAATGATTGAGTTGAAAGTATTGCCCCATTATGGTTTATGGTGGGTTGAGGTAAGTCGTTCACAACAACTTGCGATGATGCTGATGCCGAGCAACTTGCAGGGCCGGTTACCGTTACAGTATAGGTTGTGTTTGTTGTTGGCGAAACAATAATTTCGGGATTTGTACCTAATCCACCAGCCCATTGATATGTACCTCCACCATTTGCGGTAAGGGAAAGTGAAGAGCCTTTGCAGACTGCTGCATTCGTTGGCGTAAACGTAATTTGCGGTTTGTTATCAGTTATCACTTGTGACGCAGTTGCAATGCATCCGTTGTTACCAAAGCTAGCAGAAACAGTATAGTTCCCGGCAGCTGTTACATGCAGCGATGCCCCTGTACTTCCTGTATTCCAATGGTATGCACTTGCATTACTAGTTGCATTTATATTTATGTTTGCAGGAGCTCCGCAAAATGTTGAAGAAGGTGTAGTTGTTATGCTTAAGGCATTTCGCGGCATATCTACAGATAATGTATATCCATGGCAAACACCTCCAACATTTACTGAAGATACAACGAGCTGAGCAGTACCTCCTACAGGTACTGTGAATGAAAAATGCCCGGTTGAATTATTCGGAGAACTTCCAATATCGGCCAAGTAATTTGTACAAAGGTTAAGTGAATTAAAAAATGGAGTATAAGCAGCTACAAATAAAGCATCGTTTCCACTACACGAAGAAGCTAAAGACGCTGTTGCGCATACAGCTGTACTTGTATTGTTGGTGAGTGTATACACATCGTAATCTCTTAGCCCAACTGTTGTAAACGTTCCTGGGCAGACTTTTGGGCTAGAACAAGTCGATTGTAATCCATCGCGAGTCAATCTTCCCGTCATGTCTAAGTCGGAGGCAACAATGGAATCGTTATACACATAATCTGCAATTGTTACAACTGCATTTGCGCTTGCTGCGCAACCTAGTGAGGTTGCTGTTACAGCATAATTGCCGGATTGAGTAACCGTAATACTATCTGCTAAAGATCCTGTAGCCCATTGATAGGTACTTCCTCCATTTACTTTAATCGTTTTTGCAATACCTCCACAGAAATTTCCTGTGCCTGTGAAAGTAATAATGGGAAGTGGATTAACGCCAATATTAGCTGATGCCGTACTAACACAGCCATTGTTACCATGGGATGCAGTAACCGTATATGTTCCGGTAGATTGCGGAAGAATTGATTGGCTGGTAGCTCCAGTACTCCAAGTGTAGCTAGAGGCGGTAGGATTTGCTGTTGCAAGAATCGTATTCTGACAATTGTTGGCTCCCGAAATTACTACAGTTGGTGCAATACGAGGTATATCAATGTATAGTGTGTACCCAGAGCAAGTAGCTCCAACATTCACTGCCGATACAACAACTTTTACTGTACTAAAAGCCGGAATGGTAAATGAAAAATGCCCAGCACTTGTTGTTGGAGAACTGCCAATGTCCGCTAAATAGGAAGTGCAAAGATTATTGGGGTCAAACGCAGTATATGCAGCTGCAAAAAGCACATCATTGCCTCCACAACCAGTCGAAAGGCTTGCCGTGGCACATACAGCACTAGATGTAGGATTGTATGCATTATAAATATCATAATCTCGAACTCCGGTTGCTGTAAATATTCCGGGACAAACTTTTGGTGAGGTACAAGAGGAGGATAGTCCATCTCTTGTTAATCGTCCGTTCATATCTAAGTCTGAGGCAACAATCGAGTCGTGATATACAAAATCTGCAACGATGACATCTGTAGCAGTTGTTGCTGTACATGCTCCGGATGTAAGCGTTACTGTATATTTTCCGGATTGCGTTACATTAATCGAGGAGGCGGTTGCACCTGTAGACCATGCATAAGTATTAGGCCCTGTGCCGGTAACAGTTGTGTTTAATCCTATACTAGACCTTCCACATTGTGGTGAAGGTAATGTCGGATTAATCGTAATTGAGCATTGCGATTTTGCGATGGAGCTGTAAATCACAGTAAGTATTACAATTTGGAGGAGGCGAAAAAATGATTTCATATTTAAATTATTTTAAATGCAAAGTTAGATAGTGCGTTTGCTTATTTATATACCCAAGTATCTGCTTTTAATCATAAGAGAGCTTGATTTTATTCATGCTTAGCTAGATTGGCGTAGGATTGTACAATAAAAAATCCCGCCCTGATAGCAGAGCGGGAAAACAAAACACGGAATGAAAAATCTTATTCTTTCACGAAACGTTTTTGAATAGAACCATTTGTTGAATGAATGATTAAGCTGTATGAACCTGCTGCTAAATCGCTAATGTTGATTTGCTGTTTAGCATTAGTTGTTACATTAATTTTTTGTCCGATAGCGCTGAAGAGTTCAAGATCTGTTACTTGCTCATCGGTTTCAATAGTGATAATATCTGTAGCCGGATTCGGGTAGATAGACAAGTTAAGATTACTTAAGTCATCGATACCCACACCTACTACATTTACTGCATTTGAAATTCCTTTGCAACCATTTGCATCTGTTACTTCTACAGTATATGTTCCGTTGGCAACGGCTGTGTAAGTTGATGCATTTGCTCCACTGATGGCGCTGCCGTTGAGTTTCCATTGATAAGCCACAAAACCTGCAGTAGCACTCAAGTTGAAGCCTGATGCAGAAGCGGTTACTGCTACAGCCGGAAGAACAAACAAATTCAATGTAATTACTGAATCACAACCCGCTGCATTCGTAAGTGTTCTGTTATATGTTCCACTTTGACTGATGCTTTGTGGACCAAAACTGTAGCTATCGCCATTACAGATCGTATCAAACTTCGTTGATGCTGTAGCTTGATTGATGGTCAGGTTCAATGTAATTACTGAATCACAACCTGCAGTATTCTGAATAGTATCTAAGTACGTTCCACTAACCGTTAATGTGTTACCTCCAAAACTGAAACTTCCACAAGCACTCTTGCTAATAGTAGCTGCTGTAGCTTGTGC
>Ga0075158_10001825_pt1 | contig 15875 bp, 12 predicted proteins | sample JI91814BDNA_FD_70968 | JGI IMG/M metagenome (GOLD analysis project Ga0075158, IMG submission 70968) | Wastewater effluent complex algal communities from Wisconsin, to seasonally profile nutrient transformation and Carbon sequestration -... | ecosystem: Engineered > WWTP > Effluent > Algae... | reverse complement strand
CTCTTTTTAAACCCAACTTAAAAGAATTAAAAGAAGGTTTGAAACTTGATTTTGACAAGCACGACTTTGATGCTCTTCGTTCGTCTATTCTGCAACTGGAAGAGGAGCTCGGAAATGATGTCACTATGGTGACATTATCAGAGCTCGGCGTAATGACAAAGGATAACAAGGGTTTTCATCATACGGAAGCACATCTTCGTAAAATTTTGGACGTAAGTGGTGCTGGCGACACGGTTATTAGCGTGGCTTCTCTCGCGTTAGCCGCTAAAGCAAACACTGCTGATTTTTCTGCCCTTGCTAATTTAGCTGGTGGATTGGTGTGCGAAAAAGTAGGCGTAGTTCCTATCGACAAGGAGTTATTATTGAAGGAAGCGCTGCTAAAAATATCCTCTGAACATATCACTATCTAATTTGTTTTTTCTTCCGATTTGACACAAGTAAAACCATACACTCCGGAAGGAGAAAAGAAGGAGCAAGTAGCTCAGATGTTCAACAATATCTCTAGCTCCTATGATTTTCTAAATCACTTTTTTTCACTTGGCATTGATGTGCTTTGGCGAAAAAAGGCAATACGAATTCTGAAAAAGGAAAACCCAAAACGTGTTTTAGATATCGCCACAGGGACGGGAGACTTTGCATTGGAAGCGGTTCGAATGAAACTGAACGCGGAGAAAATTATTGGCGTCGATATCAGTGAAGGAATGCTTGAAGTTGGTAGAAAAAAAATTGCATCAAAGGGATGGTCTGAAATTATAGAAATGAGAGTTGGTGATTCGGAGAACCTACCCTTTGACGACGCTTCTTTCGACGCATTTACAGTTGCTTTTGGTGTGAGGAATTTTCAACATCTCGAGAAAGGTCTAAGTGAAATGCTGCGTGTGCTGAAGCCTGGTTCCCTTGGAGTAATTCTTGAATTTTCCAGACCTACACGGTTTCCTATTAAACAACTATTTGGATTTTATTTTCGCTATATCATTCCGTTGATAGGTCGTATGGTTTCGAAAGATCATCGCGCTTATACATATCTTCCTGAATCTGTAGAGGCATTTCCCGCAGGTGAAGATTTTGTCAACGTCATGAAAAAGGTTGGATACACCCAGTGTTCTTATATTTCTTTGACAGGCGGTATCGCGGGTATCTATCTTGGTAGAAAATGAAAGTTGAAGTTTTTCCTTCTGAATTAAAAGGGAGTATTGTAGCTCCAGGAAGTAAAAGTGCTGCACAACGTTTTGTTGCATGTGCTTTGCTTGCTCGAGGTAAATCCACTATTTACAATTTCCCGCAAAGCAATGATTGCAAAGCAGCATTGGAAATTGCACAATCACTTGGAGCAGTTGTGACAGTAAAGGGAAGTACAGTCCACATTTCGGGCGGTTTTCCCAGTGCATTTTTATCCGGAATCAGAAATCCGAAAAGCGAAATTGCTTGTGGTGAATCTGGACTTGCTTCACGCATGTTTATTCCTATTGCAGCTCTGCACAATCAGGAAATTACTTTTGTAGGTGAGGGTTCTCTTCTTCAAAGGTCTTTTGAGTCTTTTGAAAAAGTGTTGCCACAACTTGGCGTGAAGTACACAACCAATTCTGGAAGATTGCCTGTAACGGTGCAGGGTCCGATTCAAACTACGAATGTTGAAATGGATGCAAGTGATTCTTCTCAGTTTCTCACAGGTTTGCTTATGGCACTTTCTAGAGCTGGTTCAGATTCTTCACTTGTGGTGCGCAAACTTCGAAGTAGGCCCTATGTTGAAATGACACTGCAAATCCTTGAAAAATTCGGAGCACAGATTTCCACTCAAAATCTTGAACAGTTTACCATCCAGCCTGCGCTGTTGAGCCCAACTTCGGTTCACGTTCCTGGAGATTGGAGCGGTGCTGCGTTTCTAATTGTTGCGGGAGTTCTTTGTTCAGAAGCAGGAATCCGAATAGAAAATTTGAATAAGGAATTTACACAGTCGGATCAGGCTATTGTAAGTGTTCTTCAAAACATGAATGCCAATATTCTGGTGTATGACAATGCTGTGGTCGTGAAATCAAGCGAAATCAAAGCCTTTGATTTCGATGCCAATGATTGCCCGGATTTGTTTCCTCCTCTTGTTGTGCTTGCTTCATTTGCCGATGGCGTTAGCACTTTGCTCGGTGTAAAACGGTTGTTGAACAAAGAAAGCAATCGAGCAAAAACGTTGCAGCAAGAGTTTGCAAAAGCAAATATTCGAATCACTTTACGTGATGATGAAATGAAAATTTATCCGGCGCACGTTCGTCCTGCAATTATCAATTCACATAACGACCATCGCATCGCTATGGCTGCCGCAATTCTTGGTGTGGCAGGTGCACGAATGACTATCAAAGGCGCGGAATGTGTCAATAAATCATTTCCGGAATTTTTTCAAGTGCTTCAATCTGTGCAAGGCAAAGTGAATCTTTTCGCCAATGCTGGTGCGTAATAGTGAACATATATCAAGTGTGTTCCTCATTTTATTCATGTGTTTCTGTGGCCTCTCTTGTAGTGAAAAGAAATCGGGCCAAGTATGGAAGCGTATTGGTATTCCTGTATCTGAATGGACGTTGAAATCTGTTGAATCAGTTAATCAATTTTCTGACAAATCTCTCTTGAGACAAGAAACACGCGAACTGATAGTGAGTCAGAAATTTGACTCAACAGGCGTTTTTGTTTTTTATGCTCCGGATTCCATGGAGTTTGATCTTTATCTGAATGGTGAGGCCTTGATCAGAACGAAAGGATACAGCGGCGCATGGCCGTCTACAAATGACCCGACTCAAATTTCAATTTACACCAACGGCAAATCGCCCAGACCTTATCTCATAGATTCTAAGACGGTTTGGAAGTATGCAAAAAAGGAGTCAAATACAATCAGTTTGATTGTCTATTTTAAAGAGGGTGAGGAGTACGATTTTAGCCGATCAGCACTTCTTGTTTCAACAGTGGGCCAATCCAACGAAACAGATTATGATCTGCCGCAGCAACAAATATTTAATGCAGATCACTTACCGCGATTGGACGTGATGGTGAAGAATTTAAATATCCACCGTGACCAGGTCTCCGATGCTGAGTTCATTGTAACATGTCCGAAAAATGTGTATTGTAGTTGTGGAAATCTTGAAAGTAAAGCACGGATTAAAATTCGCGGATTCACCTCCGCAGGTTTCCCAAAAAAGCAATTCAGTATAAAATTGGAGAATGACTCTTCTAAGAAAAATGTAGAGTCAGTATTCGGATTGAATGCGTCTTCAAAATGGATATTGCAAGGCCCGTATTCAGATCATTCACTTATTCGCAATGCATTCATGTATGAATTGTGGCGTCGAATGGGCCATTGGGCGCCACAAAGCAAGTTCGTTGAAGTTGTCATAAACAACAATTATCAAGGTGTTTATTTATGGATGGAAAGAATTGAAATTGGAAAAGGTAGATTGGACTTGAATACAGAAATTTCTGATTCAGATGCTTTCCTCGTGCAATTAAACAGACCAGAAAAGGATGATACGTTGTTACACGTAGCTGGAATGAGACTGCAAGTGCATGATCCTACGAAAATGCGAATAACACAGAGGTATAAGGAGGCTGTCAAAGATGCCCTCAGCGCAGCGATGGAATCATTCAGTTCAGATTTGAGTGATGAAGTGCTAGATGTGAATTCTTTTGTCGATTTTGTTTTGATTCAGGAATTGGCCAAAAATGTCGACGCTTTTCACGTGAGTACTTATATCCACAAGGATAAGGGGAAGATTGATAATCGAGTCAAGGCTGGCCCTGTTTGGGATTTCGATTATAGTTTCGGCAATTCTATTTCGGAAAATGCACATTTGACAGAAGGCTTCATGGCCTCACAATCCTCACTTGCTAATGAAAATTTTCGAAGGCTTTTTAAAAATTCTGATTTCCAAATAGCATTAAAATCACGATATGCATTTTGGAGAAAAACAATCTTAAATGAGGTTTCATTATGCGGAATAATGGATTCGCTTGTAGATGACATTTCTCCCGATGCAATCAAACGTAATTTTTTACGCTGGCCGGTTTTTAATAATCAAGCGCCTACAAAGGAAATGCGAACGTCTTCCAGTCATGAGAACGAAATTGAAAACATGAAAGACTGGCTGCATAATAGGCTCCTTTGGCTTGATGCGGAGTTGAAGTGAGAATGCGGGATTGAGAAAAGCCTGATATATTCGCGTATTCATTTGAATGAATGAACGGGAGTGAAAATAAACACAGCCAAATATTAGTATTAAATGAAGTTTACTGCTGCTCAAATAGCCGGAATGCTCGGTGGAACTGTCGAAGGAAATGAAGATGCTGCAGTAAGCAGCCTTTCGAAAATTGAAGAAGGCGTTCCTGGTACGTTAACATTCCTTGCCAATCCAAAATACACAGAATATATTTATACTACAGAAGCTTCTGTGGCAATAGTATCGAATGATTTTAGTGCCGAACGAAGTTTGCCTGCTACGCTAACTCTCATTCGCGTTGCTGATGCTTATGGGAGTTTTGCGAAGCTTCTGGAAGCGTACAATCAGTTTCGTCAGCCCAAACCTTCCATAGACTCAAAAGCCCATGTTTCTGATTCTGCAAAATTGGGTGAGCTGATTTATATCGGTGCGTTTTCTTTTATCGGAGATAATGCAGTCATTGGTGCTAATGTGAAGGTTTATCCGGGATGCTACGTTGGCGATGGCGTTCGAATCGGCGATAACACAACACTCTTTGCCGGTGTTCGCATTTATGCCGATTGCATTATCGGTGCTGAATGCACTTTGCACAGCGGAGTCATCATTGGTGGAGATGGTTTTGGCTTTAATCCAAATAGTGAAAACAATTATAGTAAAGTGCCACAAATTGGAAATGTCATCGTCGAAGATCACGTTGAAGTGGGCGCCAACACAACTATCGATAAGGCAACACTCGGCTCGACCATTATTAGAAAGGGAGTAAAACTGGATAACCTGATACAGGTTGCTCATAATGTTGAAATTGGTGAAAACACAGTCATTGCCGCTCAAACAGGTATTGCCGGTTCAACGAAGATTGGAAAAAATTGTATGATCGGTGGACAAGTTGGTATTGTTGGCCACATCACTATAGCCGATGGGACAAAAATCGCTGCACAAAGTGGAGTGGGTCACGATATTAAGGAACCAAACACTATTGTGCAAGGTTCGCCGGCCTTTGCAATTATGGACTATAAAAAGTCGTATGTCGGATTCCGGAAACTGCCGGAAATCATGCAACAGGTGCAAGAATTGCAGAAAAAAGTTCTGTAATTCGTTTTGAAGAATCGAGGATTATGCATCCTCGTCTGCATCTTATCTTAAGTCATTTTGTAATTGTTGGCCTTATGCTCGCTGATCGTTTTTTTGAAGCTAAAAAACTTATTCGACATTTTGTTTTTGCATCTGGTCCACATGGTGTTCATTCACCTTTGGTTTATGAGCTGATAACCCAAGTGCTTTCGAGAAAAAATTTTAATCCTGATTTTGATTTGATCGAGAATGAACGAAAAAAGTTGTTGAGTGATAACAGCGTTTTGTCTGTGTTGGATTTTGGAGCGGGCTCTCGAATCAGTGAAGATGAACAAAGAAAAGTGTCCTCTATTGCAGCTTCAGCTATGCAGTCGGCGCATTGCGCTCAGGCTTTGTTCAAATTGGTAAGACATTTTCTACCCTCACGTTCTTTAGAACTTGGAACCAGTCTGGGAATTACGGCGTCTTATCTCGCTAAGGCAAATTCAAATGGGCACCTGTGGACTCTGGAAGGCTCACCCGTCATTGCAGATCGGGCTCAATCGGTTTTTGATGAATTGAACATTGATAATGTTACTTGCCGAAGAGGAAGATTTCTCGATACACTTGCTGGCACGTTGCAGGAAATGAAGTATGTCGATTTTGCCTTTATAGACGGGCATCACCTATATGATCCGACAATACATTATGTTGATACTATTCTGCCTTTCTGCTCTTCGAACAGCATTATCGTTCTGGATGACATTTATTGGTCGCGGGAAATGATGGAGGCGTGGGATGAATTGCGCGCAAGGAAGGAGTTTTCATTGAGCCTGGATTTTTTTCATTTTGGTATTTTGTTTTTGACGAAAAGGCCAGAGAAAGAACATTTTGTTTTGAGATTGCCGTAGTGTTCATCGAATTTAACACTTCGTTGTACATCACTTGGCACGGTTATTCTACTTTTGACGACCTTCAAAATAAAACACTAATTAAGTAATGAAAAAAATTCTGATTCTCGCATTGGCTGTTATGCCTTTCGTAGCATTTAGTCAAGACAAAACCACCACAGGCACGGCTGCTACACCTGCAAAAACAAGCGAAAGTAAATTCGCAATCGAAAACCCGGAAGTGATTTTTGTTGAGTTGATCTCATCTTCAAATTCAACTGGTGCTCAAGTGATCAAAGCTGACTTCGGTCGTGAAATCATTTCTTCTTTGACTGACAAAGAAGTTACAAAACAATTAACGGAACTTCGCACGATGTCTTTTCCTTCAATGCCTGATGCATTGAATTATATGGCTTCTTTGGGTTACAAATTCCAACAGAACTATGTTACAAACGACAGAGACAATAAAACGGAAACACACTTCGTATTTGAGAAAAGAATGCCACGTAAGCCAAATGCTGAAGGTGGAGTTGGTAAACCACGTCCTGATCGTCCTGAAGGCAACAGACCTCCGGATACTCAAGTGAATCCAAACGAAAAAACACCTACGACAAAGCCAGGTGAAAAAACTCCTCAGCCTTCAAAGCCGGCGGATAAGAAGAAATAATTTCTGGAATAGATAAGAAGAAAAGGTCAACCTAAGGGTTGGCCTTTTTTGTTTTCCCGTTTTTCGAAGCATTCAATGATCCTTAAAATGTGATGGCCATGAACATACAAATTGAATTAACTTGCATCGCTGCTCTTATGCGGTCAATGTATCATGCCTGATGGCTTGTCTCAAAAAAAGGAAAAGCGTGCTTTGCTTATTCTTTATATTCTCACCGTTTATATCCTTTTTCAATTGGTCTGGTGGGGATTTAATCTGGTAAAACTGAACTCCGAAATCCTTGAATTGAAAACCATTTTGATTGGTGCTTCTCAACTCGACCTGCTTCGCGCAAAAGTGTGGATGGTGATTGGCGAAGGTGCTGTTTTTTTTATTCTACTAGCTCTTGGATTTTGGTACATCAAAAAAACAGTTATTCGCGAATTGATGCTGGCACGTATGGAAAAGACTTTTCTTCTTTCAGTTACACATGAACTTAAAACACCAATCGCCGCTATCAAACTTCAATTGGAAACAATGAAATCGCGCAAACTTTCTGAGGAGCAATCTGCTCAACTCATTGGCAATGCACTTTCGGAAACTCGACGTTTGCAATCTTTGACTGAAAATATTCTATTGGCAACTCGCCTGGATCAGAAACAGGCTAATATGTTGCACGAAAGAGTCAATATGTCAAAAGTCGTATTTGATGAAATTCAACGATTCGCCTCTTTCTCGGCCGTTTCTTTTGTCTCTGAAATGGAAAATGATTTAATTCTCCCTGGTGACCAACAAATGCTTTCAGCTCTGGTAGCAAACTTACTGGATAACGCAATGAAGTATGGAGGTAAATCCCAAATTACTGTCGAGTTGGCTGGCGAAAACGATGAACTAACTCTTCGTGTTAGTGATAACGGATCAGGAATTACTGACGATGAAAAAAAGAAAATTTTCGAGAAATTTTATCGCTCTGGCAATGAAGAAACAAGGACATCAAAAGGAACTGGTCTTGGCTTGTACATCTGTTCGAATATTGTTCGTCTGCATCATGGAAAGATTTCTGTCATGAATAATTCACCATCAGGAAGCATCTTTGCAATCACATTACCGATGTTTAAAAAATGAGTATAGAAAATAAAGTATGCCTCATAGTGCTGGATGGCTGGGGCAAAGGCAAAAGTGACGAAGGCAATGCTATTTTTATGGCCAATACGCCTTTTGTTGACTTACTGAATAAAACATATCCTGTTGCTCAATTGCGCACAGATGGCGAAAATGTTGGCTTGCCCGAAGGTCAAATGGGGAATAGTGAGGTAGGGCACATGAATATCGGTGCTGGTCGTGTTGTTTATCAGGATCTGGTGAAGATCAATATCGCCATTCGGGAAAATACTTTTGAAGTGCAAACTGAATTGCTTGCAGCCTTTCTCCATGCGAAAGAGAATAACAAACAAATTCATTTTATGGGTTTGGTCAGCGATGGTGGTGTCCATTCGCACATTGATCATCTGAAAGCGCTATGTGATATGGCTTCGCATTTTGGAGTAAAGGCCTTTATTCATGCTTTTACCGATGGGCGAGATACAGATCCTAAAAGCGGCGAGAGTTTTTTATCTGATCTTGAAAATCACATTCGTAATACAGAAACAAAAATCGCTTCGGTGATCGGGAGATATTATGCAATGGACCGGGATAAGCGCTGGGAACGCATTCGAAAGGCATTTGATTTATTGGTAAATGGCATTGGCCATCGTTATCATTCTGTCTCTGAAGCAATTTCAACTTCTTACCAGAACAATATCACGGATGAATTCATCGAGCCTTCAATTATTGTGAACACCAATAACGAGCCATTAGCTGTTTTGAAGAATGACGATGTTGTTATTTGTTTCAATTTTAGAACAGACCGTTGCAGAGAAATTACAGAAGTACTGACTCAGCGCGAGTTCAGCGAACATGAGATGAAGCCTTTGCAATTGTATTATGTTACCATGACAAATTATGATGACAAATACAAAAATGTTCATGTTGTTTATGATAAGGACAATTTGAGCATGACTTTGGGCGAGGTATTAGAGAAAAATGGTCGAACTCAAATTAGAATTGCTGAAACGGAAAAATATCCGCATGTGACTTTTTTCTTCAGTGGTGGCAGAGAGCAAGAGTTTATCGGTGAACGACGGATCATGATTCCATCACCGAAAGTTGCGACCTACGATTTGCAACCTGAAATGAGTGCACAGGGAATTGCTGATGCTATTTGCCACGAAATGAAAACGAATCCTCCACATTTCATTGCATTGAATTTTGCAAATCCAGATATGGTGGGGCATACAGGTGTCTTTGACGCTATTGTAAGGGCAGTTGAAACAACTGATGGCTGTTTAAAGCAAGTTGTGGAAACAGGTTTGTCAACTGGTTATTCGTTCATCATTATTGCTGATCATGGCAACGCTGACTATGCTGTGAATGAAGACGGATCACCAAATACTGCGCATACGACTAATCCTGTTCCTGTTTGGATAATTTCGAATGCGGTAAGCCAAGTGAAGAATGGAATTCTTGCTGATGTGGCTCCAACAGTTCTGAAATTACTAGGCATTGATAAGCCGAATGAAATGACTGGAAATCCACTTTTCTAATCTTCTTTTTGAATCCGAATATTTTATTCCCAGTCAATGGTCATTTTTTTGATTCGGTCTCCGAGTGTTTCACTACTTAGTCGGTCACGAAGCCGATCTACCATAATTGGAAAAGCAAATGGAGACGGTTTTTCCATCTTCTTAATGATGATTTTTTGATTAAACATGCGATGCATGGCTTTCACAAGTCGTGGCATTTCCAATTGATAATTCACCACTTCATCGTAGGATTGACGCAACAGTAAGTTTTTTGGGTCATAATCTTCAAAGACCTGGAATATCAATTGGGAAGAGCTTTGTAGATGTCGGTCCTTGATTGGCTCTCCAGGATATCCTTTGAAAACAAGACCCGAAATGGCTGCTATATCTCTAAATCTTCGCCGAGCAAGTTCAGATGAGTTCACACCAGAAAGCACATCTCTTTCCAAATGTTCAGGATCGAGCAAAGATTCGCCAAGTGCATCCTCCAAACGAATGGGCTGGTCACTGAGCAGTTCGAATCCATAGTCATTGTAAGCGAATGAAAATGTGACCGGATACATTCTGCTGATGCGCAAAGCGAAAAGCGCCGCCAAACCTTCATGCACAAACCGACCTTCAAATGGATAAACCACGGCATGGTAGCCATCTTTGGTCTCAAACATTTCTATCAGCAATTCATCTTGGGTAGGTACATGAGATCGTTCTTTTTGCAATTGTATAATTGGCTGTATGAATTTCAATTCAATGTCGTTCCATTTAGTGGTGGAATTGCCAACCGATGCTTCTTGCATTTTTAAACGAAGCATATCGCTCATTTTTGAAGAAAGTGGCAACTTGCCTCCAAGCCAGGAAGGACTTCTTCCGCCAGACTGCGTGGTTTTTTTTACATATGCTGTTAGTTCTTTCACACGAACCAATTCAAGATTCAAACCTGCAAACCAAAAATTATCACCGATGTTTAATGAAGCAATAAAGGATTCTTCAACGTGACCGACAAGCCCACCGCGCCCCAGTTTTACACTCATCATTGTGTCACTCACAATGGTTCCAATGGACAAACGATGTCGCCGTGCTATTCGTTGATTGGACACTTTGAATTTTCCATCTTCCTCTTTAATTCTATTGTAGTCACTGTATGAACTTAAAGACTCGCCTCCTTTTGATGCAAAAGAAATGACCCAATTCCATTCTTCGTCCGTAATGGTTTCGAAGCAAGTCGTTGTTTTGATTTCCTTTTTGATTTGATCTGCAATAAAGCCCTCTCCAATACTCAATGTGACAAGATACTGAATGAGCACATCAAAACACATTGACATGCCTTGGCGTTCTTCTAAGTATTGTTCTTTGATTGCTTGCCGAAGTGCTGCGGCTTCGATTAGTTCAAGTGAGTGGGTTGGAAGAAAATGTATTTTCGATTTCGCTTGCGGTCTGTGGCCACTTCTGCCTGCACGTTGCACAAATCGGGCGATTCCTTTTGGTCCACCGATTTGAACAATGGTTTCGACTGGTGCAAAATCTACTCCGAGGTCAAGACTGCTTGTACAAACAACAGCTTTGAGGCGTCCTTCATACAATGCATCTTCAACCCACGTTCTAATTTCACGAGCGATGCTGCCATGATGCATCGCGAGAACGCCTGCCAATGTTTCATCTGATTCTAGTAGTTTGCGATACCAGATTTCGCATTGTGATCTCACATTGGTAAAAATCAATGTGGATTCACTTGAATGAATTATTGGCAATAAATGAGGAAGAAGATTGGTGCCCAAATGTCCAGACCATGGCATCCTTTCTGCTTTTGCGGGCAGCACAGATATCAATTCGATTTCTTTTGTGAGCCCTGACTGAATGAGTTGTCCGAATGCACCTCTATCATTGCCCAACAAAGTTTGCATGGCTTCTTCGAGGTTGCCGATGGTGGCGGAAATGCCCCATATCTGAAGTTTGGCGGACACTGATTTCAACCTGCTGAGTGCTAGTTCAACCAAAACGCCCCTTTTCGTTCCCATCAGATCGTGCCACTCATCAGCTACAATGAGCTGCAGCGAGGAAAAAAAAGCTGGATAATTTTTCGCGCAGAGCATGAGATGAAGGCTTTCCGGTGTTGTGATAAGGATATTGGGAACTTCCTTTTTTTGCGATTTTCGCTCTTCTGCTGTGGTGTCGCCTGTCCTTATGCCTACCGTTATTTGGAGTTCAAGATCTTCGATTACTCGTTGTGCCGAAATTCGAATTTCTTTTGCCAGGGCGCGAATAGGGGTGAGCCAAACAAGCTGTAACCCATGGACTTTTTTCTTATTCTCTGAAAAACGAGCCAGAAAGGGGAGAAGCAATGAATATGTTTTTCCGCTACCTGTGGGCGCATTAACGATGCCGTCTTGCCCTATGGACAGCGCTTCCCACGATTGAATCTGAAATTTTTGAGGCGTCCAACTCTTTGATTTCATCCATGCGTATGATCTTTTCAAATCAGGCGTCATTATAGCTTATAGATTGAAGGATTTTTCCCATTTTTGCAACGAATTGAATGCGTGTGTAAATTAGGCATCGTTTTTGAAAATCCGACGCGTTCACCAAACAAAAGAACACATGAAAAAATTATTCGCAGTTTTGTTTTTTGCTTTTACTCTCTTGAATGTTTTTGCTCAAACGGACAGAGACTATAAAGATCTGTTGACGTTGTTCGTTGGCGAGAAGTATGAAAAATGTCTTTACAAAGCAGAAGGCTATACACTCGATGAAAAGTCTAAAAAGGATCCATTGCCATACATGTACATGAGTCGTTGCTATTTTGAAATGTCAAAGCGCGATGAATTCAGAGAAAAATATCCGAATGCATTCAAGGATGCCATGAAGTATATTTCAAAGTATGGTTCGAAAGACAAAGAGAAAAAATATACCGCTGAGTATGAAGATTTTTTCATTGCATTGCGCAAAGCCGCAATCGCTGAAGCTGAATCAATGATGGATACTGAGAAGTATAGCAAAGCAAAACAACTTTATGACCAGCTCCTGGACATGGATCCCAATGACGCAGGTTCGCAGTTGATGCTTGGTCTTGCGTTTGGAGCACTGAAATCCAAAAAGGAAAGTGAAGATGGTTTTAAAAAGGCAAAAGCTCTTCTTGCAGAAAAAAAGGCAAGCCAAAGCCCTGAACAACTTGGTCTTTTGAAGGAAGCAATTACTCGACACGCTACGGCCCTAAGCGGATCAAATCGTGAAGCTGCTAAAGAATGGTTGGACCTTGGAATGGAATATTTCGCGGACGATAAAGAATACAAAATAACTTACGACACAATTGTTGGATAACGTACGTAATGATTTTAGCAAAACTAAAGTTGAACCCACGAATAAATTTCGTGGGTTTTTTTTGCTTTAAGCCTACACGCGCATACCCAAATCTGCAATAAAAGTCTATTCCTTGTTGAAGACATGCAATGTTGATGGATTCAGTATTAGGGCACCTTTGGATTTTTAGACATTACGTAAGCGCGTGCAGTCAACCAAAAATTTTCCACGAGGAATTGATCTTATTGGTTGACATCACTTCATTCCGATTGCCAATGCGGTTTTATGAAAATAATTACACGCCTCTTCTGATTTTTAGAAGCCAGGTAAATGGCCATCGACCGCCGCTCACACTAAAGTAAGGAGTGAGCGCTCCGCCAAACGACCTGAAAAATTCTTCGATTTCAGGAACTCCAGAACCCTCAAAGTCAAAAACTCGCAGTCCTTTTGATTGTGCATGAAGTATGCTCTGAAACAATCCAAACGTGCTTCCTTGATTTTGTGGAACCATTCGATTCATGGCACTTAAAAGATTGTAGGCTGTTTTGTTGTCATGCACACAAATGTTCACCGATAATATTTTTTCTTCCTTGTGTGTGAATGAATAAATGCCTTGTGATTTCTCTGCAGCGAATGCAAGTATCTTTTGAATGATTTCTGAATGATATGGTAGTTTATTTCCTTCTAAATTCTCACGAATCATATCCATAGCGAGTGAAATATTCGGATTGTGATTCGTTTGAAGTCCATCTCGGCTTGCCTTACTTATTTTATTTCTTTTGGATGAATCCAGATTGTCTGTTATTTCTAAAGCACTTTTTGTTAAATCTATGCGATACGTATATCTCACAGTAGTGTGGATTTTTTTCCACATCATCGGCTGCATGTCATTCCATTCTGGAGAAAAGTCCAATTTGTAATGAGCGTATTGAGATGTTTTTATAAAATCTGAAATGGCTTCAATGATTTCTTTTCGAAAAGAATTTATTTTGACCGGATTGTTCTTGTTCTCTTCTGCGAACAGCCCAATATGAGGGGAAAATGGCGGTGTAATCAATGTTTTAAATCCATGTTTTCCACCTTCAAAAGCGACGAATCCTCCGATAGTTTTGCCGGAATCATCCAATATAAAATAGCGCTGAAGTCGTTCATCATAACAGTTGCACCATGCTTCTGAAGAAAATAAGTTCGCGGGTTTCAATGAGTGAAACTCTTTTACTCTGGAAGGTATGACGCGTTCAATTTTCAATGACTTATGTTTTAATGCGCTTGCAATTTCGGTTCAGAAAATAAATTACAGCGATGCCATTGAGAAAAAGGTAGATCACCTTTGCCCAAACCATCGCTTTTACAGCTTGAAGTTCGTTCATTCCGTGGCTCCATGCAAACCAGAATGCGGCAATCACAATCACGAAGTGAAATATATCAACGATTAGGGTGTACCACTGCAGTTGTAGTCGATAAAAAATGAAAGACAATGTGCCAATCACAAAATTAAGCGCATACCAGTAGCTGAGTATTTTTAAATAGATCAATGCATCTGTCCATTCATTTCCGAAGATAAATCCAATTGAATTGGAGGGTAGAATTTGAACGATAAGAACCAGAAAGGCTGCCAATCCCAAAAATCGAAATAGATTCTTTAAATAGAAATCGCGTAACTCGAATGGAGATTCAATTTCTGAAATTCGTTGGTAAAATACTTGACCATATGCTGTAGATAAAATACCCAACGGATTAAAAAAGATACGTCTGCTCAAAGCAATTAGTCCGATGGGGATCAAGGCTTTTTCACCGTAGAAGAACGTAAAAACAGCCACATGTGCCCATTGTGCTAAGTTGTTAAGAATGCCGCCCCACATGGCATAGCGAGGATAGTCGCCATGTTCTTTGGCTAGTTTTCGCAACTTTTCTTTTGAAAGTTTGAAAAAAGTTAGAGGTTCGTTGGACTTGAATTTTATCCATGAATACCATGCTGCGGTTAAGTGACCTAGTAGCGTACCAACGACCAATCCTCCCACCCCTGTTTGCAACCAGCCTGCTGCAACTTTAACTGGTTCTCCCGCTGTGGAGTATAGTAGTCTTGAGGTCGCAGCTATTTTGTAATTTTTTTCTCGACTAAACCAAAAATTGACAATGTTGAACATGGCAACTGCTAACAAAGCGAATGGCAATGTCCACAATACATATTTCAGACTTTCGTGATGCACATAGTCTGCAATATATCCTGATGTAAATGCTAAAATGAATAACATGATAGCACAGACATATAGCGCAATGCGCATGGCAAGAGCAGCGAGGTGTCGGGCATCTTCTTTTGTGCCGGGATGCATAATGGCGAATTCATACTTGCCGGTTACTACAACGCCAAACACACTAAGTAAAAACGCATATTGTTCGAATGCTGAAAAGTCGGAAGGACTAAAAAGACGGGTAAGAACTGGAGATAATAACAATGCAAGACCTTGACCCAATACAGATCCAGTCATCAATGTCAGTACATTTTTGACAAAGTCATTCTTGAGTTTTAATGTGAGTTTTTTCAACAGGTCAAATTTTCCATCATTTGATGCAATTCACTACATTGGTTTTTTTTAACGTGATTTTAGAATGACTCACTCTTTTGTATTTTGGCCATTGGACGAGATGAAGACTTGTAAATTCGTTCGATGATATCCACTACTCTCAATCCTTCCATGGCATTTGTAGTCGCACTTGTTTTTCCAAGTAAGGTGTCAACGACGTTTGAAATGACATAACCGTGATTTGCTGCTGAGCCTTTGTAATGCCCGTAATCGTTCGCAGGATTGGAAGGCGGCAATTCCGGAAGTGTGTAATTTTGGATATCACAATATTGAATTTCATTCATGTATTGACCGCCTAACTTCACTGTCCCATTTTGAGCTACAATGGTGAGACTGCTTTCAAAATTGACATGCTGAATAGAAGTGGAGAAGTTGATAGAGCCTATTCCTCCATTTTCAAATTCGAAAGTGACTATACCCGAGTCTTCAAATTCTGTAGTTGATGCATGGTTGAAGTCTCTGAATTGCGCCTGTATGTTTTTTATATCACCAAATAACCAATACATCATGTCTATAAAGTGAGAGAATTGTGTGAATAGTGTGCCACCATCCATAGAAAGCGAGCCTTTCCATTTGCTCTTTTGGTAGTATCGTTCATC
>Ga0075158_10001824_pt1 | contig 15878 bp, 10 predicted proteins | sample JI91814BDNA_FD_70968 | JGI IMG/M metagenome (GOLD analysis project Ga0075158, IMG submission 70968) | Wastewater effluent complex algal communities from Wisconsin, to seasonally profile nutrient transformation and Carbon sequestration -... | ecosystem: Engineered > WWTP > Effluent > Algae... | reverse complement strand
ATATATATATATATATATATATATATATATATATATATAACTTTTTTTTTTATTAATAAATTATGAATATTACAAATGATCCAATTGGAAATCTTAGAAAAAATGTTGAATATGTAAAAAATTATTGCAACGATATAAGTTTCATGAGTCCAAACGCTTTAAAATCTAAAGTAGCGGGTTTATTATTGTCAATGGGATATCAATCAATTTTTTTGAATGACACTTTCAAGAAAAATTTTGATTTAAATTATAATATTTTAGTTTATTTGATTAATAATCCAGACTTTGATAATCGTTATTTAGGTGACATAAATCAAGAAATTTTTAACATAATCATTCATTCATGGAATTTAATCATTGAAGAAAATCTTCCTAAAATAAGGGATGCTGCTATTCTAAGCAAAAGGAGCGAAATGTTCGAATATTTAAGAAGGTTATTCGAAAGCGACAACTATGAAACTCATATAATTTTATTAGAGAATGATTCAAATTTTAAGGATACCATAAAATATCTTGGTTTAGATGATTTGTTTCTAAAATTAAAATCTATAAAAGAAGATTCTAGAAATGCAACACATAAAGGTGATTCTTCTATACGAATATATGGAAATAACAACCAAATAGAAATAAATAATAACCCCTATCCAAAAGATAAAACAGATTCACAAAATAAAAAATTAGATACTTCATTATTTACATATCCGACTCTTGATAGATCTATAAATTCTGGGTTTTATGGCCAAAATCAACAAAATAGTAGTAATAATTTATCTTTGCATTTATTAAAAAAAAATCCACAAAATAATTTAATAGAAGACGGAATTACTAATAGTATGGTACCATATAATATACAAAATAATAATAACAATATACAATATGGTAATAATATTAATAGCTCTTCATCACAACAACAACTACTACAACTACAACAACAGCAACAACAAAACAATAATTTCATGAAAAATGAACTTTATGATAACAGCATATCTTCATTATCATCACAACTACTACAACAACAACAACAACTACAACTACAACAACAACAACAACTACAACAACAACAAAACAATAATTTCATAAAAAATGAATATTATAATAATAGCATATATTCATCATCATCACAACAACAACAACAACAACAACAACTACAACAACAACTACAACAACAACTACAACAACAACTACAACAACAACAAAAAAATAATTTCATGAAAAATGAACTTTATGATAACAGCATATCTTCATTATCATCACAACAACTACAACAACTACAGCAACAAAATAATAATTTATCAAAAAATGAATCTTATAATAATGGTATATCTTCATCGTCGCCTCTGGCACTATTACAACATCAGCATCTACAACTACTACAACAACAAAATAATAATTTACCAAAAAATGAATATTATAATAATGGTATATCTTCATTGTCGTCACCTTTGGAATCACAACAATCATATAAAAATGATGATATATATGATGTTTTTTCACAATATCCAAAAGATTATTATACTAATATTAATAGCTCTTCGTCGTCATTACCTTTGTCATTACAAAAAAATAATAATTCAACAAAAAATGAATATTATATCCCAAATTATAATTCAAATAAATATGATGGTGATGATATTATGGATTTAACTGAAGAAGGAAATAGTGAAATCGTCAACATAAATCATCATATTTTGAACAAAGATAATGAACTTTATTTTAGTTTTTTTAATGACTCTAATAAAACTAATACAGAAATTAATTTTGGAAAAATATATGAAAAAGTATGCAACTTGAAATTTCAAATTTGTATAAATATATGTATTGATAATAATGTTACACTTTTAATTTTAGAAGAATTAAAAGAAAAAGACATACACGAAAGTAAAGATCTTAATGGTTTTAGGTTTGAAACAAATGTATTTGTTAGAATTGATCATGAAAATGATAAAGATAATACGATTTTTAATAAAAATGCTACCGGTTGGCTTTTATCATTTTTGAGTTACAGTAGGTCAAATTTAAATGGCATTGAATTTAATAATTTTAGATGTAGTGAATACTCCTTCGATTTTTTATCTGATGTAACAACATTAAGTAAAAATTTTTTGATGACTGTTTTTTTAAATGATTATTTTGATGATATTTCTAATTTTTGTTTAAAAATAATCAATAAAAATATTTATTCATTTGCTATGGTCATAAATCAAGATAAATCAATAAAATATTCAAATGAAATTTTTTCATTATTTTTAAATCAAAAAACTAGGCTAATAATGGGAATTTATAGACGTGAAGGAGAATATTTAATTCCCCCTCGAATATTCAATAAAAAATCAAATGATTTCTATTTTTTTCAACAATAAAAATATTTAAAAAAAAAAAAGGGGAGCATAGGATATAATTAAAATATATATATATATATATATATATATATATATACATGTGCATAAAAATAAAATTTAATAATACATACTTTTTTTGTTGTTGGTTAAAGAATTTTTTTTTAGTTGAAATCTTATACATATATATACATATATACATATATTTTCATACATAAATAACCATTTTTATTTATTTTTTTTAAATGCAAAATGATTTAGAATTTTTATTTACAACTAAAGTTTGTAAAATAATAAACTCTGAAGTTAAACAATATATTGCTAAACCTTCTGATAATTTATTAATTTCAATTTATTTAAAAAATTTAGAGGAAAACGCTGATCCAATGTATTATATATCATTATATCCAATAAATCTTTTTTTACAAAAAAATAAAAAAATAAATAAATCTTTTTTTTATAATATAAAATTTTCTGTTATATTTTCAGGTGAGGATGGTACAATGTGCCCAGATCAAGAAGATATTGATAATATTTTTGATATAAAAAATGGAAAAAATGATTTTGTTAATTATATTATTAATAGATCAAATAAAATTTCATTGCTTCCAAGTTTTAAAAATTAATTTTTATTGATAATATATATATATATATATATGAGAGAAATAATAACAACAACAATAATAATTTATCAAACTATATTTTTTTATTTATTTATTTATTTTTTTCATTATTTTAATTAAACAATTTATTTATTTTTTTTTTTTATTATTATTTATGAATTTATTTTATTTTTTTTTAAATTTATAAAATTGTTTATGACTTTTTTTTTTGTATCTACTTATGTTGAATTTTATGTTATATATGTATATTTTTTTTTTTGAAAAATTAACCTAAAACAAGGAAAATATTAAAAAATATAATAAATACACATATAAACATATATTTTGATTTGTTTGATGAATTTTGAGCATCATTAAATGATGGAACACTTGATGGTTTTTTACTTGGATTTTTTGTTGCTTTAAGAATTTTTATTGGTGATGTTGATGGTATATTTGTTGGATTTTTAGATGGATTATTTGTTGTTGGTATTGTTGGTTCTTTTGTTGGATTAAAAGTTATTGGATTAATTGTTGGTTCTTTTGTTGTTGGCTCTTTTGTTGTTGGTTTATTTGTAGGTTCTTTTGTTGTTGGTGTTGTTGGTTCTTTTGTTGGATTAAATGTTGGGCTATGTGATGGTTCATATGAAGGACTATATGATGGTTCTTTAGATGGATTAAATGTTGGATTTTTAGATGGTTTTTTACTTGGTGAAATTGTAGGATTTTCAGTTGGATGTGTTGGATTTGTTGTTGGTAAATTTGTTGGACTTGTTGGTAAATTTGTTGGTGATTTTGTAGGATTTAATGTTGGATTTGTTGGTGATTTTGTAGGTTTTAATGTTGGATTTAATGTTGGATTTTCTGTTGGTGATGTTGGATTTTCTGTTGGTGATAATGTTGGATTTTTTGTTGGTGATGTTGGTGATTTTGTTGGATTTTTTGTTGGTGATTTTGTTGGTAATGTTGGATTTTTTGTTGGTGATAATGTTCCTTGAATACATAAACAATAATATTCTCCTACTGTATCGTGACACATATTAAGTTCATTAGTATCTCTTTCAAAATGAAACTTTGTCCATTCTAAATATGGTGAATATGCATTTCCTCTATATGGAATGTTATCTGGAATAATTGCTGGTAAATATTCTGACCAATCTTTACAATTATGTCCAAAAGAGAATGGCTCATGTGCTGATCCTCCTATGTATGGTTCAGCTATGACACTCGTAGGGGTTATTGGTCTTGCGTTCAATAAAGGGCCTCCGTACATGACAGAAGACCAGTTTCCCATAAGGGTATCAAAATTTGAAGCATACATAGGAGTATCAATAGGAAAATTATACAAAGTATGAAAATCTTTAAATTGTCTATAAGAATATTGTAAAAAAGATGTTGTTTCTCTACAGAAGATCCCATCTTCTTCTAACACTGTTCCTGAAGCCCTACAAACATCTCTTGTATTGATTAAAGATCCAAACTCTATGCCGTATTTTAGACCTCCCAAAGCGAAATTACGAAATAACAAAAGTCTTGTTTCAGATGCTATAACAAAACTATTTAAAAAATAAAAGAAAAAAATGTTGAAAAAAGTAAAATTTATAGCTTTCATATTTTATTTATTTATTTTTTCAAAAAAAATATGTATGTATGTATGTATATATATATATATATATATATGTATTTTTATATTTGATATATTGATTGTTTGATTGAAGATAGGATTGTTCAGAAAAAAAAAGTCTTATATTTATTGTTTATTTTTAATAAAGAAAAGAATGTGGAAAAAAGTCTAGATAATATAAATTGGAAAAAAATTAAATTTTTTTGGAGCGCAAAAAAAAAATAAATAAATAAAAATCGAAGCCCTTTATATATATATATATATATATGTTTTTTTTCTTTAGAGGATTTTTCCACCACATGCAGCATGAATATTTAATTTATTATTATGTCCTGATTTTTCAAATTGAGAAATATCTTGCCCTATAGTTTTTAAATAATCAACATAAGCCCTAATAAAAAAATTCATGACATCTTGAGAAGTATATTTTTTATTAAAATCAGAAATAACAATAAAATCACCAGCACGCTTAAAATCAATTTTAAATTTGCAATAATATGTAGAATAAGATATAGGATCATCTGTAGAATCATCTGTAGAATCATCAAGAGTTGTCTCTTTCATAAGATTAATGACATTTGGAAAATTTCCTGTATTGGAAATGTAATCACCAAATAATTCATCAAGAAATAGAATATTTAGAATACACCCCGTTGTTGCCTCTAAATCTGCAAGAAAACAAAATTTTCCACCAATATTAAAAAAAAAATTTTTTTCATCTATTTCACAAATTGAGGGTTTAAATTTAGAAAATAATTCATATACATGAATAATTCTGCCATCAATATTTCCTGTTTTTGTCAACATCTAAAGTAAATAGATTTTCAAGATTCATAAGAGCCATAATATCATAAACAAGAGGTTCGATCATGTTAGCAAATTTACTATACTTATTTTCAGCCTCATATACCACAAGACGGTGACGATCATCTAATTTATATTCATAACCAGAAGGCCCTCCCATAACAGATTCCAATTTAGAAAAAAAAAAAGTACGCATAAAGGTTTAAAGCTTGCTCATTCATATTTTTATAAGAATGGGTTATTAAAACAACACCTTCTTCAAAAGTTAAAGAAAGCGTCCAAATCTCAAAATATCTTATAAAAACTTTATTTTTAGTAGTTTCTATAAAAATTCTTGAATCATTCCATAAAGTGAAATATTTACTACTTTGATTGTCCCCCAAATTTTTATTTCGGGAATTTTTTTAATATGGTGGTAATGTAATCACGTGCCTTCTCAAAAGAGGTTTTTTCTTCTTCATCATTATGAAAACCAGACATTTAATTAAAATTTTTTTAATGAATGAATGAATAAAAATATGGTTATAAAAAAAAATATTTATTAAAAAAAAAAGAATGAAAATTTTATTTTTTTAACAAAAAAAAAATGACGCTTTATGCGTTAAATATAAAAAAAATAAATTAGATAATTCAAAAGCGGAATATAAAACATGGAACAATTAAGAAAAAAAAAACTTTTTTCCGCCAAAAATAAAAAAGGGGAGAGTATCAATTGAGGATCATTGTCAAAAAACACCATCATAACAATATATGTATATATATATATTTTTTTTTGTTAAAAAAATTATTAAAAAAAAAAGTAACATATAAAATATATGGTAGTTTTTTTTTAAAAAATGAAATAAATACAGTTTTAGCTTGTTGGTTATGCATAATATATTAAAAAAAATAAATATTTATTTTTTTTTTCATTTTAAACATTTTATTTAAAATGAAAACAACTATTTTTCTTGTTAAATTTTCAAAGTATTTTTTTTTTTATTTTTTATTTTTTATTTGTGTTCCAAAAAAAATTTGTTTTGCAAAAAAGAAAAATTTGAGATATGGTTTTAATGATGAACAAGAAAGCGACAATAACAATAATCAAAAAAAAAAAGAAGGTAATTTTGAATGGATATATAAATGGAATCCTTATTTTGAATACGAAAAATATGAAGAAAATGATTTTTCAATGAAAAATAAAAAATATTTTTACAACAAAAAAAAATTCTTGGACAGTGATTTACATTATGAAGCATCAAATGGAGAAATTAATATTGAAAAAGTAAATTATTTACATAATTATGAATATATAAATGATTACTCATTTTATGAAAAAATGAATTATTTATATGATTATGAATACATAGATGATTATTTATTTTATGAAAAAGCAAATCACTTATATGACTATGAAAATTTATATTATGAAAATATAAATAATAATAACAACAATTACTAAAATATAAATAAATTTCTATAAAAATATGGTTATTTAAAATTTATTAATTATGGAAAAAATTAACATGCAATAAACAAAAAAAAATCATACATTTTTTTCTATTCTGTATTCATTTTTTAAATAAAAATCAATATTCTCAATATATATATATATATATATATATATAAATATATATAAATATGTATTTTTTTTTGCATGTTTTTTTAAATAATTTGCTTCCCACATATATTATGAATATTTGATTTATAAAAATGTCCTGTTTTTTTAAATTCCTTTTTTTTGAAAGAAAGGGGAATTAATTTATCTAAAAATTCACCTAAAAAATTTATTTCTGAAAAATATTCAGCATCAGGATACTTTATAATTAGTTTACTTTTGCTGGCGCTAGAATATAAACTCGAATGAAAATTTGTATTATTAGAATTATACCATTTTTTAAGTAGCCCTATTATGGAATTCCAAGATTTGTCAATTGATATATCTTTTTTAGTATGGTGTTTGTTAATCTTAGCTTCTATTTCTATTATATGTTTGGTTTCATCTTTTTGTTTAGTAAAATCTGGATCATTATAACTAATGGATAAAAAAAAAGAATTATTAAAACAACAGAAAGTATAAAAAAATCCATGATCAATATCAGTTTTAATGATAGAGTTTTCATCAATAACATAATTATTTTTACTAAAATTTATTTTTTTTGAAATAAATTCAGATATATTTAATTTTACACTGTCATTAGAATGGTCCATGTTTTTATCGATGATTTTTTATGGATGAATGAAAATATTGATGTAAAAAAAAAAAGAATACACATTTGGAAAATAAACTATCAATTACCAATAGAAAGGCGCTTTGATTATTAAAATAAAAAAAAAGACATATAATACAAATATTTAAAAAAAAATATTAAAAGCGCAAATTGAATGCCAATAAAAAAAAATAAAGAAGATATATTTATTTATTGAAAAAAAAATGTTAAGATAATGGATAAAACAAATAAATATACATATATGTGTGAAGTTTTGTTTCATATAAAAAAAAATTTAAGCACATATAAATTAAAAAAAATAAAAATAAAAATATAATTATACATATACATATACATATAGATAAAAAGAAGAAAATATGGATTATGATCCCATTAACAATAAACTACTTGAAGAAAAAGAAAAAGAAAATACGGATTATGATCATCTTAACAATAAACTACCTGAAGAAGAAGAAAAAGAAAATATGAATTATGACAATCTTAACAATGAACTACCTGAAGGAATTCAAATAAAGGTTATTTATGACAAGCCTAAGAATGAAGAAAAAAGAATAGACAGGCGATATATGATGGCGAAAAATCGTGAGCCGCAAAATCTCGCATTATTTAATATACCTAAAATAGACACAAATTCTGATAATTTTGAAAATTATCAAGACCAAGAGACTCCAGATGAAAAAAAAAGAATTTTATCAAAAATTGATAATGAAATTGATAAAAGAAATAATTCCATGAAAATAGATGATGAAAAATTTAAACAAAATAAAGAAGAAGTAATTAAGAATGTTTTTGATATTTTTGAATCTATTTGTGAAAAATTAAAGATTATATATAAAAATAGATCTAAGGATTTTGATGAGGCCTTTAAGTCAATATTTGACAACACAATGGATGTTATATTTATTGATTTACTTGATATTATTCAAAGTGAATTTTTTGAAGGAAATAAAGAAAAATTTTATATATATTTTAGGGTCATGTTTTTGTTCGAATTTACTTTTTCTTATAAAAAAGACAATGGAAAAAGTGGGAAAATTGAATTTTTTTATGATAAAGAAGATGAAAAAATAGGTAAAATTAAGTTTATTTATGAAAAATTAAAAACTTATTTAACAAAAGATAAAGTTGGTGATTTCAAAGATTCTTTTAAAGAGAAATTTGAAATTAAAACATTAATTTTAAAAATGGAGTTGGTAAATAAACACTTTAAAAAATTACAAAATTTTGAAAACATTGGTGATGGTGATATTTCTTATTTTTTCGATAGTTTATTTAAAGTTGGAACTACATCAATTGTTTACGACGTTTTTTTGAGTCAAATGGCGATGTGTACAAGGTGTAAAAGGTGCAATTCAAAAATAATACATATACATAGAAACGACTTATATATACAACATTCTTGAATTTTTATATATATATATATATATATATATGTGTCGTGGATATATAATAAGTAACAAAAAAACGTAAATCAAAAGAACATATATTTTATTTTAGCCATTGATTTTAAACATAAAATTAAACAAAAAATTTAAATTAAAAATATATACATATAAAAAAAAATATATATATATATATACATACACATACACTTTTTTTTTTAAAAATTTATTAACATTTTTTTTTATTTATTTAAATGTTAATAAATAATTATTTAATATTTTTATTTTTATTAAAATTATTTTATTATTTATTATTTTTTGATAATAATATAAATGCATCTCTCATAAAATATGAAAAAGATATTGGTGATTATACATTAGTGTTTTATTTTAGAGATGATATGATAAATGAATCAAAAATTATGCTTACAAATTATGATAAAGAAAAAAAAAGAATTATTTTTCAAGCAGTTCATAAAAATTCAAATACAACAAATGTTGTTTGTAGAAAAATAAATCAAAGAAGAATTGTTGTTGATCAAAAAGGTTGTTCTGATCCAACAAATCCTAAATTGTCATTAGAATCTTCAAATTGTATAAAAACAAAAGAAGAAGCTGATGTAAGAAAAAAACTTTTAGAATTAGCTTGGCATTTATCAAAAAATGGACCATATTGTCCAAATGCAATAAAAAATATATTAGATGAATATTTATTAGATGGTGATCATGAAACATTAGGAAGAGATATAAGAATTTGTGCTGGTCCTTTAAGAATATCAAGACAAAATATTGATCCTTATATTATAAGAGAAAGATCTCCATTATTGGAATCTAAAACACCACAAGGAGTCCTTATTGAAGATCCATATACAACAAAAGATTTTTTAGAAGGTGATTTATTTTTTTTAGATTGTTTAACAGGCCCATTTGCTATGTCTCCATGTGTTATTCCAATAAATATAGTACTTCCTGGTATTGAAGTAACATCAACATGTATTGATTCAAAAACATTTTTTTCATATACATCAAATTATACTTCAACATTAAAAGATCCTTATCCTTATATGATAACAAAAATTATAAAAGATTTTTCATCAACAGATAATTCATATCATAGATTATTTTTGGTTAGACAAAATATAGTTTCTTCAACATTTAAATTAGCACTTGGTAATACATTATCATCAAATGGTGGATTTAATATTGAATATATATCAATAGAAAGTATAAATCCACAACATGGAAATAAAATTTTTTTAAAATGGATTGATTCAATTGAATTTGATAAAATATATTTAATGAGAAAATATAATAAAATAATAGATGAAGATAATATGAATAAAACAAAAAATGATGATATAATAGGAGGATCAATTTGTAATTTAATATTAAAAATACCATCATTATTTAATGAAAGAACTTTAATTCCTCCAAATCCAATAACAGCACAAAATTATTCAAATAATATTTATCCACCATATGATTATAGATTATCAATATGTAATTATTGTGCTGGTAGATATGATTCAAATGGAAAATTAGTATGTCCAGGCGTAGCTGCAGGAGATTTAGGAGGAGGATATGTTAAATATTCATATATAGATCCAAAAACAAATTTACATCTTCCATTATTTGTTCCAAAAAATAAAAATTATCATTTTAGATTTGATTGTATACATATGTATCCATCATCAGATACATTTTTAGATATAGCAGGTTCAAAAATATATAGAATGAATATAAATCAACAAAGATGTTTTTATCCATATTTATTACCAAATTTAGTTGAATCTGGTAATTTACCAGATGAAAAATATATACAATGTTATAAATTAGGTGGTTATACATGGGAAAAAGCACAAACATATTGTGGAATAAATATGAGTACTGTTTATTGTAAAAAAGAATTTGAATATTTTGATCAAAGATGTTTTAAAAAATTTGATCCAAGAAAAGATTCATCATATTCAGTTGTTTTAAATGATTATAATGAAGCATGTAAAAGATTTGATCCTTATTTTTTAGCATTAATTGAAGTTGATAAATATACAGAAGCATGGATATATAAATATTTTTTACAATTTTCAAAACATTTATATCCAAGAGCTATATATAGAATTCCAGGAACAAAAGATTATTGTTATTGTTTTGATAGTGCAAGTTTAAAAAAATTTAGATGTCCATGTGATGTAATTGATACAAAATTATTTAATATACCAAAAATAACAACACCATTAAGTGGATATTTAGATGATGATGATGATAATGGAAATAGTGATGGATCAATATTAGTATTTCCAATATGTTATCATGAATCACATATAATAGAATTAGCACCATTAGGTAAAGATATATCAATGGATATAAAAACAGCACATTTATTTCAAGAAGGACAAGAAGGTCCAAAACCAAATGGACATATAGCACCATGTTCATGTTTTATTGGATCAGGAGGTCCATCATGTACAGAAAAAACATGTCCATTAACTCATGTTATTGAAGAAGAAATGAAAAAAGCTACAAATTCATCATCAGATGATATTGTTAATGGTAAATTAGTTAATTTTTTTAGTAAATGTTATTCTGGTGGAAGAGGTATGTGTTATCAAGGTCAATCAAGAACATGTCAATGTAATTTTCCATATGGTCCATCAGCTTCAATTATACCATTAGATGAAACAACAAATCCATATAATGAAACAACACAAACAGAAGGAGAATCAACATTATATGATTATAGAGATATTCCATGTGGTTGTCCAGCTGGTATAGAAACTCAAGGTACATTTGATGTTAATGGTAAAATATATAATGGACCAGCATTATATTTACCATGTAGTGGAATTTATCAAGGTAGATGTATATTAGATGTAAATAGTACAACAAATCATGGATATTGTATTTGTGTTGAAAGACCAAATCTTGTTTTTGGTGGAAATGAAAAATCTTATGATGGACAAGGATGTAGTTGTTCAAGAGCTATACAACCATGGCAATCTGATTCTAAAAATGGTCCAATAAAATCTGATTTTTGTAATGGAAGAGGTGTATGTTGCCCATTTGGACAAAATGAAGAAGATCCAATTACTGGAGATTTATATAATAAAAAATGTTATGATGGTAATAAAAATATTCAAGGATGTATGTGTGGAAATGGATGGGGAGGTCCATCATGTACATGTAGAAAATCTAAAAATTTTGCAGAAGATATAACACCAACATATTACAATGGAAAAGTTATTAAAAACCAGGATACTGGTATTGATTATGAATATTACATCCTTGAATATGATTTATTAAATGAATATCAAATTCATCATATAAGTCTTGAAAATTTTATTCATAAAGAAAAATGGGAAGAAATGATACATGGAGATAACACAACATTGAGAGGAATATTTTATCAACCATTGAGGATATTATTATCAAATCAACTTAATAAAAAAGAACAAACTATTGAATGTTATATAAATATAAATATAACATATGAAAATGCAACATCACAAGGAATTTTATATGAACCACAATATAAAAATATAACATGTTCAATTGGATCAATATTAACATATAGATATGTTATTATTGAAATATTAAAAAATATTATGTTAAAACCACCAGAAACATCAAATATAATAGCAACAAAATATAAATATAAATATTGTGGAATGGATTATTCAATAAATCCATATTCAGGTAGAATATTTGATATATATCAATATAGATCAAATACTAAACATTTAGAAAATCAATATATGGAAGTATCAACATATGGATGTACAAATACAGATTGTATGTGTAATTCAGATTATGGTGGTAAAGAATGTAGAGTTAAAACATCATCAATAAGAAAAATAAAAGTTAAAAGAGATAAAAGTTCATCATATTATAATTTAATAAGAAAAATAAAAAAAAAATCTGATGATGATGATGATGAAATTTTACAAGAAGAAGAAGGTGGTAATAGTATTGATGAAATTATTCAAACAAAAATATATTGTGGTAGTTTATCAAGTGTTCCAATATTAGGTAATTCATTACAAGGAAGAGGATATATTAATAAAAATAATGAAGATGATGAAGAAGAATGTCATTGTAATTCATTAAATACATTAGATATAATAATAACAAATGATGGTAATAATAATGTTGAAAAATTTTCAGGTAAATCATGTCAATGTGCAGATGTTTATAATAAAGAAAAAAATGAAATATTAAAATGTGGAGGACATGGTGAATGTATTGAATCATCATTTCCATTTGGTAAATGTGAAGGAGATATATATAAACATTCAAAAGATGCATTATATACTCCAAATATAGTATCATTATCAACAGTAACAACAAATAGAGTAACAATGATTATTAAAGAAGATAGTTATTTTTTTATGGATGATATTTATACAACAAATTCACCAACTAATAATCCAACTAATAATCCAACAAAAACACCAACAAATAAACCAACAACAAAATCACCAACATATAGTGGTACAATTTCACCAACAGTTGAACATAATAAATTAATACTTAGATTTTCAGATGATTTATTAAATTATAATTTAAATGATAAAAATATTTGTTTAAATGAATTTCCAGATGATAAAATATCATGTAAATATAAATTTCCAATATTTTCAGGAATGTTTAATACAACATATAAAACATTACCATTTTATAATAGAAATAGAATATCAAAACCATTTAGAATATCATCAAATACAAATATATCATATTTTGATGGATATAATATTATTGATTCACCATATATATTAGAATCACTTGAAAATAAAACAATGCCATTAGGAAATGTTCCAAAAAAATCACAACTTATTAGTAATGAATTTCCAATTTTTTTTAGTAATTCTCAATGTGAAAATAACGACATAGAAAATTTGGTTGGTAATTTGGTTGGTTATTCAAATCATTGTGGTCCTATAATTGGAGATGTGGCTAGTTTTTTAATTGAAAAATGTTACACCAACAGCTATGTAAATTGCAATGAAAAGCCAAATGGCGTGTATTCTCTTGTTTCATTATGTGGGTGTTTGCAGGGAAAAGAAGATGAATATTTAGAAAAAGCTCAAATTAGAATTTTATTAACACCAGAATCAAAAAAAGGTAATGAATTAGGAAATGAATTAGAAACAAATAAAAGATGTAAAAATATAATGTTAAATTCTGGTTTTGAATGTTTAAATACATTTTCTATATTATCATATTCAGATAGTAATATAATAAATATTCATGAAAAATATAAATTTAATCCAGATAAAACAATAATATATGCTGGTGTAACAAATTCAATAATATCAAGATCATGGAAAAAATCATTTTTGATGGGATATGATAATAAGTTAGATAATTCATTATTATCATTATCATCATCAATTAATTTAAATATTGATAATAAATATATATGGACAGGTGGTTTAACAACTACAACAACAACAACAACATCATCATCAAATTGTGATGATTGGTCATCATCATCATCTTTAAATTTAAATGGAATATGTGGAGATATTAAATTAAAAACATCTGATTGGTTTATATCAAATATAATAAATCCACCTATTTTATCAAAATGTTCATCACCAAAACAATATGCATGTGGTTGTTTACAAGAAAGAAAACCACTATTAGGTTTAATTAGATTATTTAAAGGTCCTATAACAAAAGGTAATATAGGAACTATTGAAACAAGTGATAATATATGTGAAACAATTATTAAAAATACAAATACAATATGTTCTGAATATTTTTCTATTTTATCATATAATAATAGAAAAATACAAGAAATATCAGAAATTTATAATTTTGATCCTTTATCAAGAGTTTTATCAAAAAATACAAATGATGTTATTGGTATTAGTTGGAAAAATGTTGTTAATAATTTATTTTCAAATAGATTTACATTAGAAAAGTCATTAAATACATCAAATATTATAACAGAATCAACAAAATTTTGGACAGGTATAAATGATAATAATAATAATAATAATAATTGTCAAGATTGGACATCTAATTCATTATTAGATAATGGATATGTTGGAGATATACATTCAATATCATCAACATGGTTAAAAAATGGATCTGAACTATGTAATGTAGAATTACCATCATTATGTGGTTGTTCTCAAGAATTTTCAATAAAAAAAGGTATAATAAGATTATTTTTATCTTCTTCATCATATCAAGCAAAAGAATTAACATCAGAAAAAAATTCTGATTTAATATGTAAAAATTCTATATTAACAACAGAATGTGATTCTATATTTTCTATAATAAGTTATAGAAATCGTTATATTAAACATTTAGATAAACATTTTTATTTTTCTGGATCAGATACAAAAGTGTATGAAGGAGATTCATTAAATGAAATATCATCATCATGGAATGATTTTTTATATTCAAGTCATTTAAAAAATAAATTTTCAACATTATTTTTAGGGGGATTTTCAGCATTTAATATTTACACTGGTGGATATGGATCATTTAAAAATTCAGCTGATGATTGGCCAGGTATTTCAATTAAAGTTAGAGGATTTTTATCAAGTATATCAAATGAAAATTTTGTTATAAGTCATTCAACCGCTGCTTCAAGTTCTTCTTCTCTAAAAATTATGTGTGGGTGTTTAATATATGAATAAATAATATATATATATATATATATATATATTTATATATAAAAACATAAGAAATTAGGAATAATTCATAATATTTTATTATTTAAACAATAAATATTTATTTTATATTATTTTTATAAAAAAAAAAAAAAAAAAAAATATATTTGTATTTTTTTTTTTTTTTTTTTTTTTATTTATCTATGTTTTTTTTTTTTTTTATTTTATAGTTTATTTTCCAAATGTTTATTCTTTTTTTTTTTACATCAATATTTTCATTCATCCATAAAAAATCAT
>Ga0075158_10001811_pt1 | contig 15958 bp, 10 predicted proteins | sample JI91814BDNA_FD_70968 | JGI IMG/M metagenome (GOLD analysis project Ga0075158, IMG submission 70968) | Wastewater effluent complex algal communities from Wisconsin, to seasonally profile nutrient transformation and Carbon sequestration -... | ecosystem: Engineered > WWTP > Effluent > Algae... | reverse complement strand
TGCCTGCGACGACGTCCGCGAATCGTTGGCCTCAGCGTCGGCCGGTACTCGCGAAATCCGAAGGACGCGGCCGCGGTATTGGCCGTAGCGCTGGTGCGGATACGCGGAATAGCGCAGGAAGACTTCGGCGCCGACATCCACCGACGCCAGCGCATGCTCGGGTATCAGTAATTCCGCTTCGAAGCGCGGCGCGCTTTGCGGGGATCCTTGCGCAGCCCCCTGCGCGGCGCCTTGCGGAATGCCGGGCGGATCCGCCGCGCGCGGCGAAGTCGCGATTTCCACTAAGCGACCGGATATTCTGACTTTTCGCGCGTATTCGCCGACGAACAAGAACGCCGTCAGTAGGGCGACGATCGCGACCGCGGCCCCGGTCATCGCCCAGTGCGACATGGGCTGGCGCAGGACCAAGCGACCCAGCCAGCGATTCCGTTTGGCTTCGAGCACTTCGCTGCGATAGAGCGGCGTTAGGCTCACTGCCACCGCTCGCGCCGAGTCGAAGGGCTTGTCCGCGGACCGCACGACGCGTCGGTGCGCCGGCTTCGCCCATGCCGATGGCCTCGTCCGTGTCGGCGCATGCTGCGGCGGGTCTGGATCGTGGGCATGTTCTCGTCGCCGAAGCATGGGCTGCCCCGCTCTTCGCATCCGAAAGAATGCGAGACGGTGTGCGCAGCGGTGGGGGCTGTGCTTTACTTACTTGGCTATTCGTAGCGCGAACCGATTTGCGGACATGGAATAAAGCGATGGCCATCACGAATACGGCGATCCGGTCGGACACATCCGAATCCGTCACCGGTCTGTTGATCGCCGCGCAGGCGGGCGAAGGCGACGCTTGGAATCGGATCTATGGCCTGCTTTACGCCGATCTTCACCGCATCGCGCTCGCCCAGCTTCGGCGACGCCAGCACGCCGGGCACTCGGCGACCTCATTGGTCAGCGAAAGCTGGTTGCGGTTGTGCGGGGCCGAATTCACGGTCGAGGATCGACGCCACTTCACCGCGCTGATCGCTCGCGCCATGCGTTTCGTGCTGATGGACGAAGTGCGCCGCGAGACGGCCGAAAAACGCGGCGACGGCGAACGCGCTTTGGCGCTCGACGAGCGCATCGACGCCGCGCAAGACAACATGCTGTCGGAAATGATCGCGATCGATGCCGCATTGACGCGCTTATCGCGGGTCGATCGGCGTTTGGCGCAATTGGTCGAAATGCGCTATTTCGCGGGTTTGGAGGAAGACGAAATCGCGTTCGCGCTCGGCGTGACCGAGCGCACGCTGCGACGCGACTGGCGCAAAGCGCGCGCCTTCCTGGTCACGCAGCTCGGCGACGGCGTCGCGGATGCCGCGATCGCGCCCTGACGCGACCATCGCGCCTCCCGACGCATCCATGATCGGGGCACGCCGACACGAAGGCCGGCGAGGCCAGTGCGTTTTCATCGGCGCTCCGACCGTCGGCCTCGCCAAGGTCGGCGTCGCGAAGGAGGCCTCTTGAACGCCGAATCGAACGATCCGTTCGCGCGCGCGCTGTCGTTATTCGATCGTTACGCCGATTCGCCGCGCGTCTCGCTGATGGAGACGTTATCCGAGCTGCAGCGAGACGATCCCGAAGCCTGCGTCGCGCTATTGCGTTTACTCGCCGCCGACGCGCGAACGCATTCGTTCGCTTCGCCGCTTCGCTGGTTCACCGCGCTCAAGGACGACGCGCGAGAAGACGAACGTGCGGCGCTCAAAATTTGGCCCGATGGCACGCGCTTGGGGCCGTGGCGCATCGACGGCATCATCGGCGTCGGCGGAATGGGCGTGATCTACGCCGCGCACCGAGCCGACGGTCTCTACGAACGCGAAGTCGCGCTCAAGACCGTGCGCCCCGAACTCATGTCGCCCGCGTTGCGCGACGCATTCGCCAAAGAACGCAGTCATCTGGCGCGACTGGAGCATCCGTCGATCGTCGCTTTGCACGATGCGGGCGTGGAGAACGACGAGCAACCTTGGATCGCGATGCAGCGCGTTCACGGCGAACCGATCGACGTGTGGTGCGACACACGAAACGCCGATCTACGCACGCGCGTTCGACTGCTGATTCAAGTGTGCGATGCCGTCGCCTATGCGCACGCGCACGGCGTTCTGCACCAAGACGTCAAACCGTCGAATCTATTGGTGAACGAAGACGGCAACGTCAAACTCTTGGATTTCGGCCTATCCGCCATGCGCGCACCGCATGCGGATGGTGGGTTCGCGCGCATCGGCGTCAGCGCCGCCTATGCCGCCCCCGAAATCTTCGAGGGCGCGCCGCCCAGCGTCGCGATCGATGTGTATGCGCTCGGCGCGGTCCTGTATCGATTGCTTTGCGACGATTGGCCCTACGCTCCGATGTCGCTTCCGTTACCTGCGCCGCGGACCGCCGACGCTGCGATGCCGGCGAGCGAGCGTGCGCTGTCGCGCCCAGACTGCAGCGCTCGAAAACGCGGTTGTCGCGACGCGCGCAGGCTGTCGCACGCGCTTGCAGGCGACCTGGACGCCATCGCCTTGCGCTGCGTCCATCGCGATCCGACTGAACGCTATGCCGCCGTCGTGGATATCCGCGACGATTTGCGCGCGTGGCTGGACCGCCGTCCGGTCGAAGCGCGCAGCGGCGATTGGCGCTATCGCGCAGGGCGGTTCCTCCGCCGCAACGCGCTCGCGACCGCGCTGACCGTTCTGGCGTTCGCGGCCATTCTGATCATGAGCGGCGCGCTGCTGCGCCAGCGTGCGCGCGCCGACATGGCGGCGGAGAACGACGCGATTCTCAGCCGTCTGTTCGAGGATTCCTTGCGTGAGGCGACGCTGCGCTCGCTCCGCGACCCGCCGCGCAGATCGCTGGCGCTGTTGACCGACGCCGAGCGCCGATTGCGCGCCGATGCCGGCGCGGATCGGCCGCAGTTTCTCGCCCGCGGTCTGGTGGCGCTGGCGCGCGCGTATCTGTTGCGTTCGGACTTCGCGACCGCCGAACGCTTGTTGCTCGAATCGAAACGTCTGAGCGGCGACGATCCGCTGGTGCTCGCCAAGCGCAATGCGCTGCTCGCGAATCTGATGAACAAACGTTCGAAATGGCCCGAGGCCGAGCGCCTCGCGCGCGAAGGTGCGTCGACGCTCGGGACGATCGGGGGCGAGGACGCCGATCTCGCGCGGGTCGATTTGAATTATCAATGGGCGGTCTCGCGATGGCTGCGCGGCGACACCGGCGAGGCCTTGCGCATTCTGGATCGCACCATTGGCGCGGCGAAGCGCCTGGGCGAAAGCGGGCGGCCCGCCCTCGCTTCGCTGCTGCGCCAGCGCGCGACGGTACGCGCGGCGCTGGATCATTCCGGCGAAGCGGAGCGCGATTTGCGCGCAGCGCTGAACCTGTTGGACGACCAGAATCCGTTTCCCCTGAATCAGACGCGGCAAACGCTGGCCCTGCTGCGCGCGGCCGCGGGCGACCCCGACGAAGCGCACGCCCTGGCGGCGATAGCGCTGATGGACACCATCGCCGTGTTCGGCGAATCGCATGTCGAGACCGGGCGCGCCTGGCTGACCATTGCCAAGACCTGGCGCTCGTGCCGTGCCGATGCACGACGCGCGCGGATCGCGCTGCGACGTGCGGAGGCCATCATGACAGCGCAAGTGGGGGCGGCGCATCCGTTGCTGGAAGAGGTGTTGGGCATGCGCGCCGCCCTGGAGGTCGAACACGGGCAGACGAAGGCGGCCGTCGCGTACGCGCGTCGCGCCGCCGTCATCGCGTTGCGCACGCAGGGCCCCGACGACACCGCCACATGGCGACGCCGCAACGACCTCGCATCGCTCCTCATCGTTGCGGCGAGAGAGAGCGAAGGCGACGCGCGGCGCGAGCTTTATCGCGAGGCGGACGCTTTGCTGGCATCGACGATCGAAGCCAGCGAACGCGCCGGCAAGCGCTACGGCGATCCGTACGCCAACCGCGTCGGCCCGCTGTTGTTCTTCGGCCATATCGACGAAGCCGAACGGCACGCCCGAATCGCCGAAAAAACGGCGGCGATGCCCAAACGAAGCGAGATCGACCGCCATAACGCGACCTTCGCCCGCTTGCGCGTACGTTGGTCGCAGGGCCATCGCGACGAAGCGTCGGCGGAGTTCGACGCGCTGCGGCAGCGTCTGGCGGCGAATGGCTTGCGCCTGGATAGTCGCGGTCACATGCCGCTCATGGGGCATACCTTGATCGCGCGCACGGCGATTCTGCGCGCCGCATTGCCGAGCGAATGATCGTTCGACGGCCGTATCGTCGCGACACATCGCCTGCGGACGGACGGCGGCAGCATTGGTTATGCTGATCTCCTCGCCGTTCCGAATCCGACCATGTGCCTGATCGCGCTCGCTTGGCGGATGCATCCGCGCTACCGCTTGGTGTTGGCCGCCAATCGCGACGAATTCCATGCGCGACCCACGCTGCCGCTGGATGCGTGGCGCGACGATCCGCGGGTGATCGGTGGACGCGACGCGTTGCACGGCGGCGGTTGGTTGGCGCTGCGGGGCCGACGCTTGGCGGCGGTCACGAACGTGCGCCGCCCCGGCGATGATGCGGGCGATACGCGCGGCGCCTTGGTCGCAGCTTTCGTACAAGGCACGCACGCGGCGGACTCGACGACGATACTGGCGACGGGCGCGGCGCATGTCCGCCCGTTCAATCTACTGAGCTTCGACGGCGAAACGCTGACCTTCGCCAGCAATCGAGCGATCGACGAACACGGCCGAATGGGGTTCGCGATGCGCCCGCTGGCGCCCGGGATTCACGGCATCTCGAACGGCGCGTTGGATGCCCCGTGGCCGAAGACCGCCGCGTTGATGGCACGACTCGACGCATGGCGCGCATCGTCGGCCGCGCACGTTGATTCGCCCGACATCGCGCCGTTGTTCGACGCGCTCGCCGACCCGGCGACCGCGCCCGACGATGCGCTTCCCGACACCGGCGTCGGATTGGAACTCGAACGTTTCCTATCGTCCGCCTTCATCAAAAGCGAGCACTACGGCACGCGCGCCAGCACGGTGGTATTGATCGCCGACGATCATGCGCGCATCGTCGAACGAAGATTCGGACCGGAGGGCGTGTTGTTGGGCGAAACCGACCTGCGTTTCGAACTCGGGGAGACGGACGAACAATAAACCTACGACCGGATCATGCGTGGGTTACGGCCAGTACGTAGAGAACACCATCATCATCGATAGCGCGCGCAACGAACGCAATGATGAACCTCGCTACGCTCGCTACCACCCTACCCGCGCCATCCCGCATTCTTTTCCCAAAACGCCACACTGCGTCGATACGCGGCGCGATCGATCGGCACGTCGGAGCCGCCTTCCTGCACGCCCAGCGCGTTGCGCATCATCGTGATCGGCGTCATCGGGGTTTCTTCGGGCATCATCGTGTACAGGCAGCCGACGATGCCCCAATCCGCGTCGATGGGCGTGCCTTCCTTCGCCATTTGTTCGCGGCTGTACAAAATCGCGATCAGGTAGTCGGCGACCGGCGGCTCCACGCCCTCGAACCAGCGCACCAGCACCGGCAATTCGTCGGTGGTGCGGGCTTCGTAAGCGCTGCGCAAGAAACGGCGATTCTCGTCGTCGATGGGAATCGTCATGCACCTTGTCGAAGTCCAATTGCGATGAACGTGGAGTTTGCAGAACGGCGCATAACCATCGAGTACGGCAACGGGCGTTTCGTCGTTAAGACGACGGACGAATGCGTCCGGCGTGCAGTCCTGGACGGTGTTGCGGCGCGGTTCGGTGGGGAACAAGCGAGGACATGCGAATTCGGTGAGGACGATGGACATCGCGGGCATCGAGAGCGGGACGCGCGCAGTGTAACGCCCGGCCATGCGCTCGATTCGACCGAAAGCTTGATCGGCGACGCGTACCGATCGCGGCATCCGCATCGACGACGGAACCGACAGCGCAACGCAGAACGACCCAGAAGCCACCCCGAGCCGTTCGCGCATCGGTATGCGGGGCAGAAGCGCACATCCATCGCGATAAAAAGATATGATGCCGACGTTACGTCCGGACGCCGTCATGACCGCTCTTTCCTTCGAGTTCTACCCGCCCAAGACCGACGAGCAACGCGCGCAGCTCGACCGCACCGTCGCCAAACTCAAACCGCACGGGCCGGATTACGTGTCCTGCACGTTCGGCGCCGGCGGCTCGACGCTCAGCTACACCTCCGAAACCGTGCGGCACCTCAAGCAGGAACACGGCCTCGACGCTGCGCCGCACCTGTCCTGCATGGGCGGCAGCCGCGAAGAAATCCGCGAACTGCTGCAGTTATATCGCGCCCTGGGCTGCAAGCGCATCGTCGCGCTGCGCGGCGACCTGCCCTCGGGCATGGCGCGCATGGGCGACCTGCGCTACGGCTCGGATTTGGTGGCCTTCATCCGCGCCGAGCACGGCGATCATTTCAAAATCGAAGTCGGCTGCTACCCCGAAATCCACCCGCAAGCCGAGGACGCGCTCGCCGATCTGCACCATTTCAAAACGAAAATGGACGCCGGCGCGAACGCGGCGATCACCCAGTATTTCTACAATCCCGACGCGTATTTCCGCTTCGTGGACGACGTGCGCAAACTCGGCGTCGATGCGCCGATCGTGCCGGGCATCATGCCGATCTCGAACTTCAGCCAACTCAAGCGTTTTTCCGAAGCTTGCGGCGCCGAGATTCCGCGTTGGGTCGCCAAGCGCATGCATGCCTTCGGCGACGACGCCGATGCGATCCGCGATTTCGCCGCGGATGTGGTCGCGGCGATGTGCGCGCGCTTGGTCGCCGGCGGCGCGCCGGGGCTGCATTTCTACACGCTGAACTTGGCCAAACCGACGCAGTCGGTCTTGGCCCGATTGGGCTGAATGCGGCCGCGCGCGCGGATGCTCGTCGGGTTCGCAACTGCTACCCTGCGGCCATGATGCGTTCGCCCGGTTCGCCGCTTCCTTTCGTTCTGCTCTTCGCCCTGGCGATGGCGTGGCTGTGGCCGGGCGCCGCGCAGGCGCAGGTGATTCGTTGCACCACCGACAGCGGCGCAGTGGTCTACACCGACAAACCCTGTTCGGCCATCGGCGCCAGCGAGCGCCTACCACGCGGCGCGGCGATTCAAGGCACCGGCGTGAGGCGTTTGGGTTGCGCCCGCAACGTGCAGGATCTGATTTACGAGATTACTTCCGCCATCGATCAACACGACATCAATCGCCTCGGTTCGGTGTATCACTGGGTCGGTATCGGCGACGAGAGCGGCAGCCGCATTCTCGATCGTTTGCAGGCCATCGTCGATCGACCTCTGGTGGATATCGTCGCCCTCCGCAGCGCACCGCGCGAAGAATCGTATATTCCCGATATGCCGATTCAGGCGGAAACGAATGCCTCCGCACCCGTCGGCATGGGCACGGGCGCATCGATGGGCGATGCGGAAACGGCTGCCCCGCCGCGGCGCACGCGCGGCGGCGGTTTGGTCGGCTTGCGCCTCGAACAAACCTTGCGCAATAGCGCCACGCCGTCGCGCACGGTGTTCGGTTTGCGTCGACATTTCGATTGCTGGTGGATCGTGCTGTCGTCGCCGTGACCGATACGCATTCGCGACGCTCTGCGTTGCGCGCAATATCTTTCTGAGAAATCTCCGAACAACGCCATCCAAGCGTCGTTCCCATGTCGCGACCGAGCAGCGCCCGATGCGCGCGCGTCGCTACAATCGTCTGCGCGCTGGAAACGCGAGCGCAGTCTTCTTCCCGCGCGGAAACTCTGAGCAGTTCAGAGCGTTTCTGACATCGCGCCGCGCTAATGTTTCTCGCTTTTCGTGATGATGGGCCGTAAAAAACGGGAATCGGCGCGCATTCATGAACACGCGTCGCATCGGCCCTTGCATCCTGCACGCGCGCGCAGGACGATGCGCATAGGGGAAGGGTCCGAGCGATCATCACAGCGTCCGGACATTGCGCCTTTGGGGGCACCCATCGCTCGGACGTCGCAATGGATTGGATATCGTAGACAAGGGAGAATGTCGTATGAAACGTTCCACGTTGTTCAGCGCGATCGGCATCGTCGCCGTCGCGGGCGTCACCGTGTTCGCTTCGCAAGCCGCGCGCCAACCGTTGTTCACCGCCGCCGCCGCGCAAACCGCGCGCGCCGCGGACGCCAGCTACAGCGCATTGGCCGGCGACCGCGCGACGGTCGGTCTGCAACTGGTGCAAGCCGATGCGAGCCAAATCGCCGATACCGCCGAGAGCCTGCAACTCTCGATCGGCGGCGGCGATCTGGTCGCGCGCAAAACCTCGTTCATCCGCAACCAAGACGGCACGCAAGTCTGGCAGGGCCAACTCGGCAAAGATCCGGGGCTGCTCGGCAGGCTCGCGAACCGCGTCGGCGGCGAAATCGAGAACGACCCGAACAATTCGGTCATCATCGTCCGCAACGGCGACAAACTGACCGGTACGCTTCGCGTCGACGGCGATCTGTACGCCTTGCGTCCGCTGCGTTCCGGCGGCCACGCCATCGCCCGCATCGACGAATCGCGGATGCCGGCCGATCATCCGGCCGAGTACGCATTGCTGCCGAAAATCCAGATGCCGCAACCGATCAGCACGAAAGCGATTAGCACCATCCGCGTGATGGTGGTATCCACCCAATCGGCCGCCGCCGCCAGCGGCGACATCGTCGGGTTGGTCAATCTCGCCGTCGCCGAAAGCAACACCGGTTACGCCAACAGCGGCGTGGAGATCAACCTGCAACTCGCCGGTAGCTACACCACGACGTATGTGGAATCCGGCAGCTTCAGCACCGATCTGACGCGTTTCCGCGGCACCACCGACGGTTTCATGGACACCTACCACACCACCCGCAATACGGTCGCGGCCGACGTGATGATGCTGTTGATCAACAACGCCTCGTCCTGCGGTCTGGCCTCGGGCATCGGTTCGACCGCCACGACGGCCTTCGCCGTCGCGCATTACGGTTGCGCCACCGGCTACTACTCGTTCGCCCACGAAATCGGCCATCTGCAGTCGGCGCGTCACGACATCGCCACCGACCCGACGCTGACGCCTTACGCCTACGGTCACGGTTTCCGTTCCCCGACCAACGCCTGGCGCACGATCATGGCCTATAACTGCACCACGGGCTGCCCGCGCATCAACTACTGGTCCAACCCGGCCAAGACCTATCTGGGGCAGGCGATGGGCAACACGACCCGCGCGCATAACCAACGCGTCTTGAACACCACCAAAGCCGCGATCGCCGCATTCCGCTGATCCGTCGATCTCCGGCTGATGTCGCGCATCACGGGACGGGGCCGAAAGGCCCCGTCTTCGTTCGCGGCCCGTCGTCGGCCGCCGGCCCTACGCTAAACTACGCGCCTTATCGACGAAGGCGGACCGCCATGACCCAGCGTTATCCCGAATGGATTTGGCACAACGGCACCATCAAGCCCTGGGCGGAGGCGACCACGCACGTGATGGCGCACGTCGTGCATTACGGTTCGTCTGTGTTCGAGGGCATCCGCTGCTACGACACCCCGAACGGCCCGGCGATCTTCCGCCTCACCGATCACAACCGGCGCCTGTTCGCCTCGGCCAAGATCTACGACATGGCGATGCCCTACTCGCTGGACGAGATCAACGCCGCCTGTCGCGACGTGCTGAAAGCCAACGACTTCACCACCGATTATCTGCGCCCGGTCGCGTATCGCGGATTGGGCGGCTTCGGCTTGTCCGCCGACACGCCCACCGACATGGCCGTCGCCACCTGGAAAATGGGCCAGTACCTCGGCGCCAGCGTGTTGGAGCAAGGCATCGACGCCTGCGTCTCCAGTTGGCAGCGCTTCGCCCCGAACACCATTCCCGCGGGCGCGAAAGCAGGCGGCAATTATCTGTCCGGCCAACTCGTCGCCCGCGAAGCGCGGCGTCTGGGTTTCGGCGAAGGCATCGCCCTCGCTTCGACCGGCTTGCTCAGCGAAGGCGCGGGCGAAAACCTCTTCCTCGTCTTCGGCAACGAACTGCACACCACCCCGGTCAGCGCCGCGCTGCTCAACGGCATCACCCGCAACACCATCCTCACGCTCGCACAAGACGCCGGCTTCCGCATCGTCGAACGCGACCTCCCGCGCGAATATCTGTACCTCTGCGACGAACTCTTCATGTGCGGCACCGCCGCCGAAATCACCCCGATCCGCTCCGTCGACGGCCGCCAAGTCGGCGCCGGCAAACCCGGCCCGGTCACGCGTCAGTTGCAGGAACTGTTCTTCGGCTTGTTCGACGGCAAGACGCCGGATCGGTATGGGTGGTTGGAGCGGGTGTAAGGGTTCTCTAATCTCGGCAAGCACCCAACGAGGCTCAGCCGCTCGAGAAGAAAAGGAATCGGACTCGTACACGCCCCCTCTCCCCGCAACGCGGGGAGAGGGCCGGGGTGAGGGGCGAACTGAGCGACGGACATCCTCGTTTACGAGAAACGCGTGCCGCCAACAACGTCCAGAAGCCGCCTCTCAGCAATGAAGCATCGCCCTATTGTTCACTCGCTGATATTGCTACCCTAAACTTCAGGAGTCGCCTCGATGAGGATGCGACGACAAAGGACTGCAAGGGGGGCTATGCTGAGTAAATTCATGCCGGGGCACCAGTTTATCCTAGCGGCAATAAGATTAGTCGCGGTGGTCGTTGCGCTGGCTTATTTGGTTTCAGGCGTACTGGCGCTGCTGATTTCTGTCGTGTTATGCGCCTCGATCTGGATGCTCAGAGCCGCCGTGATGCCATCGCATTACGGGAATGCCAAAGTCAGATTATTCTTGCTGGCTTGCTTCTTTGAGCGAATCCAAATCGAAATCCAGAACGCTATCGGCTCTTCGCAACGCAAGCGGCTTTCGAATCTTCAGCATGCCATCCGCTCGGGCCGCGATACACAAGGCTTTCTGTTTCTTGGCGCTCCAAGTTCTGGCAACAACATCGCGTTACACGAACTAGCCCAGTGCGGGCCTCGAAGCTTATTGATATCCGCTGGCAGGAAGCAGTTCAGGACTGATCTGAGGACCATGGTACAGCGATGATACCGACCCCAAACCCGATTAATCAGTATCACGTATTCCTTGCCTCGCCCGGTGACGTGGCGGCGGAACGGCAGTACGTCCGCAGATTCTTCGATGACTACAACCGGCATACGGCCCATCTTTGGCGCGCCAGATTCGAAGTTGTGGACTGGGAGAACTACGCGAATATCGGTGTTGGCCGGCCGCAAGAACTGATCACCCAGCAAACGCTGGAGAAGCACAAACAATCTCTGGCCTTAGTGATCGGCATCATGGGCCAGCGGTTCGGGTCGCCGACCGGAAAGGCGGAATCGGGGACCGAGGAAGAGTTCAATTGGGCGATGGAGAGCCACAAAGGAACGGGCTTTCCGGAGATCAAGTGGTTTTTCCGCAAGATGGATACGTTGCAGTTGCCGTCCGATCCCGACGAGGCGGATGCTGCACTCGAACAATGGAAGAAAGTCCGCGCTTTCCGCAAGTGGATGCAATCCCTAGACAATCCGGTCTTCTATACGGAGTATCCGGGTTCGGCTGCATTTGCCGAAGTGTTCGCGCACGACCTCAACCTATGGCTGGCCGATCCGGTACGCCCATGGGCCGCACAACGGACGGCCCACCTTACGATCACAAGCGGCACGGCTGCGGCCGCAATGCCCGCCGAGTTCGATGCAGAACACTACCGGACTTCAGTGCTGAAACGTTATGACAAGCTCAATTTCGAGATGCTCGACACCACCGGTGCGTTCTATAGCGCAGTCCGCCTTTGGAGCGTCTTCGTGCCGCAGTCCGTGCGGGAATGCCACCAATACAACCCGCGACTGCTGGAAATCCCGAAGGAGCACCAGCGGCGGTTGTTGGATGCCGGCGAGATCACCGCAAAAGAACTGGAGGAAGCCGAGCAGCAGGCAGATCGGCTACGTCAGGCGTACTTCCAACAGCCGCTTCGCCCTGTACTGGAGGTCGTGGACAATGCCTTTCGTGCATCGTCGGCAGGGACCGGGCGCAAGCTGGTCATCCTCGGCGATCCCGGCTCCGGTAAGTCGTCGCTGATTCGCTATCTCGCCCTGCGCTGGGCGGGCATTGCCCCGCCGGCAGCCCGGGACACACAGCCGATTCCCCTGGTCGTCGAGTTGGGGGCCTACGCCCGCTGGGAGTGCGATGGGCGCAAGGATCTCATCCGCTACCTGGAAGAAGGCAGAATCTGGCACGAATGGCAGCAGGGTCTGCTCGGTCGGCTGCTTGAACAGCCCGGGCGGGTCGTTCTGTTGCTAGATGGCTTGGACGAGGTGTTTGACGTGCAAGCGCGGGCATTAATTGTCAACGATATCCAGCGCTTCTGCAGCCGGTATGCCGATGTTCCTGTCGTCCTCACCTCGCGCGTGGTGGGCTATCAGGCGCAGGCCTTGCGCGACGCCGGGTTCCAACACTTCATGTTGCAGGATTTGGACTCCGCGCAGATCACCGACTTCTTGAATCGCTGGCACGAAGTCACGTTCGACGACACGACACAGGCGGCACCGAAACGCGACCGCCTGCAGAAGGCGATACATGACTCCAAGCCTATCGCCATGCTGGCCGGTAACCCGCTTTTGCTGACGATGATGGCCGTTCTGAACCGCAATCAGGAACTGCCGAGGGACCGGGCCGACCTATACGGTCAAGCGTCGCGGGTGCTGCTGCACCAATGGGACACCGAGCGCGCACTGGCTGACTTTCCGGGAATGAGCAACGAGATCGACCTGCGTGCGAAGAACGACATCCTCCGCCGCATTGCTGCGCACATGCAGGCTGGCCCAGGCGGTCTGAAGGGCAATCTGATCGACGGCGCAACGCTGACCGGGTTGATTGAGGGCTATTTGCAGAATGAACTGCGCTTCACTCGGGCCCGCGCTGCAGCGCAGGCAGTCGTCGATCAACTGCGCCAGCGCAACTTCATCTTGTGTTTCATGGGCGCGGACAGCTACGCATTCGTACATCGCACCTTCCTGGAATATTTCTGTGCAGCGGATTTCGTCCATAAATTCAACGTAGCGAAGACGCTGGATCTCGACGGCTTGATTGCTCTATTCGACCAGCATTGCCGCGATGACGAGTGGCGGGAGGTATTGCGGTTGATTTGCGGTCAGATCGACGAGCATTTTGTCGGGTGCTTGGTTGAGCACTTGGCTACACGGACGGATTTGGAAAGCTGGGACGGTGAAACACCGCTGCCGGAATTACGGCTGGCAATTGACTGCTTGAACGAAGCAAGGAATATTGCGCGGCTCGAACGTGCCGGCTCGATTCTCATAGAAGAATTGCTAAAGATCTATATTCCCGGAAAGGGGTCGAGTGGCTTTCATGATCTGCTGCTTGCATCTCAGCGCGAGATCGGCAGCCGATGGCCGGGGGCGGGATCGCTGCATCTGGCCATTCTTGACCGTCAATCCGAAGCACATGACTACAGTTTGATCGCTGTATACCTAGTCGAGTTCCTAGCCTGTGTTCGTCCAGATCGGCAGCTATTCGAGAGCATGATAGCTTCGAAGAAGATTTGTCTGCGCTGGGGTGCCTTTTCGCAGCTGGCAAAGACTTGGCCTGACCAGACTACTCGCGACCTACTAACACAATACGCCACCCAAGATGAGAACTCTCTTATCCGCTGCCTTTTGCTTCTGTTGCATACTGGGGTGTGGCCGGACCAAACCACCCGTGACCTGCTCGTCCAGCGCATCGCACAGGACCCGGACGTTAATCCTCGTGGAGCGGCCTTTTCTATGCTGGGCATGTTGCACTCCGAGTTCGGTCATATTTTGCTGACACAAAAGATCGACGGGTCATGGCCGTATCTCGATCCCCTCGAACCAATCCCACGCCAGCACATCGAGAAAGCGGCACAGGAAGCTGGCATCCATCCCGACGAGATCGACGCCCAAGTCGCCTCGCTCTCGGCTCATATGGGGTGGGACATCACGGCTGGGGCAAAAGCTGAAGGTATAGAACAATCTCAATTTGAAAAAACAAAGATAGACCGCTGGCTTGGCCTTGACCGCTAAATGACTTTTAGTTCACCGATTCACAGCACTCAAGCTGCATCACTCTATCTCAATAAGCAAAACAGGCACCATAATCGCGCAATCAACCCCCCGCCGCAAACCTCAACTTCGCCACCACACCGCGCTCCGCGCCCGGCATGATCCGCACGTCCCTGCCGTAGAGCACGCACAACCAGCGCACGATCGACAGGCCGATGCCGCCGCCTTGGGTGTGTTCGGCGTGGCTGCCGTGATCGCGGCGCTTGAATAAATATGCGGCATATCAAGCGCTCAAGCCTAGCCGACGTCGATCAAGGCGGCAACGCGGTCGTACGCCGATCGAGCTGTTATTCGTGTGTTTCGCACTATTTCCGTTCGAATTTTCCACCGCCGATTTCGGCCTCATGAGAATTCGACCGCCGCTCGAAACTTGGCTATGCTTAAAAAAACGATCAAAGCCGGCGAAGATGGGCTCTTTAGGCCAAAGCAGCAAAACGAAATTGCACATTGGGTCTTGCCGGATCGATCTCGAGCGCGCGCTCGTTCTCAGCAGCGACCCCGGCATGTCGTTGACGCCTCGCGCCGAAGCATTGCTCATACTTCTCTGCCGGCATGCGAACGACCTTGTGACACGCGAACAGATTCACGACGATGTCTGGGCAGGGCGCGTCGTCGAAGACCCCGCGATCACCAACTGCGTTTCGCAAGTGCGCAAGGCGATCGGCGACCACGATAAAAGCGTGCTGCAGACGCGATCGAAGCGAGGCTATCTGCTGGTCGTTCCGGATTCGGCGTGGATCGCCGATAAGGAACCGACGGACTTGGCCGCATCTGATTCGAAGGGTTACGAAGCGGATTCGACGATCGCTTCCGAGTGTATCGACCCCGACCGACGATCGGTTTCATGGACATCGACGACCGACCGAAGCGCTTCGAGCGCTTTCCTCAAGCGCGCTACGATCAAGCGAATTGGACGATTCGCATTGGTATTCGGCGCCGTCGCTCTACTGCTTCTGAGCGCCTTCAAGTTCGTGCCCGGATGGGGTCGGACGCTGCCCGATACCGTCAATTCGGAAATATCCGTGTCGATTCTGGCGCCGAAAGATCTCGCATGGCTTCGGACGAGCCTTCTGCGCCTTGTCGTGGAGCATACGTATCTGCGCGATTTCGATGTGGTGCTCTTCGACGACGCGCGAAAGACGAAACATTTTTCCAGCCCTCACTTGCAGATCGTCATCCATGAGGTTTCCCACAAAAGTATTTCGGCGGAAATTTCGATCGACCATGCCGGCAAGCGTTTGCAAAAGCGCTATCTCGGTAACGCCAACGGCGTGGCCTCCGCTGTCGAAAAAATGATCGAAGACGGGCTAGGAATGCCGCAAGCAAGACCGACGCCAGCAGTCGACGCGCTGATTTCAGGACTGACCGCCGAATTGACCGGCGACAATCAAACGGCGCTGTCCGAACTCCATCGTGCGATCGCTCGCGACAACGACCTTGTCGATGCGAAAATTGCGATGGCCCGCGTTTACGCCGAGCAAGGAAGAATCAAGCGTGCGCTTCGTCTTATCGACGATATGAACGATCGAGACGACTTGAGTCGCGATGACCGATGCCGAATCGCCGATCTATTCGTCTTGATCGCACAGCATCGGGCGGCTCGCGAAAAAATTCCACCTTTCTGCATCGCGGCGAACACGGCCGCCAAGCTCAACGATTTGAAATTTCGCGATGTTTTGCGCGATTTCAGACAGCAGGATGCGGGGGAAATGGGGCCGACGCAGTGGCGCGGCTGGATCGATTCGGCGATCGAAGCGCACCTGAGGCTACAAGAATTTTCGCAGGCGGGGGCTTTGATCGAAGGCAGCTCGCGCATCGCCGCCGATTCCGGTTGGCGGCATGCCGATGCCGA
>Ga0075158_10001809_pt1 | contig 15976 bp, 14 predicted proteins | sample JI91814BDNA_FD_70968 | JGI IMG/M metagenome (GOLD analysis project Ga0075158, IMG submission 70968) | Wastewater effluent complex algal communities from Wisconsin, to seasonally profile nutrient transformation and Carbon sequestration -... | ecosystem: Engineered > WWTP > Effluent > Algae... | reverse complement strand
GATGCCGGCGCGACGCAGGTCGCGATCTCGACCGCAGCGGCCGCACTCTATTACGAAGGCATGGGCCAGAACTGGGAGCGCGCCGCGATGATCAAGGCGCGTGCGGCCGCCGGCGATATGGCGGTGGGCGAGGCCTTTATCGGCGAGCTGCGGCCGTTCGTCTGGCGCAAATATCTGGACTATGCGGCGGTGGAGGACATCCAGTCGATCAAGCGCCAGATCAACGCCCACAAGGGCGGAACGGACATGGAGGTCGCCGGCCATGACGTGAAGCTCGGGCGCGGCGGCATCCGCGAGATCGAGTTCTTCGCGCAGACCCAGCAATTGATCCTGGGCGGCAGATATCCGGTATTGCGCCAGCGCCGTACGCTGGATGCGATCCGGGCGCTGACGGCCGAGAATGTGGTGAGTGTCGAGGCCGAGACCGACCTCGCGGCCGCCTATCGCTGGCTGCGCACCCTGGAGCATCGCATCCAGATGGTGGCGGACGAGCAGACGCACCGCATTCCCGAGCGTGAGGCAGAGCGCGCCAATGTCGCGCACTTCATGGGGTTTGCGGATCTCGCTGCGTTCGACGCAGCGGCGCTGGAGGTGTTCCGCACGGTCGAGCGCCACTATGCAGCGCTGTTCGAGGGCTCAGCGCCGCTCGGCGCGGCGGACGGGTCGCTGGTCTTCACCGGCGTGGAGGACGATCCCGAAACGCTGAAGACTCTGGCACGGCTGGGCTTCAAGCGTCCGGAGAGCGTGTCGGCGGCTGTGCGCGGCTGGCATCACGGGCGCATGGCGGCGACCCGCAGCGCCCGGGCGCGCGAGCTGCTGACCGCACTAAAGCCTGCCTTGCTGGCGGCGTTGGCGAAAACCGCCGATCCCGATACGGCCTTTGCCCGCTTCGATACGCTGCTTCACGGCTTGCCGGCAGGGGTGCAGCTTTTCTCGCTGCTGAAGGCCAATCCGTGGCTGCTGGATGTTCTTGCCGAAGTCTGCGGCGGGGCCCCGCGTCTGGCGCGCCATCTGGCGCGGACGCCAGCCGTGCTCGATGCGCTGCTGGATCCCGCCTATCTCAGCGAAGCGCCCGTGCGCGCGGATGCCGATGCCGCCTTCGCCCGCGCGCTGGACGAGGCCAGCGACTACGAGCCGATGCTGGATGCGGCGCGCCGAACGGCGCGCGAGCTGCAGTTCCGTGTCGGCTTCCAGTTCCTGCGCGGCGTGATGGGGCCGGAGGAGGTGGGGTCGGCCTATGCCATGGTCGCCGAAAGCGCTCTGCTGGCCGTAACGGCGCGGGTGCGCACGGCCTTCGAGGCGCAGCACGGCCGTGTGCCGGGAGGTGGCTTTGCCATCGTCGCGTTGGGCCGCCTGGGGGCGGCGAAGATGACGGCGGCGTCCGATCTCGATCTCGTGTTCCTCTATGACCACGACGACGATGCCGGGATGTCGGACGGAGCTTCACCGCTGACGCCCAGCGTCTATTTCGGCCGGCTGTCGCAACGCCTGATCGCGGCCATCACCGCGCCGACGGCGGAGGGCAAGCTGTACGAAGTCGACATGCGCCTGCGCCCCTCGGGCAGCAAAGGTCCCGTTGCGGTGCGGTTGGAGACATTTCGCGCCTACCAGACGGGCGAAGCGTGGACCTGGGAGCGCATGGCGCTGACACGTTCGCGCGTACTGGCGGCGGATGAGCCGTTCGGCGCGCGGGTGACCGAGACAATCCTGGACGTGCTGACCAGCGCGGGGTCGCGCGCGGACATCAATGCCGACGCAGCGTCGATGCGCGGGCGGCTGCTTCGCGACAAGCCGGGCAAGGGGCCGTTCGATCTGAAGACCGTGCGCGGCGGGATGATCGATGTCGAATTCATCGCCCAGGCCGGGCTGCTGGCCGCCGGGCCGGCGCACCCGGACATCTTTACCGGCGCGACGCAGCTTGCCCTCGCCAACCTGTCGGATATCGGTGCGCTGTCGGCGGACGACTATCACGCGCTGGCGGAAGCCTATCTTCTGTATTCGCGCGTCAATCATATGCTGCGCCTGACATCGGAAGACGATGCAGCGGCGCTGGAAGAAGAAGGGCTTCAGCGCCTGCTGGTGCGCGCGGCAGGCGCGGAGAACTTTGCGGCGCTGAGTGCGACCCTGACCGCGACTGAGGCCGATATCGCCGACCGTTTCGTCAGGCTGGTCGGCCAGCCCGCCTAGGTCTTCGGCAGCAGGACCATCGAGTTGTCGCCCCATGACACAGTGACGTGCTCGCCGGGGCTGAAGCTTGCGAGGGTCGAGCGGTCGCCCTGTTCGGTCGCGACCTGAAGTGGTGCGGCGCGGCCCTCGATTGTCACCTGATAATGGTTGCGGTCACCCAGATAGGCGCAGGCGCCGATCGTGCCCTTCACGCCCTTTTCGCCTGGATGCGGCGCGCCGCGCACCACATCCAGCTTCTCCGGCCGTGCGCCGATCAGAACTTCCGCGCCGGCCGTCGCGAAGCTGTAGTCTGCAGGCAAAGGCGAGTTGATGAGGCCAAGGCCCTCCACCTCGACCACCGCGACGGTCGGCTCGATCGCCTTCACGATGCCCGGCATGAAATTCATCGTGCCGATGAAGTCAGCGACCTCGCGGCAGTTCGGCGATTCGTAGAGTTCGCGCGGGCTGGCGATCTGCAGCACCTTGCCCTTCTGCATCACGGCGATGCGGTCGGAGAGCGACAGCGCCTCCTCCTGATCGTGCGTGACGAAGATGAAGGTGATGCCGACCTGCTGCTGCAGCATGCGCAATTCAAACTGCATCTGCTCGCGCAGTTTCTTGTCGAGCGCGCCCAGCGGCTCGTCCAGCAGCAGCACCTTGGGCCGGTTGACGAGGGCGCGTGCGAGGGCGACGCGCTGACGCTGGCCGCCGGACATCTGGTCGGCGCGGCGGCGCTCGAACCCGTCCATGCGGATCATGCCCAGCGCTTCCTTCACGCGGCGATCCAGCTCGGCCTTTGGCAGCCTCAGCTTGCGCAGGCCGTAGGCGACGTTGTCGTACACGTCGAGGTGCGGAAAAATCGCATAGCTCTGGAACACCATATTCGTCGGCCGCTTGTTGGCCGGAACGCCAGTGACAGGCTGGTTGTCGATGTAGATTTCGCCCTCGGTCGGGAATTCGAACCCGGCAATCATCCGCAGCAAGGTGGTCTTGCCGCAGCCCGATGGACCGAGCAGGGAAAAGAACTCGCCCGGCTTGATGGAGAAATGCGCGTCGTCGACCGCGTGAAAGCTGCCAAAGCGCTTGGTGATGTGCTCGATACGGATGTAGTCGCCGCTGCTCATGTCGATCACACGCCCACGTTGACCTTGCCGCCGCCCGAGCCTGCCTGCCTAAGCCATTCGGCAAGGACGACCAGTACGATCGAGACGACGAGAATGATGGAGCCGAGCGCCAGCGTCGGCGGGAAATTTGAAGGGAAGCGCAGGCCGCTCCAGATATAGAGCGGCAGCGTCTGTTCGGTGCCCTGCAGGAAGAAGGCGAGCAGGAATTCATCGAACGAGACGATGAAGGTGAGGAGCAGGCTGGAAACCACCGCCGGCATGATGAGCGGGAAGGTCACGCGCCAGAACGTCATCCATCCCGTCTCACCCAGATCAAGCGAGGCTTCCTCAAGGCTCTTGTCGAACCCGTCGAGACGAGCGACCAGCACCGCCATCGCGAACGGCGTGCAAAGCAGGACGTGACCTGCCGCAATCGTCAGGAGAGACAGCGGAATGCTGACAACGTTCAGGATGATGAGCAGAGAGAGGCCGAGCAGGATTTCCGGGATGAACAGGGGCAGGGAGATGAGGCCCATCACGAAGCCCTTGCCGGGAATGGCGTAGCGGGTGATCGCCTTGGCCGCGAGAAGTCCGAACAGGGTGGCGGTGACGGAGGCGATCACGCCGACCTGGATGGAGTTCCAGAGCGCCTTGTGCATCTCCTCCTTCGCGAACATCTGCTCGTACCATTGGGTGGTGAAGCCCTTGATCGGGAAATCGATCACCTTCTGGTCGGCGAACGAGAAGATCGGCAGCACCAGCATGGGCGCGTAGAGGAAGGCGAGATAGAGGAAGGCGAAGAGGGTGATGCCCCAGCTTTTCTCGCCGACCTTCTTCAGGGGTTTGGCCGCGCTCATTTCAGTGACCTCGCGGCGGCCCTTAGCGCGGCGACAAAGAAATAGACGGCGAACGCCACCATGATCATCGAGACGATGGCGGTGGTCGCTGCCAGTGGCCAGTCGTTCGACTTGATCTGCCCCTGGATGATGTTGGCGATCATGAAGGTCGAGGGTTTGCCGCCGCCGATCAGCGAGGGCGTAACGTAGTCGCCGATGGTCGGCACGAAGATCAGCGTCATCGCCGAAATCACGCCCGGCAGCGACAGGGGGAAGGTGATGCGCCAGAAGCGCCGCATCGCGCCATCGCCAAGGTCGGCGGCCGCCTCCAGCAGTGTGCGGTCGATTTTCTCAAGACTCACATAGATCGGCAGGATCGCGAAGGCAGCCCAGGCATGGGTGAGAGCGATCACCACCGCCCCCGGCGTCGCCCGCAATTCGTCGGGCATGATGACGCGCAGGGCAAAGACGCGAAGCAGATAGCTTGTCCAGAACGGGATCGTCAGCAGGATCAGCCAGATGAACTTCGAGTTCTTGGCGTGGAAGGCGACGTAGTAGGCGACCGGATAGCCTAGCAGCACGGTCAGGAAGGCGGCCGCCGCCGCGATCCACAGCGAGCGCAGGAGGACAGGGTAATACTTGGTCGAGACCTCGGCGTAGTTCGCGATGGTCAGATCAGTGTTGAGGTTCAGGCCTTCCTGCTTCCAGAAGCTGTAGAGCAGCATGATGCCCAGCGGCGCCGCGAGGCCGACGACCATCAGGATCGTCGTGGGGCTGAGCAGCGTCCAGCCGCGCAGGGCCTCTGACCGTGTGAAGGCCGCGCCCCATGAAGGCTGCTTGGCCGCTTTTGTCTGTCCCGCCCTATCGGCCGCCAAACGCACCCCCGCGCGATGATCCCGGGTCAAAGTCTTTCGCAGAATGCGGCGCGCCGCAACCGCAATGCAGCAATTTGCCGCTTGTCGATCCCGTCAGGCCCGCAGCCATGTCTGGAATGCGGCGAGGGCCGGCGATCCCGACTTGCCGCGCAGGGTTGCCAGCCAGTAGGCGCCTGTTTCCACCGAGATGGAAAAGGGCTGCACGAGTCGCCCCTCGGCGATATCGCGTGGAAACATGGCAGGCGGCGCCAGTGCGACGCCTTCGCCGGCGAGTGCCGCCTGAACCATCGTGAGCGAGGCATCGAAGACGGGGCCGTTGGCCGCAATCGTCTCGCTGAGGCCGGCTGCGGCAAACCAGGCGGGCCAGTCCTGCACGCGGTAGGAGCGCAGTAGTGTGTGTCTGGCAAGGTCAGATGGTTGGCGCAGGGACGCCGCGATCGCGGGCGTGCACAGGGGCGCAAGCGGCGCGTCGAGAATGCGCTCAGCTTCCGTGCCCGGCCATGCACCGTCGCCGTAAAGAATGGCAGCATCCAGCCCTTCGGCCGCGAGATCGGCGCGGTTGTTGTTGGTGAGCAGCCTCAGGTCGATATAGGGGTGGGCCTCGCGGAACGTCTTGAGGCGGGGCAGCAGCCAGCCGACGGCGAAGGTTCCGACTGCGCTGACGGTCAGCACCTCGCGCAGTTGTCCGCCCTGAAAGCGATCAAGCAGCCGCCCGATCCGGTCGAAGGATTCCGACAGCGCCGGTAGCAGCGCGACGCCCTCATCGCTGAGCATCAGTCCGCGCGGGCCGCGATGGAAAAGCTTCACACCGAGACGCTCCTCCAAACCCTTCACCTGGTGGCTGATCGCTGCCTGGGTGACGTAGAGCTCCTGCGCCGCCTTCGTAAACGAGCGATGCCGGGCCGAGGCCTCGAAGGCGCGGAGGGCATTGAGGGGCAGGTTGGGGCGCGACATGGCCTAGTTATTCTATTGCTCCGCCATAGGTAACATCGTTTGCGGCCAAGGCTGCCTTGAATCACACTCGTACTAGGCTGATTTGACCCGAGGAAATCTGGCGGACCCCATGAAGAAAACTAATGTCTCTCTGTTGCAGCGCGGGCTGACCCGCCGCCAGTCCCTGCTTGGCCTTCTTCCCGCCGCCGCGGCGATCGCGATGATCGGCCGTGTCCGCGCCGCGCAGCCGGACAGTCTGGAAGCCGAACTCGCTGAACTGGAGCGGCGCGAGGGCGGTCGCCTGGGTGTGACGGTGATCGACACTGGCTCGGGTACGGTCCGCGGTCATCGTCAGAATGAGCTGTTCGCGCTCTGCTCGACATTCAAATTCGTCCTGGCTGCCGCGATTCTTCAGCGGCACGACGCGGGCAGCGTCAGTCTCGACCGTGCCCTTGGCGTGGCGCAGGCCGACATCATGCCGAACTCTCCCGTGACCGAGGGAAGGGCTGGCAAGACCATGACGGTCGGCGAACTCTGCCACGCGACGGTCACCACCAGCGACAATGCGGCGGCGAACATCCTCCTGCGTGAGCTGGGTGGCACGGAGCCGGTCACAGCGTTTCTGCGGGGCCTGGGCGATACCGTCACGCGGCTCGACCGCATTGAGCCGCATCTCAATAACGCGGACATTGCATCGGGAGATACGCGCGACACGACGTCGCCCGCCGCGATGGCCGCGACGCTGCGCACGATCATGCTGGGCGATGTGCTGACGCCGGCCTCGCGCGAGATCATCACCGGCTGGATGAAGGCGACGGTGACGGGACGGGACCGTCTGCGCCGTGGCCTGCCGGCTGACTGGATTCTCGGCCACAAGACAGGCACCGGAAATGACGGCCCGACCAACGATATCGGCATCGCCTGGCCGCCGAACCGCGCCCCGGTGATCGTCACGGTATACTATGATCGCAAGGGCCGCACGATGAAGGAGAATGGGGCCATCCTCGCCGAGGTTGGCCGCATCGCGGGCGGGATCGCCTAGGCCTACTTCCGCTTCTTCGGCACCAGCTTGGCGATCCAGGCGGGCAGGGCGAAGGCGGCCTGGTGGATGGCGGCCGTGTAATAGGCCGTCTTCACACCGGAGGCAGCGACGGCCTTCTCGATCTTTTTCGCCTTCTTGGCATCGCCCAGCACCGCGCCGTCGGCCGACACCCAGGTCAGCGCCATGAAGCCGCCGATATAGGTGGGAACGACGGTGAGGTAGGTGCCGGCGGCCTTGAAGAGGCGTCCGAGCTGCTTAAGCGTGTCGGTCAGCTCTTCCGGCTGGAAGAACGGCACGCCGGTCTGGAACACGGCGAAGCCGCCGGGGCGCAGCGCCGCCTTGATGCGCTTGTAGAAATCGTCGGCGAACAGGATTGCGCCGGGGCCGATCGGGTCGGGGCGGTCGGCGATGATGAGGTCGAAGGCAGCCTTCGATTCCGGGCGGGCGAGGTAGTCGAACGCATCGACCACCTGAATGTCCATGCGCTTGTCCTTGAAGGCGGCCTTGTTGATGTCGGCGAAGAGCTCGCGCGACTTGTCGATGACGACGGGGTCGATCTCGGCCAGGACGACCTTGGTGACGCCCTTGTGCTTCAACGCCTCGGCCGCGATGGCGAGGTCGCCACCGCCGACGATCAGCACCGTCTTCACCTTGCCGTGCTCGAACATGGGCAGGTGGGTGAGCATCTCGGAATAGGCGGCGTGGTCGCGCGTCGTCGTCTGCACATTGCCGTCGAGCACCAGTACGCGGCCGTTCCGCTCGGTGTCGAAGAACTTCACGTTCTGGAAGGGCGACTGCTCGTCGACGAGCATCTTGCCCTTCAGCGTCATCGTCTGGGCATAGCCGGCATGCAGCGTTTCGGTGAAGGTCTCGGACATCGCGATGCTCCTGAAGTCTAGCTCTGGAGCGGCTTATAGAGCATCGCGCCTCGATGGCGAGGGCTTCTTGAGCGCTGTCTCAGAACCATCGCTCCGGAGGCGGACGACTGTCATATTTCAGGACTGAAACAGGCTTGGTGAGTCCGTCACACCGCAGTCGCGCAGTTTTTTTATTTGAGGGGCAAATAACGCTTGCGTAGGCGGACCCCTATCCATATATCCGCGCCTCTCCAAACGGGGTTCGCCCACGAGGAATCACCGGAGTGCGTATCACTCCACTTGTCGATAACGCTGCTTTTTACGGGAGGGTCCGATGGCCCGACTTGCAAAAAAGGTGGCGGCGATCAACGAGGCACTGGCGGTTTCCGTACAGACCCCGGCGAGGACCGTCCCGGTTCTTGTTTCGGCTAATGATGCCGAACAGGGAGATCAACCCAAGGACTACTGGATCACCAAGAACGGCGTGAAATACGCCGGTCAGCACCTCACGATCGATCTCTGGGACGCCCAGGGCCTCGACGACGAGAAGCGCATCCAGCAGGCATTCCTGGACGCCATCAAGGCGGCCGGCGCGACGCTGCTGCACATCCACACGCACGTGTTCGAACCGAACGGCGGTATCTCGGGTGTTGCGGTGCTGAGCGAGAGCCACATTTCCTGCCACACCTGGCCGGAAAAGGGCTTCGCGGCCTTTGACGTCTTCATGTGCGGCGACGCGCAGCCCGAACTGGCGATCCCGGTTCTGAAGGCGGCGTTCAAGCCCAAGCGTGTCGTCGTCGAAGAGATCAAGCGCGGCGTCATCCACGAGGCGTAAGCCTCGTCGATTGCCAGGAACCAGGGCGTAAGCCTCTGGCATTTCACTGAATTGCGACCGCCGGACGGAGCGAAAGTTCCGTTCGGCGCCGTGCGCCACGAGTTCCGGCGTCGGGGTTCTTCCGGCGGCTGCGGGCGGCTGTGCCTGCTGCCGTTCACCTTCCTGTGTCCTCACAGCCACTATTTGTGCTCTCTGCGACCCGGTGATGCCGTCTCCAGCGACGGATTGACATCGGCTTTCCGTTGAAGGGAGCAGTGTTGCCTGCGGGAAACCGCGGTCAGGCGCAAATAGTAGGACGCATGGTGGAGGATCCCGACGCCGGTCTCGTCGCATTGACGGGACAGGGCGACGCAGAAGCGGCATCCCGGCTCGTCGCGCGGCATCTGCCGCGGATGACGGCGCTTGCCCGCCGGATGCTGGGAGACTCTGCCGAGGCAGAGGACGTGGCCCAGGACGTATTCCTGAAAGTGTGGACACAGGCGAAGCGCTGGAAACCCGGCGCGGCGAAGTTCGAGACGTGGTTGCACCGCGTCGCGATCAACGCGTGCTACGACCGTCTGCGCAAGAAAAGGGGCGTGCCGCTCGACGAGACCGACGAGCGCGCCGATCCGGGACCAGATCCCGAACAGACACTGGGCAACGTGCAGGTTTCGCAGGCGGTCGATGCCGCCTTGCAGACGCTGCCCGAGCGCCAGCGCGCCGCCATCACGCTTTGCCACTACCAGGGGCTGGGAAACATCGAAGCCGCCGCGGCGCTGGAGATCAGCGTCGAAGCGCTCGAATCGCTGCTGTCGCGCGGCCGCCGCGCCTTGAAGGAGAAGCTGCGTCATCTGTCGGGAGCGGGGGCGACCGGACACCGGACGGCGCAGGCATGAGGGAGATGGAGATGAAGATCGAACGGCTTGCCGAAATTCTGGATGCCTATGGCGGCGATCCGCTGCGCTGGCCGGAGGCCGAGCGTCTGGCGGCGCAGGGCCTCGCCGCCCGCGATCCGCGTGCCGCCGCCATGGTCGCCGAGGCCGAAGCGCTGGATGCGCTGTTCGACGCTGCCCCGGTCGAGGCGCCGAGCGCCGCGCTGATGGCACGCGTCCTTGCCCGGCGCCCGCGCCCGTCGCTGTGGCGCGAGATCTTCCCCGAAATGTCTGCCTGGCGCCCGGCAGTCGGCTTCGCGCTGGCACTTGTGGTTGGCGTGGGTGTCCAGAGCGCGGCTGCTGACCGGCTGGGCCTGACGATGGAAGATGAAACGGAAATCTCCAGCGAGGAGGGCGCAAGCAATACGGATGTGCTCGGTCCGCTCGGCAGCGGAGAGACGATTTATGAGGAGGATGTGCTGTGAGTGAGGTCGTGATCCAGCGGCCCCGCCGCTGGCCGCTCTATCTGTCGCTGTTTCTGAATGTCGTGCTGATCGCCTTCATCGTGGCGGCCGGCTGGAAGATCAGACAGGCGCGCGAAACGTTCGGCGGGCTTGGGCCCTGGATGCCGAACCAGATCGAAAAAGTGCTGCCGCGCGATGCCGCGGAAAAGGTGCGCAAGATCCGTCTTTCGCATGCGGCCGAATTCCGTCCGCTCTTCGAGGCGGTGAGAACGTCGCGCGAGGCCGTGCGCAAGCAGCTCGATGCCGAGCCGTTCGACCCGCAGGCCCTCAAGGCGGCGCTGGTGACGATGCGCGAGGCTGACAGTGCGATCACCGATGCGACGGTCGACGTGATTGTCGAGATCGCCGCCGCCCTCACGCCGGCGGAACGGGCTCTGGTGCGCGAGAAGGCCAGGGACTTCAAGCGTGGACCGCGCCGCGAGGGCCGGGGCGCACCGCCGCCGGGCGATCCACCGATCGGTATCCCACCCGGCGAGATGCCACCGCCGCCAGAAGGCCCGCCGCCCGGCGAAGCCGATATTCCGGTGGGCATTCCTCCAGGTGAGATGCCGGAGCCGCCGCCCGAAGCGACGCCCGCGCCGACGCCCTGACCAAGACAAAAGGCCCCGGATCGCTCCGGGGCCTTCGTCGTTGGATCGGGATGGGTGTTTACAGGCCGGCGCGGATATCGGCCCACGCCTTGATGATCGCGTCCTTGTTCGGCAGGCGGACCTGGAAGGTGCCGGTCGACAGGAAGGTCTCGACATCGCGCGGCAGACCTGACGCGGACAGCTCCTCGTCGGTCAGCTTGCCCATCGCTTCGGTATTGGCCGAGCCGTTGGAATACTCGGTCACCAGATAGCGCGCCGCCTCTTCGTTGAGACCGCTATCCATCAGCGTGTACGCCTTCTCGATGTTCTTCGCGTCCTTGTGCAGCACGAAGCCGCAGACATAGGTGAAGCGGCCCGTATCGGCGGGGTTCATAAAGCCAACATCGACATTCTCGTTCTTCAGCGTCGCCCAGCTGTCCGACCAGGTGATGGCCGCAACGAGGTCGCCGGAGGTCAACCCTTGAGCGATCGTCGACTGGTCGGTGGTGATGATGCCGGCATTGGCGACCAGTTCACGCAGCTTGCCCTGCACCTCGGTCCACTGCTCGTCCGTCATCGCATAGGGGTCGATGCCCATCGACTTGGCGACCAGCGTCACCGTGTCGTCCACGCCTTCCAGCGCGGCGATCTTGCCCTGGTACTTGGGGTCGAACAGGATTTTCCAGCTTTCAGCGGCGGCGTATTCCGGCGCCAGATCCTTGCGGTAGGTGACCGAGGTCTGCGCGAAATACTGCGGAACGAACCAGGCGTGGGTTTCGTCGGCCATGGCGCCGGGAATCTTCTTCAACGCTGGCGCGATCACCGGCCAGTATTTCAGCTTCGAGACGTCGATCGGCTGAAGCATGCCGGCTTCCTGCCAGCGGCCAAATTCATACGAACAGGGCCCCATCACATCCGGCACATAGCCGGCGCGCATTTTCGCGAAGGCCTCATCCTCATCTGCAAAGACGGCCGTGTTCGGCTTGGTGCCGTATTTGGCGACGTATTCGGTCAGCAGCGGATCGTTCGCCAGCGTCTCGAATGTGAAGAGCGTAACCTCGCCCTCCTGCGCGGCAGCAGGCGCGAATATCGCAGCCAGGCTGATCGAGCTGGCAAGAAGAACGGACTTGAGGGATGACATGACGCCTCCGGGTGAGGGGTGGGGCCGCACGCTTGGCCAAGAAACATCCAAAAAGTGGCCGGAATGAGCCATGGCGTCAATCTCGGAGGGATACGCACACTGAGTTGCCGCCTCCCGTCCGGACAGCCTAAGGTGCGCGCACCTAACCAGAAGGGCATCATGCCGGACAAAATCACAGAGCCGATCTCAGACGCCGCCGAATTTGACGCCTTCCTGACCCAAAACCCCGATATTTCGATCATCGACGCCGTTTTCGTCGATCTTTCCGGCACCTTCCGCGGCAAGCGCGTGCCGGTGAAAGAGGCCCGCAGCCTCTACACCTCCGGCCTCCAGATGCCGGAAGACATCTTCATGCTCGACGCCCGGGGCGAGATGACCGATCCGCTCGGGCGCGGCTTCGGTGACGGCGATCCGGACGGCACGGCCTATCCCATCCCCGGCACGCTGGTGACCGTCGGTGTGCCGCCGCACAAGCGCGCGCAGGTGCTGATGACGCTGAACGGCCCGGAAGGCGAGCCGAGCGATGTCGAACCGCGCAACGTGCTGATCCTTGCGGCCGAACAATTCGCCGAGACGGGCCTGAGGCCTGTCGTCGCGTTCGAACTGGAATTCTTCCTGACCGATCCGCAGCGGACGCCGGCCGGTCCGCCGCAGCCGCCGATCTGTCCGACCACCGGCGTGCGCGAGAAGGCGATCTCGGTCTACGGCATCTACGATCTTGACCGCTACGAAGCCTTTCTGAGCGCCGTGGCGGAGGAATGCGTCCGCCAGAAGCTGCCGGCGACGACGGCGGTGGCGGAATACGCGCCGGGCCAGTTCGAGATCAATCTCAACCATATCGACGATCCCATTCTCGCCGCCGATCATGCCGCGTTGCTGCGCCCGCTTATCAAGCAGGTCGCGCGCGCCCAGGGCATGGAGGCGACCTTCATGGCCAAGCCCTACGCCGGCATGGCAGGCAGCGGCATGCATGTGCATGTCAGCCTGGTGAAGGACGGCGACAACGTCTTTGCAGGTCGTCCCGGTATCTCGCAGACGCTGCGGCACGCGATCGGCGGGCTCGCCGCCTCGATGCACGAAGCGATGGCGTTCTTCGCGCCGAACGCGAATGCCTATCGCCGCTTCACGCCCAACCTGTTCGTGCCGGTCAATCGTCGCTGGGGGATCAATAACCGCTCCACCGGCCTTCGGGTCCCGGCCGGCAGCGACAATGCCACCCGGATCGAGCACCGTGTCTCCGGCGCCGACGCCAATCCCTATCTGGTTCTGGCAGCGATCCTGACAGGCATGAAGCACGGCATCGACAACGCGGTCGATCCCGGCCCGCCGCACGAAGGCAATGCGTCGGACTTCGCCGATCCGTCAGTGCCGTTCGAGCTGCTGCGGGCGCTGGACGAGCTCCAGAACGGACGTATCCTGCGCGCCGCTCTGGGCGGGTATGTCGACGTCTACGCCGAGGCCAAGCGAACCGAGTACAAGCGCTTCGTCGCGACGATCCCCTCGCACGAATACGACTGGTACCTCTAGAGATCGTCGTCGTCCGCCTGCGCATCGGCGCGGGCGGGCTGCGTCCTGAGAATCAGGAAGCCGATCAGGCCGGCGAGCATTGAACCGGTCAGAATGCCCAGCTTGGCCTCGTTCTGCAGGAAGGCATCTCCCGCGAAGGCGAGCAGACTGATGAACAGGCTCATCGTGAAGCCGACGCCGCACAGAAGTGACACGCCCAGCAGCTGGATGCGATTGGCGTGGGCCGGCATGTCCGCGAGCCCCAGCTTGATCGTGGCGTAGGCCGCGCCGAAAACACCGATCAGTTTGCCGAACAGCAGACCGCCTGCGACGCCCAGCGTCAGCGGATCGACCAGCGCCTCTACCGTCATGCCTGCGAACGAGATGCCGGCATTGGCGAAACCGAAGATCGGAATGATGAGAAAACCGACCGGCTTGTGCAGCGCGTGCTCAAGTCTGTGGAGCGGCGAGGACTCCGTATCGTCGGTTCCGCCAGGGCGGGCGCGCAGCGGAATGGTCAGCGCCAGGACGACACCGGCGATGGTGGCATGGATGCCGGACTTCAGGACCAGGAACCACAAGCCTGCGCCGACAAGCAGATAGATCCAGAGTTTCAGAACGCCCATCCGGTTGAGCGCAATCAGCACCACCAGCAGGCCCGCTGCTCCGGCGAGATAGGCCAGCGACAGCCCGGTCGTATAGAAGGCCGCGATGATGATGACCGCGCCCAGATCGTCGATGATAGCGAGCGCCGTGAGAAACACCTTCAGCGACACCGGCACGCGGCTGCCCAGGAGCGAAAGGATGCCGAGCGCAAATGCGATGTCGGTGGCCGTCGGGATCGCCCAGCCATTGATGGTGGCCGGATTGTTCCAGTTGAACGAGGCATAGATGACGGCCGGAACAATCATGCCACCCAGCGCCGCAATGCCGGGCAGGGCGCGGCGCGACCAGGTTGCGAGCTGGCCGTCGAGCATCTCGCGTTTGATCTCCAGCCCGACCAGCAGGAAGAAGATCGCCATCAGGGCGTCATTGATCCAGTGCGAGACGCTGAGCGGCCCGACATAGGCGCTCAGCATTCCGAAATAGCTGTCAGCCAAAGCCGAGTTGGCGACGATCAGCGCGGCGGCCGCGCTGGCCATAAGGATCAGGCCGCCCGCGGATTCGCTGGCGAGAAACTGCCTGAGGATGGAATTGGATTTTTTCTCGGACGGCGTCTGCATGGGTCCGTTTTGGCCGACCGCACCGGGTCGATCAAGCAAAACCCGCGTCAGCTGCCGGACAGGCTCACGAGGATTTCCAGTACGCGCTCAGAGCTTGTCCGGGTCCACATACGCCGCGCGAGGGGCAGCGCGATGTCCTTGCGCGATGCGTCGCGCGCCAGCGCGGCGTAGAAGCTGAGAAAGCGCTCATCCAGTCCGCCGGCGAAGCGCCGCTCGGCGTTGTAGAGCATCGTCAGCGCACCCTGCAGGGCGCCGGCCGCCGCAAGCAGCCGCGCCGCGTCGATATGCTCGTCCAGCGTCGCGGCGCCGGTGCGGACCAGCTGGCTCAATGCGTCGGCCCTGGCGCGCATATCGCCGGCGCGGTCCGCTGCCGCCGCGAGGGCGCGCAGGGCCTTTGGATCATTGTCGCGGGCGAGCGCGCGATACCATTCGAGCGCCTCATCTCTGCGTCCCTCGTCCATCAGCGCCGCGCCAAAATCGAACTGCGGCGAGGCGGCCGCTGGCGGCGGCACGACCCGCTGCACACCCAGCACCAGCAGGGCCGCCGCCATCACCATCAGCGGCACGCCGGAGAGAAAGCGCAGCGACGAACCGCTCATGGCCCGGCCCCTGCATAATCCTGGCGTTCCATCGCAAAGGCCGCGCCCTTTTCAGCGCCGGCGGGCAGTGAGATTGCGATCAGGCCGTCTTCGCCAACTTCGGCGCGCCAGCGCATCTGCGTTGCGCCGTCCGGCTGGAAGCGGATCTCCCAGTCCGAATGGGGCTCGACCTGCCACACCATGTCGCCTGGGCCATAGCCCTGGACGCGCGCCGCGACATTGTCGGCATCCCGCGCGAGACCCGCGACAACCCACCGGGATTCGACCAGTACCGCAAAGGGCGGCGGCTCGAACGCCGACTGGGTCAGCGCCACCAGAGGCTCGTCCACATCGGGATCAAGCGAGACGAGCAGCGCATCATCGATCCGCGCCGCGCCCAGCACGCCTTCGCTGCGTGTCCAGTCGAGCCGCAGGACGCCGGGATTGTCGAAGCGTACGGTCTGAAGGGCGCCGCGCGTCTTGATCCGCCAGCCATCGGGTCCCTCAGGCTCTATCTGGGTAGATCGGAAGCCGGCCTCAACATCATCAAGCCGGATATCGGCCGTCAGAAACGGCAAGGTCGTGGCAATGGCATAGGCGTCGCGCACGGCCGCACGCGCGGCCTCGGGATCGTCGGCGCACATCGCCACGATGGGCGCAAAGGCGTCAGTCGCAGACGCATTCAGCAATACGTCATTGCCGAAGAAGCGTGAACGCACCTTGGTCGCGCACGCATCGACGCGGCGCGCGGAGTCCGGAGGATCGAGCAGCACGTCCAGCGGCTGTGGCCCGCCCAGCCCCGATGCCGCGCGCAGGATGCCTCGCGCGGCGGCTGCATCGGCTGGCGCAATCGCGGGCGCAAAGATCCGCCGCGCATTGATGCGCCCGGCGTCCGGTGCCGGGCGGATGCCAAGGCGGAATGCCCGCCTGAACCAGG
>Ga0075158_10001805_pt1 | contig 15986 bp, 14 predicted proteins | sample JI91814BDNA_FD_70968 | JGI IMG/M metagenome (GOLD analysis project Ga0075158, IMG submission 70968) | Wastewater effluent complex algal communities from Wisconsin, to seasonally profile nutrient transformation and Carbon sequestration -... | ecosystem: Engineered > WWTP > Effluent > Algae... | reverse complement strand
GGGGCTGATAAAGGCATGCATCTTGATTTTGGTTCCGGCACCTATGACGGCTCCGCCATTGGTATTCCAATCACAGTGCTTGATGGACGGTCACCGGTAAAATTGGTTCAGCCACAATTTGATTATGCCGATGAGAGTGACAAAGGACCATATCCGATACCGGCAAATTTAAAAATCGAAGGTGGCGGTGATCGACATGTAATCATTCTCGATCCCGCCAAAAAAATGCTATATGAAATGTTCGACGTCAGACCCAATGGAAAAACTTTCGAAGCAGGTTCCGGCGCCATTTATGATTTGACTAAGAACGACACTCGACCTGTCGGGTGGACATCTGCGGATGCTGCGGGGCTGCCTATTGCACCGGGGTTGGTGCAATATGATGAGCTAATGAACGCGGTCAAAACAAGCGGCGACCTGGGCCACGCAGTCAGGTTTACGGTTCAAAATACTCGTAATGTTTATGTTTGGCCAGCCACCCATGCCGCTTCTGATAAGACTAGCTCTGGCCTGCCGCCAATGGGACAACGTTTTCGGCTCAGGAAAGACTTTTCAATTGAGAACTATAGTCCAGAGATCCAGGTAATCCTACGAACACTCAAGAAATATGGAATGATACTTGCGGACAACGGCAGTGACTGGTTTTTGAGCGGTACTCCCGATGAGCGCTGGAACAACGATATGCTTAATGAGTTTAAGCGTGTTCGTGGAGCTGCCTTTGAAGCAGTGGATACGAAAGGCATTGAATCGGTTAATAGCTATTCTGCTAGAGGCTTTTAGAATGTTTCTGTAAACCACCCGGTAGCCTAGAATGAAGATTTAATAGTCCTCAGGTGATTTGAAATGACCGTTGAGCAATGGCTAGATTTTTTAAATAAGGTCGATTTCACCGGGGTAATGCAGATGGGTGCTCCGGCGGACGAGCACATTTACCAGGCAGAAGATTTGCATCGGGAGGCGCCGAGCTGCAAATCAGTGCAAGACCTATCGGAGCTCTTGTATTTGAATTTTAGAAAATACTGGGGTCCAATGGCCAATGACTATGAACAGTATGAGACTGCTGCTCAGGAACTTTGGCCTTTATTGCAGCAAGGAAATGGTTGTCAGCCCTGAGCCTAACTTTTACATCTCGTGCGCGCAAATCACTTGCACAAAAACACACCGCTAAATCTACTCTCTAGTAAAAAGCCTGTGTTTTGCTATCCTGCCTGGTGGTATCAATAGTAGATAGCGGTGGTGATTGAGAGGGGTTATGAGACGAGCAAAAATTGCCTTATTTGCCGGGATTTTGTCGTTGGTTATGGCTGACTTGAGCCAGACAGTGGCATACAGTCAAAATGTAAGCACTCTGGATACTCTCTGGTCGCGACTTAATCTAGGCAATTTGCAAAATCTGCTCGATACTAACGACGCCAGCGAGGCAGAGTTGATGCTCAAGGCCGCCATAGCCAGCGCCACTGCCTCGGGTGGGGCGAGTAACCCTGATGTCTTGCAGCTCACACTGGAGCTATCTCGGCTCTACCGGATGCAATCACGTTATGGTGAGCTAAAAGTACAATTAGCCAATATCGCTGGTATCTATGGCTCTTTATCCGGGGCCAAGCGCGCTCCCTACAGCTATCCGATGCTTGAGCAAGCTCGCGATTTGATCCAGCACGACCGGGTGAACGAAGCTCGCATGTTGGTAACTCCTGTGGTGGATGTATTGAGCAGTGACAAGACCGGGCCGGTGGATGCCAATGTGCTCACCAAGCTATCTGAAATTGCCGAAGGTCTCAAGTCGCACAAAGCGTCTGATGCCGCAGAGCCTATCTACAGAGTCTTGATTGCCACCTATGAGCGTCTGCCTGAGAGCTATTTGGCGGTCTCGGATGCACGTACTAAGTTGGCTGAGTTGTTGCGCGATAATGATCGTATCAGTGCTGCTATTGAGCTGGCTACCCTGGCTTATGACGGTCAACAAAAGGCTGGTATCGTAAGTGGTGCGCGCAGTATTAATACACTTATCCTTTTGACCAGTCTGCAACTTACAGCAGGGCAGGCTGATGCAGCAAGGCAATCTGCTGCCAAATTGGATCAGGCTATGAGTCATGCAATCACTCAAGATTTGACCAATCAACTGCATCCTATCCTGTCTCTATGCAAGCAGTTTGCCCAAGTCGGTGACTATCAGTCTGTCAAGGTTTTGTTTGATCGCTCTCTGGTCCTTGCAGATAAGTATAGTTATTCTCAATACGATACTAGCCTGAGAGAGATTGCCCGCGCTTTAATTGCCACTAGTAGTGGTGATGGCAAATCCAGGGCTGCCAGTCTCTATGTTGCTTTGCGTAAGTGGGCTGAGCGCCCAGACTCCGCTTTGGGACCTGATTATGTCGCACATGTCATGGTCATGACTGCGCGTTTTTATGCTGAGAGTGCACAATACGATAAGCTTGCCACTGCGATGACAGAGTTGGCTGCGCTCGATAATGAGCGCCACTCCAGTAATCTCAGTCAGATTATGTCTCAAGTGGATGACACTCAGGACTCTCAATCGCGCATCAAATACTATGAGTTGCTAACTGCAAGACCTGCGTCTATGGTCGGTGATCGCAGGCAATACGTGCACAACAAATCTCACCTGGCAGACTGCTACCTTAAAGCCGGGCGCACTGCCGATGCTAAGCGGCAATGGTATCAGATGGTGCAAATTTTAAAGGACAGCCTGCCAGCTGATTGCAAAGATCTGGGCGACGAAGTCATCCTCGTACTGGATGTATACGCTGGCACAGAGCAGTATGATCAGGCTAAGCAGCTGACAAATAACATGGCTGCCTATGGCTTTGACCGCAATATTTTGATTAGTGCTGCCAATGGCTACCTGGCTCTGTCTCACTGTCAGCAAGAGCTGTCCAATTTGCCCCGGGCTGAGCTACTGGCTGAGCGGGCATTGCAGGTCTCGGGCAAGTACGGTGGCAAAATGACTAATAACTATTGCTATGCTCTTAGCCAGTCTGCCGCTATCCTGCGCAAAAGCGGTAAACTAAGCGAGGCGCAAGCGAGAGAAAAAGAAGCAGAGAGTCTGCGCAAGCAGATGAAGGACGCCGGTATGTCTGTCGGTGGCTGCGGTTAAAAGATGCCAGGCACAAGGAGTAATGATTGTGGGATTGTCGGTGATAGTTGGTTATCTGGCTGATCAGATTGCAAACGATGAGGAAGGCGCTGAGTGGTTTAGAGAGAGTCTTGATAATCTCAATGAGTTTTTGCCCACAGTGGAGCTAAAGGCGCACCAGGAGCCAGAGATTTGTCCGATTTATTACTGCGATATGTACGGTTATAGTGGCTTGCACTATTTGCGCCGAGTAGCTGCTCATCTGGATTTGCGAGGCAAGCTGCCAGAGCCTGGTAGCCGCGATGTCGATAATCAGGACCCAGCGCAAGATGAAGTGCTGGCAGAGTACATGGAGCGCTTTGTCGAAGACTACGAAAAAGAATTGACTGGTGAAATTGCCAGACCAAGGCACTTTGACCATCTAATTGTGCACAGCGATGCTGAGGGCTATTACATACCGCAGAGCATCGGTCATGTCCTAGTGGCGCCAGATGAGCTAGAGTTGAGCGGATTTATCGGGTCGTCAAACGCCTTGCGCGATGAATGTGTCAAGCTGGCAAGCGCATTGGAATTGCCGTTGGATATCGATCCTGAGGCAGAAGAAGTGTGGCAGGCTGCGGAGTCTCAAGGGATTGGCTTTGTCAAATGGCAACGCTACGGCATTGAGTCCTATTGCTGTCTGCGCCTGCACCGTGCTGCTAATCATTCAATAGAGACTGGGGCTGCTATCGTCTTTTGTTAAGTGGTTGATATCTGATTGCGGTCGCAGTGCATCCTATTGGAACGTCAAAAGGCGGTGCAAGCCCAGCTGACAAAAATGAGTATAGACATTGCAGGCGATAAAGTATACTGCTACAGCGGTCACCGCCCATGATGTCATTTCTCGCGATTTGTCATTGTAGATAAAGCCAGCTGTAGCTGCGATTAGTAGTGTAGCCAGGACAAGTAATCCAGCTGGCTCATGATGTTGCATGCTGTTGGAGAGGCTCACCACAGCTCCGCAAAAGCTATAAAACGCCAGCGGGATAGCTGTTAGCTTGCGCGATTGGGCACTGTGCATCAGTCCCAAAATCAATACCGATATAATCAGGTATTGCCAGATGTTGGCGATAGCAAAGTCTAGTTCGGTTTTATTCCAGCTATTGCAATAGATCTCTGCTGAGACATAAAAGAGCATGAGAGGCAGACACCACATACTGACGCCAATCCAGTTTATAGATTGCCAATCCCAGGTGACGGCAAGCTTTGGTTTGCTTGTGGTATTGCTTACAAATGGATGGTAGTGGATGTTCATGCAGGATACCTGGGGCGCAAGACAGGAGCTAACGATCGCATCCTATTGGCAGATTGTGGCAAAAACAGGTCACGAGCGGGGATTTATACGTGTTTGCTGGTGCTGGTCGGGCCACCTGGTCTGACGGCTGCGACGTATTTACCTGACACACTTGACTGGTGTTGGCGGAGATGTAGCGATGGCGCGTGGCTTTGCTACAATACGGATCGGTGGCATTATGCGTGAAGACTTTCCCTTTTTTAGTTCTTTCACTATGTTTACTTGGATTCGGTTTGCCTGGCCAAATTGGAGGACTCGCCGTGTCAGAGATAGACTTCAATCCGCCTAAAGACGGAAAAAATCTCAAAACCCCTAAGATAGTACTGGGGCTGCAGTGGGCACTTTACACTCCACCGTATCCGGCTTTAGATAGACCAATTGAGTTCAGAATCGTGAGCGTAGACGAGGGGCGCCGAGCCCAATTGGCTGGTCTAATGGTCGGCGACATCGTGTACGCCATTAATGGACTCAGTATAGATGAGATTATTGGTGGCAATTGTGATTGGTCAGAATTTACCAAGTACATGAACATCTATGGCTACGATGTCTTGAAATTTGCCATCACACGAAATGACGAGCAGCTAGAGCTGGAAGTTTGAGTGCTTGTAAGTTTGCCAGCTGCGCCTGAGGTTATGCTTGAGCTTAATGGCTGTTTCAGCCGATCTTCTGCTTGATAAGTTGAACTTTTAGATCAAGTGGAACTTCTCTCCTGTCGATGTGTCTCTACGTGAGCCATGATTGAGCATCGCTAAATGTTGAAGAGTTTGATTGTAGATAGCCGCTTGCGGCCTATCTTGAATTGATGCTGCCTTACGTTGACATAAACTCCTTTGTCAGCGTTGTTTTACTGTGACCAAGATGTTTGGCGTTTCAACTGCTCAGTTATACATAGATACAACGACAATGGGTGAAATCAAATGAAAAGTTTGTTGGCATCTGCCGCCGCTTGTGCACTTGTGGTGATTAGCATTAACACCGCAGATGCCAAGGCTGTAAAAGCAGATAACACAAAACAAAATCGCGGCGCTCTTGAAGAGAACGCCGTGGTAGCTGATCAGCAGGGTAATGGCAAAGAACAAATCAAAATTCTTGCCAATATTCGCCGGGTAATTATGCGACAAAAGGACCTTTCTATGAACGCTAAGAACATCAAGATTTTAGTGTCTGACAGTAATTTTGCCGTTTTGCGTGGACCAGTAGATAGCGCAGCCGAAAAGGAACGCGTCGAAGAACTGGTCAAAAAATGCAAGGGCGTCACCGGTATAAAAACTGAGCTAAGCATCGCAGCTAAGGCTCAGTAAGCTTTTAAAAGCAAATAAAACTAACACTAAATTTTGGAGAAATCACAATGTCACAATCAGTAATCGGTCTTGTTAAGACACGCGTTGAAGCAGAAAATCTAGTCGACGCCTTGCAAAACGCCGGATTTTTAAATAGCGATTTGTCGGTGCTTTTTCCCGACAAGCAAGGTAGCAAAGATTTTGCTCACGACAATTCCACTAAAGCACCGGAAGGTGCTGCAACTGGTGCCACCACAGGCGGCGTCATTGGTGGAGCCCTCGGACTTCTGGCAGGTATCGGCGCTCTGGCTATTCCAGGCGTAGGACCATTTATTGCCGCTGGACCGATTATGGCTACTCTCAGTGGTGTCGGCGTCGGCGCTACTCTTGGTGGTTTGACCGGTGCTCTTATCGGTATGGGTATCCCGGAGTATGAGGCTAAGATGTTTGAAGGTAAGTTGAAAGAAGGCAATATCCTTATCGCTGCTCACAGCGAAAAGGGCGATGCTCTCAAGCGTGCTGAAGAAATTTTCAAGACTCACGGAGCAATGGATGTAAAACGTGTTGGCGACGCGGCTGTAAAAGCCGTCAAGTAAAAATAGTCGAGACGTTCAAAAGGGCACCCACCTGGTGGGTGCCTTTTTGCTTGTGGAACTCTTCCATTCCCAGTAAGATTTGATGTGTCTGTGCCTGTTTGCGGAGGATTATTAGCCTGGAGAAATCTAACGATTCGCCGCATGATTTTCGAGTTTATAGGGGCCGCGACCTTAACCAGAGTCCTGTTGAAGAAATCTTTGAGTTGGCAAAAATTGTTTATGGGCTGGGTGCTCTTGGTACGGACATTTTAGGCAAATGGTTTGAAACAGACCCTAATGTCTTTTTGCTCGTGCGCAGAGGTGCAGACCTTGCTGGCTACTTGTCTTGTTTGCCGGTAGCTCCCGAAAAGTTTGAAGAATGTTTGGATGAAGAATTTGATGAGAAGTGCATTGAAATCGCAAATGCACAGACTTCAGAGTTTTGTTGCTTTATCTCTTCCATCGCAATACATCCCCGGTTTCAGTCCTCTACTCCTGTATCAGCGCTTCTAAGATTGGCTTTGCTCCAAGACATGATCGACATGGCGGATTGCAAAAGTTGGTCGTTGGCGGCTCAGACTCTTAGTTCTAAGGGGTCCGGCTGCATGAGGTCCTTAGGTCTGGTCCCCATTGGTATAACTAAAAGTAATTGGCAAATTGAACGCGCCATCTTAGAGCGGCATGAGTTGATACATCATCAATCTCGGCTCAGAGAGAAGTTTGTTGATAGGTGGAAGATTGACTCGCATGCGGATATCTATTTGGGCAAACAAAACTAGCAAGTAGCGCAAAAATCCGCTTGTCACAGCCCCGGATCAAAAAACGGCTTAAGCGACTCGCTACTGCTCGCTCTCTCAAATACTTGCTCAAAGCTCTCCAGGGCGTAGACATCATCCACCAATCCGTCGACATTGAGCTTGCCACTACTCAGTAATTCCAGTGCATCATCAAAGCTGCCGTAGTTTACGACATGCATTACTGGTTCTTTTTTGAGTACATCTATCAGTTTAAAGGCGACTGGCTCGTACTGCCGACTTTTGAGGATCATTTTGCCGCCAGGTTTTATCGCTGCCACCATGGCCTTTAGCACCGCCGATGATGCAAATGTCTCTATCACATAGTCAAAACTGCCTGATAGTCCTTTTAGCTCACGCATTTCCTCGGCGCTATCGAGGTCATAGACTGGTAACTTGCCAAAGCCATAGAGGTCGAGGATAAGCTGCATCAGCTCACTAAATCTGTTTTTGCCAAAGATGGCGCCTTGCTCTGCGGGGGTGATGCCGGACTTGAGCACCGCCAGTGATGCTGCAACTGGCTCAGTGTAGGCAGCATGCAAAAAGCTAACATCATCAGCTAGAGGCAGTACTGTATAAGCAGGCACTGCGATGTACTCGGCAAAGCCGCCGTCCAAGTCAAGCCCGACAAATCCGGTGTCACAGCAGCTCTCGCCCTGTTTGCAGCGGTTGCACCGGTCGCATCTCAGTATTGGGTTGACAGTTACGCGTTGTCCGCTTTTAACTCCCTCCACACTGGCGCCCACTGAGTCCACTGTGCCAGCTAGCTCATGACCGAGGATGAGCGGGTCGCGTACTTTGAGTTTGCCCTGGGCTGCGTATATGTCGGTGCGGCAAAGTCCCGCCAGTCCGACCTGGATCACAACTTGTGTGTCAGCTGCCACTGGCTTGGCACTTTTGGCTACTGTTACTGATTTGCCGTTTTTTAGCAGTGCTTTCAAGATTTTACCGATAAAAGCAGGGTTGCCATTGTGTCTTTACAATTTACCCAGTACATCTTCCAATTTCTTGCCGCTATAGCTCTCAGTTGCTTCTTTTAAAAAGGCAAACTCAGCGTGGAAGCCAAGGGCGATCATCTCCTCGTAAGCATCAGCCAGGCTGAAGCCCTCTACAAGCATGCGATATATGCCAACAGCCATGCCTGTGCGGTCCTGACCGTGGAGGCAGTGCACAAAGACGGGCTGGTTAGCCGGGTCTGTTGCCAGGCGCAAAAATCTCTCGATGTCGCGCTCTTGCGGTTTAAAAAAGGGGTTGAGAGCGACTGAGTGATAATTCAGCCCCATGCCTTTGACAAGCTTTTCTTCATCCAGTATCTGCAATTGTTCTTCGCGCAGATTGATGATTGTTTTGACGCCTTCCTCTTTGAGTCTGACAAATCCGCGGTCGGTGGGCTGACCACCCCGGCTGAGATTGTCGTTTACCATTTGATAATTAGGCAGATCGCTCAAGAGCTTGGTCAGCTCTTCAAAATGGGAGAGGCTATTCTGTTTAAGGTCGAAATTTTCGAAGGTCAAAGTTAAAATGCCTCATCAAAGCTGGAAGGTCGCCCGAGTCTGATTGATAATAGTTGCCTATAGCCTCAGCGGCAATACTTAAGGGGAATGTATGACAACCAGTCAGGTCAAAGAAGGTAAGAGCAAGTACGAAGAGAACGCTCTCAAGGATGCCATAGCCATCCTCGATTTTGGCTCTCAATACTCACAGCTTATCGCACGCAGAGTACGCGAGCATTCAGTTTACTCCGAGCTTTTGCCACATTCAATCAGTGCCGCTGATCTGAAGCGTCTCAACCCAAAGGGCATTATCCTCTCGGGCGGTCCCAATAGCTGCTACGAAGAGCACGCTCCTCAGCTCGATCCCGAAATCTGGAAAATGGGTCTGCCGGTACTCGGTGTCTGCTACGGCATGCAGCTGATGAGCCGCGATTTGGGCGGTCATGTGGAGCCAGCCGAGGTGCGCGAATACGGTCGTGCGATGCTGACAATTGTGCATCACGACAAATTATTTGAAGGGCTCGACCCCACAATGGAAAGCTGGATGAGCCACGGTGACAGCGTCACCAAGCTGCCTGAGGGCTTTGCCGTAGTTGCTCGTACAGTCGATACGCCTGTGGCTGCCATTGCCGATGAGCTGCGCAACTATTACGGTGTGCAATTCCACCCGGAGGTAGTGCATACAAGAGGTGGCAGACAAATTATCGCCAACTTTACTCTCAATATTTGTGGTTGCCCTCAAAACTGGACCATGAGCCGCTTTGTCGAAGAAGCCTGCCAGTCTATTAGAGATCATGTCGGCGACAAACGGGTACTACTAGCGCTCTCTGGTGGTGTGGATAGCTCGACCTTGGCTTTTCTTTTGCACAAAGCTATCGGTGACAATCTCACCTGCATGTATATAGATCAAGGCTTTATGCGCAAAAACGAGTCAGAGCAGCTGGTCGATGTGTTTGAGAGACAGTTCCACATTCATGTCCATGCCATTAACGCAGCTGAGAGATTTCTCTCCAAGATGGTTGGTGTATCAGATCCTGAGCAAAAGCGCAAAATCATTGGCGCTGAGTTTATCCGTGTTTTTGAGAGCGAGTCCAAAAAGCTTGGACCTTTTGACTATCTCGCTCAGGGCACTCTCTATCCAGACGTGGTGGAGTCCGCTGGTACTAAGGTCGATCCTGTCACAGGTAAGCCGGTAGCAGTCAAAATCAAATCGCACCACAATGTGGGCGGTTTGCCTGACGATATCAAGTTTGCGCTGGTGGAGCCTTTTGCCAAGCTATTTAAAGACGAAGTCAGACTGGTTGGCAAAGAGTTGGGTGTGCCCAGTAGCATTATCGAGCGTCATCCCTTCCCCGGTCCTGGCCTGGCTATACGTGTGCTAGGTGAAGTCACTGAGGAGCGCCTTAAAGTACTCAGAGAGGCTGACTGGATTATCCGTGAAGAAGTCTTGAATCATGGACTCTATAACGAAATCTGGCAGGTCTTTGGTGTGCTTTTGCCGACCAAATCTGTGGGCGTTATGGGCGATCAACGCACTTATCAAAACGCTATTGCGGTGCGGGCCGTTACATCCGAGGACGGCATGACTGCTGACTGGGCGCGCTTGCCCTATGACTTACTGGCGATTATCTCGCAGCGTATAGTCAACGAAGTACCTGGTATCAACCGTGTCGTTTACGACATTACTTCCAAGCCACCAGCTACTATCGAGTGGGAATAATGAGGGGCAGTCTATGACTGACCCTAAAGACAAGGGTGATGCAAACTCTGAGCAGTCGGGGGGCGAAAGCCACTCGGCAGATAAGTCCGCAGCAGATAAATCCGCAGCAGATAAATCCGCAGCAGATAAATCCGCAGCAGATAAGTCTGCGGCAAATAAGCCCTCAGCTGATAACCCCTCCGCAGACAAACCGGTTGATGACTGGATGGAGTTTGCTCGCAAAGAGGGCTTTGACTTTGTCCCCGAAAAAAAACGTGAGGAAGGTCCAAAGCTAGTTTACAGACGCGAAGTGCTACTGGCTCAGTTTTGGTCACGGGCACTGCTTGGCGTGATTTTGTTTATTGCTTTTATCGCTGGTGCCTGGGTGGCCGGCACAGCGCTACACGACCCTGATACTTGCTGGCTTTTGGCTCTCGGGCGCGACATCTATAATCACGGCGCGATACCGAGGACAGATCCCTTTAGTTATACATTTGCAGGCGAAGAAGCTCTCGGCAAAAAATTTGTCCTTTATCAGTGGCTCTCAGAGCTAGTCTTTTATCTGGCTACATTGCCTGGTGGCTTAGTCACACTACTTATGCTGGCTGGAGTCTGTATTGTCACAGCCTTTTTGTCTTTGCCTTTGAGTGTTGCTGTCAGACGTGAGTCGCCCTTTATGCCTGCGTTTGCCGCAGTGCTATTAGGCATGCTCAGTGCGTCATTTCACACTCTGGTGCGACCAGAGATTTTTTCGTTTGTGTTTTTATCGGTGTATTTGCAGGTCATCCACCATGTCCGGGCTTGCTTTGTTTCTGGTGATAAGACGCTCTTCCCTGTGGTGCTAGTGTTGGCACCAGTAATGGTGCTATGGTCCAATATGCATACTGGCTTTATTACTGGCGCCAGTGTGTTGCTTGCTTGTTTGCTTGGCTCGGTGATTGCGCTGGCGTTTTTAAAGCGGCTGGCTTTGCCTCTTGTTACCAGTCTGGGTGTGGCGTTTTTTGGTATAGCTATTGCCAGTTTGATTAATCCCTACGGCATTGGGCTCTGGCAGTACATACCCAGTTTGTTTTTTTGTAAGACCAACAAAATCATCGTAGAGTTGGCGCCGCTCGATCCCACAAAAGTAGTCTATGCGCCATTTTTGCTGCTCATTGCCTTTTGGCTTTTGACCTATATCAAAGCCTTTATCTACATGGGCAAAGTCAAAAGTGGTGCCGAGCCTGTGCGCAGTGCTATCGCCTCTAGCGATCTCGGTTATAAGCTGATTATGGCTGAGCTGGTTATGTCGGCTCTGGTTGGTAGTATCGGGATTTACAATGCCTTTAGAGCCAGTCGGCTGATCTCTTTTATAGCACTGATGCTGGTGGCAGAGATCTCGGCTTTGCTTGGTCTCAAACGACTGGTATCGGGCAGTCTGGATGCCGAGTTTGCAGAGGTCGTTGAGCATGCTAAGGGCCTACCTGTGGTGGATAGCGACCGTGCTACCAGTGTCTCTAAGCGGGGCTTCTGGTGGCATTTTGACCACCATATCCTGGATCTATGGAAGACTGGCGGTGCTGGCGAGCTGGCGATTGTTTGTTCTTGTGCTATTGCCGGTGTGGCATTAATTAGTAACCGGGTGACCAAGCCTGAGTTGCCCACTAGCAGTGTCGCTTTTACTGTGCCTAATGCTGCGCTGGATTATATCGCTAGCTCTGGTAAAGAGCTTGGTGGACGGATGTTTAATGATCCTCAGTACGGCGACGTAATGATCTGGCGCAAGCCTGGTGAGCCCAAAGTCTTTATCGATACTAGATTTGATATGTATGGTGATCGCCTGGTGTTTGACTATCTGGCGATTAATGAGGCCCATCCTGATTATGCTGAGCAATTGGATAAATACAAAATCGACTGGGTCTTTGTCCGTGCTAATGCTCCTATCGCGCTCAAGCTTAAGCAATCCAGCCAATGGCAAAAGCTCTTTGAGGAGCAGGAAGCCGTGATTTTTAAACGAACAACTGCCTTGCCTGGCTCAAATCAATAGATCAATACACAAAATTTTTACAACTCTAGAGTTATATTTGGATTTTCTTTTGATCCAAATTACTAGATGAGTCTACCCAAGGCACCTCTGCGCTCCAGGCAGTCGGTATTGTCCCCAGGACAGATACTGGCTGGCTCTTATCAGGTCATCTCTGAGATTGACCAGGGTGGCATGGGCGTGGTCTATGAGGTGTTGCATCAAGGGCTGGGGCGCAGGCAGGCGCTCAAAGTAATCCAGCTAACACATCTCAGCCGCAAGATGATCTCGCGCTTTTTAAATGAGGCGCGCACACTAGCTCGTTTTAGCCATCCCAATATTGTGAGAGTCTACGATATAGGCGTGGCTCAAAATAGTATCGGTTATTTTGCTATGGAGTTATTGCACGGCGTCACATTGGAGGAGCATTTAAGCTCTCATGGTGCGCTAGATGAGGATGAGGCACTCAGGCTTTTTGGTCAGCTCCTGGATGCGCTTTTTTATGCTCATGCCCGGGGTGTAGTACACCGCGACATCAAGCCTGCCAATATCATGCTGGTCAGAGATGATGGTGGCCGTCTTACGGTAAAAGTCTTTGACTTTGGCGTGGCGCGTTACTTTGATGATCTGGGAGATAGTATTGCTGTCACCACCACCGGTGACGTTGTCGGCAGCCCCAGTCATATGAGCCCGGAGCAGGCGCTGGGTAAGCGTGTCGATTTGCGTACGGATATATACTCGGCTGGTTGTGTGCTCTTTGAGATGCTGACTGGCAAGCAATTATTTAAAGGGGACAATGCCCTTTTGACAATTGGTAAGCATATAGGCGAGGACCCACTGGCCAGGCTCAATCTGGAGTTTAATGATAAGCCTGAGTTGGTCAGCTTTTTGCTGCTCTGTCTGGCTAAGTCTCCGGAGGATCGGTTTGCTGACGTCCACGAAGCAAGACTGGCGCTCGGCACCCTGGTTAGCCGTAAAGTCGAGCAACAAAATCGCCACTATCTGGCTGTCCTTAAAGAGCGTGCCTCTCGCATGCGTACTTTGCCACAGCCGGCTATTTTGCTAATGTTTTTTGTAGCGCTCTGTATGGTCAGTTTTTCGGTTATATGGCTTGCTATTGATATGCCTTTGCGTCGTTTAGATAAGCCAAGGCAATTACCATCACTGCCCGCGCCTGAGACACTGGCAATAGGCTACGGTATGCCACTCAGTCAAAGCGAAATAACAAGTAATGATTTGCGCCTCAAGCAATTTGCTGCTTATGCTAGTGTCGACGCCAAATTTAGCACAATAGAACAGGCTGGCGAAAAGCAGTTTAGGGTCTTTAGATTTTTGCCGAATGTGCCGCTGGGTGCGCTCAAGCTCCCTGATGAGACTGTCCAGGCAGTGGGGCAGGTCACCGTGCCAGCCAATTTGTCAGTTGTACTCAGTGCCGGTAGCGGTGTTGCTGTCTATCCACAAATCTTGCGCCGGTTTAGAGATGACGATCTCCGGGGCTTGCACTTTGCCAATAATCATGAGGTGCGCTCGGAGGCTTTTAAGTACGCCACGCATCTCAAGCGTCTCGAAAACATCAACGTACGCAATAGTTTTGTCGACAATGAAATCTTTGACTACCTCAATCAGATGCCTGCTGTCAGAAGCGTCGATTTTACTGCTTCAAATGTCGATGGACATGGGCTTTTGCGCTGGAAGTATTTGAAAAATGCCAAAACCCTGCGCATCGGGTTTATTAACGATGTAGCACCAGTATTGGGACAGTTGCAAATCTGCCGTGACCTCGAGCTACTCAATATCGATGGGACTTGTATCAAAGCTGCTGACATTGCCAAAATAGCCAAACTAAAGAAGCTGTACGCCCTGACTGTGACTTGCGACAAAATCAAGCCTGGCGATTTGCTAGTCCTCAAAGAGCTAAAGAATCTGCACAGGCTCACTCTCAATGGCCAGGATTTTGGTCCAGAATTTGTTGCGGTCCTGGAGCAGTTGAAGGCTCTAAGAAATCTCTCTATATCTGCTAAAGATTGGAGCGAGAGTGACCGAGCCCGCTTATTTAAAAATAGTCCACAGTATTCCCTGGAGCTGGTCTCAAGATATAATTTTGAATACAGCTTCAAAGGTGATCCGTGACGACTAACAAGCAAATTCAAGACACTACTGTACTTGTGACCGGCTGTGCCGGGTTTTTGGGTCCCTGGGTATGTGAGCTTTTGCTTGAGCTTGGCTGCACCGTTATTGGTCTGGACCGCCTTTATAACGATGATTCGCGCATCCATCAAGTGCTCAAGGATCAGATGCAGGATCCTGATGGTCCTGACCGGCTCAAGCTGGTTAATGTCGACATCGAAGACTATGACAAGACCTACGGCGTAATCCGCGATCATAATGTGGGGGTGATTTTTCACCTGGCGGCTCAGGCTCTTGTGGGGGTTGCTAATCAAAATCCGGTACCAACTTTTACCTCCAATATCCAGGGCACCTGGCACATCATGGAAGCAGCGCGTCTTTTGCGTGATGCCGGTCAACAAATTGAGGCCATTGTGGTGGCCTCTTCTGACAAAGCCTATGGTGATCAGGTCAATTTGCCCTATCTAGAGGATGCTCCCATGCAGGGGCGCTTCCCTTATGATGTCTCCAAGAGCTGTGCTGATTTGATTGCTCGCTCATACTTCCACTCATACAATTTGCCTGTGGCAATAACCCGTTGTGGCAATCTTTATGGCGGCGGAGACACCAACTACAGCCGCATTGTGCCAGGCACGATTATCTCTGTCCTCAAAGGCGAGCAGCCTGTGGTGCGCTCCGATGGCTCCCCGGTGCGTGATTATATCTATGTGCAAGACGCTGCTCGTGCCAATATCGCTATCGCCTCCCGCTTGATGCAGGACAAAGGTCTCAGTGGTGAAGCTTTTAACATCAGCAATGATGCCCCTGTGTCTGTGCTTGCCATGGTGGATGCCATTTTAAAATTGATGCAACGCCAGGATTTGAGCCCCATAATCGAAGGTCATGCCACAAGAGAAATCCAGGCGCAGTATCTCAGCTCCGAAAAAATCCGCTCAACTCTGGGCTGGGCGCCGGAATTTGAGCTAAGCGACGGTTTGAGTCGAGCGATTGCCTGGTATAGGGATAGAGTGGCTGTCGGACAGATGGCATAAAGATGGTTGGCTTTAGGCTGTAAAATTGTTTTGGCTTAAAGCTACTGGCAAATACCTAGCAGTTGATGGTGGATTTTATGGCAAATAGCAGTGCCGAAAAACTAGATGGTGACAATCGTGCAAAGGCCAAACCGGATAATGCAGATGCCCTAATCCATCAGCTGGATCGCCCTGCCCCTGGTGTAAGTGCTGGCGGTGATGGTCCGGGCTTGCCCGAGGCGGTTTTTAACAGACTGGTGCAGCGCATGGACCAGCGCCCCGATAACAGCAAGCTCAATATGTCTGTACCGGAGTTGCAGGCAGTCAAGACAATCGAGCAGTCTATCCTCAAAGGTGATACTAAGAGGCTGGAGCAAGCTCTACAGGGCTTTGGCAAAAAGCCTGTGGATGCCGAAGACATTATGAATGCTGTTGTTAGCGACCTCGATGCAGTTGGTGTTCAAGCTAGTTGGGATTATTCGACCAAGGTCAAAGGCAAGCCCTACGACCCCAATTATTATGAGCAGGGCAAAGAGGACGTGGGCAACTTTAGTGTTTATCGCAATAGCGGTGACAAAATAA
>Ga0075158_10001801_pt1 | contig 16010 bp, 15 predicted proteins | sample JI91814BDNA_FD_70968 | JGI IMG/M metagenome (GOLD analysis project Ga0075158, IMG submission 70968) | Wastewater effluent complex algal communities from Wisconsin, to seasonally profile nutrient transformation and Carbon sequestration -... | ecosystem: Engineered > WWTP > Effluent > Algae... | reverse complement strand
TTTAGCGAAGGAGCCAGGTGGCGTGGTGGCAATAATTTGCTTTAGCGAACGAATTTGATTTTTAGCAAATCTTATGTGCCGACCGCCTTTTTGCTACTTTTGCGGCGAGGCAAAAGTAGGTCCTCGCGGCAGCGATAGCCCCGATTACCTCACAAAATAATAATTTGGAATTTTGTGTTCGGTCAGTTCGCTCCGCTCGTGTGCAGCGGATATCCTTTTGCAGCGAGGCACGAGCGCAAAAGATAGCAGCGGAAAGCGGGAAACAGCTCCTAAAAATCCTTATTTTTAACCGCCAAAACCATAAAAAATGCAAACCTTCACCACCAAACAAAAACTCCACCATCTCCTCAGTTTCCCCGTAATAGTCGCCGCCCTCGGCTACTTCGTTGACATCTACGATTTGCTATTATTCGGTATTGTACGCGTGCAAAGCATGAAAACGCTCGGCCTCGACGTGGATGCCGCCGGAACGCATATCGTGAATTGGCAAATGACAGGGCTGTTGCTGGGCGGTATCCTCTGGGGAATTTTGGGTGATAAGAAAGGTAGGCTATCGGTGTTATTCGGTTCAATTTTTTTGTATTCTATCGCCAATATCGCTTGCGGATTTTTACCGCAGATTCCCGTAGACGACAAACTCACTTTGTACGCCGCTTTGCGCTTCATAGCCGGAATCGGTTTGGCCGGTGAACTCGGCGCGGGCATCACTTTGGTTTCTGAGAGTTTGCCCAAAGAATTGCGAGCCATCGGGACATCGATTGTGGCGGGATTTGGTTTGCTGGGTGCGGTCGTAGCCAACCTGACCGTAGAACTCGCCGGCGATTGGACGGTTGCTTACTTCATTGGCGGCGGACTCGGATTGCTCCTTTTGTTGTTGCGCGTGGGCGTACTCGAAAGCGGAATGTACAAAAGCCTCGAAAAAGACACGGCAGTTTCTAAAGGCAATTTCTTTTCGCTTTTTACGAATAAAGAACGGTTCATCAAATACATTAAATGCATCGCGATTGGTTTGCCCACTTGGTTCTGTATCGGAATTTTAGCCATGATGGCCAACCAGTTCGCACCCGTTTTTGGCATCACCAACCTCAATCCCGGAAAGGCGATTATGTGGGCGTATGTGGGGATTTCGGCTGGCGATTTTGCGAGTGGGTTCATCTCGCACGGGTTGCATTCGCGCAAGAAAGCGATTTTCTACATGATGCTTTTTACGATTATTGGTATTTTACTGCTGCTCTTTGGCGGGACCAAAACCGAGAACACCTATTATTTCTACTGTGCCTGGCTGGGTCTCGGGACAGGTTATTGGGCGATGTTTGTCACGGTCGCGGCCGAGCAATTCGGCACCAATATCCGGAGCACGGCAACCACTACTGTTCCCAATATGGTACGCGGGCTGGTTCCGGTGATGCTTATGGGTTTTGACTTTTTTAAGGTTGATTATGGGGTGATTGCATCGGTAGTGATTGTGGGTGTCATTGTTTTTGCGGTGGGGATTTATTCGACTTTGACGGTGGCCGAGACGCATGGCAGGGATTTGGATTTCACCGAATAAACATTTGCAAAAATGATTACCTTCACTGAAAAGAACAGCCGTGAAACACCTATTTATATTTGCAATCGTCGCTTTACTTTTTTGCTCGTGCGGCGAAGACGAAGCAGCAGTAGAACAATACAATCCGTACCTGGATTTGCCGTCCACGCCTTACGATTATGCTAGTTTGCCATTGAATGCACCGCATTCCAGCAACGACAATTCGCCTTTAAACAATCGCGTAACCAATGACGGTGCGACTTTGGGACGGGTTTTATTTTATGAAACTGCCTTGTCAGAAAATGACGCCATCAGCTGCGCGTCGTGCCACAAGCAAGAGTTCGCTTTTGCCGATAATGTAGCCAAGAGTCAAGGTGTCAATGGCCAGACTTTAATGAACAGCATGCATTTGGTGAATGTGCGGCATGCAAAACCAGCCCTATTTTGGGATTTCAGGACCGAAAACCTCGAAACCCAAACGCTGATGCCCATCCAGGATCACATTGAAATGAACCTCACGCTCGAAGAGGCCGTAGCCAAGCTCAATATCAAACCGTATTATCCAGAATTGTTCCTCAAGGCTTTTGGTTCGCCCCACATCACGACCGACAGGATCTCCAAAGCATTGGCGCAGTTTGTCCGCTCACTGAATTCATACAATTCGCCTTATGACCGCGGTGTACCGAGAACCACCCAAGAACAGCTTGGTTTTGAAAAATTCATTGAAGGCACCGCGGATCCGAGCAATCCCGATGCGGCTTCGTGCAGCGAATGCCACAGTTCAATCCAACAAATGGAATTCGATCATCAAGGCTTGCCCAACCTGGCGTTCCCACTCGGAGCAAACGGCCGTGGTTTTGAAGACACACCGCAGCTTAAAAAAGTAGCCAACATCAGGAACGTTGCGCTCACGGCGCCTTACGGCCACGACGGTAGATATGCGACACTTGATGAATTGTTGCAGCATCATGGGAATGATGTGTCGGAGGAAGATCGGGTGCATTTGATTGCGTTTTTGAAGACGTTGACGGATGAGTCATTTATTGGTGATAAAAAGTTTTCGAATCCGTTTAGGAAGTAATTATTGTTGAACTTTAAGGAGCCGGGAACCTGCTGTACGCTGCAATCTTTTGACAAAAAGGGATTTCCCTGCGTTGCACTTCGGGATATCCTTTTTGCAAAAGGATTTTCGCTGCCATCAGGGCTATCGCTGCCGCGAGGGTCTTCTTTTGCCTTGCCGCAAAAGAAGCAAAAAGGCAGTCGGCACATAGAATTCGCTAAAAATCAATGTCAAAAACCTAAAAGAAAAAAACTCGCCTGCGGCTCAGACAGCTTTTCGTTCTTAACGGTTTTTGACATTGATTTTCTTAACGCAAATTCTATGACTGCCGCGCCAGTCAGGAAGTATTTATTGATTTTTGGCTTGTGGCCAACGCGCCTCCTGGCTCCTTCGCTAAAAATGTCCACTGGACATTTTCTTAACGCTCGGCCCTGCCAAAAATGCTAAACCGGATGGTTCCTCCTTTGATTCGGGAACCTTCTTGAGAGGATTTTTCGTGCAGCTTCAGCAAACGAAAAATAAAATAGACACTTCCGACTTGGCGCGACGTTAAATTAGAATCGTAGAAAACAACGAAGAAAAGCGGCATCGGAGGGCGTGAGAGTCGAGCCTGCAAGGCGAGCGGCTTAGCCCGGAGACCGCGTTCTGAGGTAGTTTTCAAGATTGTAATTTGGTCGCTAAGGCATTTTTGCTTCTTTTGTTGCCAGACAAAAGAAGGCCCTCGCGGCAGCGATAGCCCCGATTGCAGCGGATATCCTTTTGCAGCGAGGAACGAGCGCAAAAGATAGCAGCGGAAAGCGGGAATAGCTCCTAAAAAAACTACTCCTTATGCTCCAACTTATCCAAAGCCTTATCCATAATCTTACGTTCCTTAGGAAACCATCCTTGCGAAAGCAGGAAGACGCCCGATATAATTAAGATTACGCTAATCACTTTTTTGATTAAAAGGATGTTATGCGGATTAAGCTGGTTTCGCAATTGCTTGGCCAGAAGAATTTTGAAAAGGTCGGTGACAAAATAGCTCAGGATCACTGTGGTGAAAAAAGTAAACATTCGTGTGGCGTCAAGCTGCAGTTTCGGGCCAACGGTAATGAGGATAGCAAGCCAGAATCCGAGCACGCCAATGTTGATGAAATTGAGAAAGAATCCTTTAAAAAATAGCGATACGTAATTGTTTTTGGCAAGTTCTTCAGGGTCTTCGGGATCAATATTTTTCTTGGCTTTCTTGTTCTTGATAAATGAAATGATACCATAAGTAAGCATCACCAAGCCACCAAAAACAAACAAAGCCGGATCATCCTTGATGGCTTCAATCAAACGATAACTACTGAAGTACGCAATGAGGATGAAAATCACATCGGCCAAAACCACACCCAAGTCAAAAACCAATGCAGCACGGAAACCCTTGACCACACTGGTCTCGAGCAACACAAAAAAAACGGGCCCGATCATAAACGACAGAAAAAACCCGAGTGGAATGGCTGCAAAAATATCTTCAATCATCGAATGAATAATGGTTTTAACAAATATAATTTAAAATATAAAACGCCAATCCTATATTTTGGCTATTCGCGAATTTCCTCGATTTTTCCGCCCAGGGTGGTTTTTCTTTCTACCCGCTTTGGGTTGCCGTAAATCAGGATTTTCCCGCCCGCGGTCACATGCGCATCTACCGATTCTGAAGCGCGCACCTGCGCCTCGCCACCAGCCTTGACATCAACGGCCGAAGCAACCGATTTGAGGTTCTTGGCTTCAAGGATTCCGCCGGCACCAAGCTTTACATCAAGGTCTTTTGTGGTTCCGGACACTTTTATTTTCCCACCGGTCGCCGCCCTGATTCGGGTTTGTTGCGTGTCGGCGGTGATCTTGACTTCGGCGCCTTCTTGCGCCGAAGCATAGATAAATTCCTGTTTGAATGGTTTGTCGCAACCGATGAACGAGCCTTCATTGGCATCGATGTCGGTGAGTTGCCTGAAATATACTTTGGCATCGATAGATTCACCGTCGAGCAATTTTCCGGTCCGCATCCTGATTTTGAGTTCACCGTTCTTGTTGATTACCTCGGCATCAGTGCTGCGGCTTCCGTTGAATTCGACGCGTTCTTCATTAGAGGGAACAAGCGTTACCGTAATGCGGTCGAAGGTTTTTATTTTGGTGAATTCGCCGACGTTCTTCTTGATCTGTCCATGACACAAAGGTGCTGTTAGAATCACCAGTAGCACAGTGTTTAAAACGTTTTTCATGATGGGATAATTTTAGTTTTCGTTCTTCCGGATGTAATTGAAATCGAGTTGTTTCTTAACCAGATCGGCATTCTTGACCTTGACCCAAACTTCATCGCCAAGCTGCAAGATGTTCTTGGATATTTCTCCCACGAGTGCGTATTGCTTATCATCGAAAGTATAGTAATCATCTCGGATTTCCCGGATTCTGCACATGCCTTCGCATTTGTTGGAAATGATCTCAACGTAGATTCCCCATTCGGTCACGCCCGAAATCACACCCAAAAATTCCTCGTCCTTATGGTCCTGCATGTACTTGATTTGCATGTATTTGACGCTATCTCGCTCGGCGTTGGTGGCCAGGCCTTCCATGGTTGAGGAATGTTCGCATTTTTCCTCATATACTTCTGCGCTCACCGATTTGCCGCCATCCAGGTAATACTGCAACAATCGATGCACCATCACATCGGGATAACGACGGATGGGTGAGGTGAAGTGCGAATAATAATCAAACGCCAAACCGTAATGTCCTATGTTTTCTGTAGAATATTTGGCCTTGCTCATGCTTCTAATCGTCAAGGTGTCTACAAGGTTCTGCTCTTTTTTACCGTTGACGTCATTGAGCAGCTGGTTGAGCGATTGCGAAATGTCTTTCTTGGACCTGAAATCAATCTTGTAACCAAACTTTGAAATGATGGTTTGCAGGTTGATGAGCTTGTCTTCATTGGGTTCATCGTGGATTCTATACACAAAGGTTTTCTTTTGTTTCCCGATGAATTCTGCAACTTTTTTATTGGCTAATAGCATGAATTCCTCAATGAGATGGTTGGCATCTTTGGATATTTTGAAATACACGCCCTCAGGCTCGCCTTGGTCGTTGAGATTGAATTTCACTTCTACCTTATCGAATGAAATGGCACCATTGGCCATCCTCGCGCTGCGTAATTTCTTGGCCAATTCGTCGAGTTTTAAAGTGGCATCGACAATTTCCTTTTGAACCCGATAGGCTTGTCCGGTAATCGAAGTTTCTGCTGGGATCGTATCGTCTTTGGTTTCTATGATGTATTGCGCTTCTTCGTAAGCAAATCGTTGGTCAGAATAAATGACGGTACGGCCAAACCATTGGTTGATGACCTGTGCTTTTTCATTGATTTCAAAAATCGCCGAGAAGGTGTATTTTTCTTCATTCGGTCGCAGCGAACACGCAAAATTCGAGAGTACTTCGGGCAACATCGGTACCACGCGATCTACCAGATACACCGATGTAGCGCGTTGGTAGGCTTCGTCGTCGAGGACGGTTCCTTCTTCTAAATAATACGAAACGTCGGCAATGTGAATCCCGATTTCGTAGTTGCCGTTATCTAGTTTTTTAAACGACAAAGCATCGTCGAAATCCTTTGCGTCTTTTGGGTCAATGGTGAAGGTGAGTGTGTCGCGCATGTCTCGGCGTTTGTCAATCTCACTTTGTTGGATAGACGTATCGAGTTTCTGTGCGAAGACTTCTACTTCGATTGGAAAATCGTAAGGCAGTCCGTATTCAGCCAAAATCGCATGGATTTCAGTATTGTGTTCGCCGGGTTTCCCGAGTACTTTGATAATCGATCCAAATGGGCTGTCGGCTTTCTTAGGCCAGTCTTCGATGTGTGCAATCACGACATCTCCGTTTTCGGCATCGCCGATTTTATCCTTAGGAATGAAAATATCGGTGTACATTTTGGCGTTGGCCGTACTCACAAATGCAAAATTCTTCTGGATGTCGATCACGCCCACAAAATCGGTTTTGGCGCGCTCGAGCACTTCAATCACTTCGCCTTCAGGGCGTTTGCCTTTGCGTCTGTTGTAAACATAAACCTTTACTTTGTCCTTGTCTAAGGCATGGTTGAGGTTGTTGGTGGGTATGAAGACATCATCCTCGAATTCATCACAAATAAAATACGCAGTCTTGCGCGAAGTCATGTCAATGGTACCTTCGTAATAATCCTGACTGATCGCTTTGACGAGGTATTTTCCGGGTTCGGATTCGATGATGACTTTTTGTGCGGCGAGAATCTTTAGGTCTTTGATAATTTCGTTTCGGCTCTTGGTATCGTTGAGCTCTAAAATGGCGGCAATTTGTTTGTAGTTGTAGCCGACATTGGCATTTTTGGATAGTATCTTTAAAATTTTCTCTGAGAACGTTTTAGTATTTTTTCCAAACTTTTTTGGTTTCTTGTTCATATCATCTTTTCTAATAATGCTGAAAATTACGAAATAGTTCACAGTTATCCGGCCAAGCCCAAATATTTAAATAAAAAATAACTTTCCTATCTTTAACAAAAACAACTCAAACAGAAGATTTTGAAACCATTGCCATCTTCTGTTATCCTCACGGCCGGAGCTTCAAAACAATTCAACAATGCAAGATTTTATCACAATAGCCACGTTTAATTATACGCACGAAATAGTAGTGCTCAAACACCGCCTGGAACAGGAAAACATCGCTTATTTTTTTGAAAATGAGACGACTTTGTCGGTGGCGCCGTTTTATTCTACCGCGCTTGGCGGCATCCGGCTCAAAGTGCATCAAAACGACTTTGAAGCCGTGAGACAAATCCTTGAGGAACTCAGCGGGCCGAATCTTAAAATCGTTTAGCAATTGGAGATTACAAATAGCCAACTTTCAATTCATTGTTCATCAGTTTTCAACAGTCATTAAAAACAACAAAAAGAATTTTAAAATTCAAATTAATTTATGGTGGTTATTATAGCGTGTTGATAAGTACCATAACTTTCTCCCAAGACTATTGTTTTTGTAGTTATGCTTATTTATACCAATTTATCAACAACCAAGCACCTTTATAAAACACTTATTTTGAGTCAATTTTTAAAAAGCATCAACAACTGTTAACAAACTAAAATCTATGCTTTTTGTAGATAATTCTCCTCCCATAATTTTGTTAACAAGAGCTTTTTTCACGCTCAAAACTTATCCAAAAAATAACCAAACTAAATTTGGTTTTGAACTTCGGGTTTTGGATTACAATTTTTACCCGTACCACCAAAAAATACTTCCTATTTTCTATCTCAACTTATGAACAATTCGTGTTAATTTAAAGTTAACTGAAAATCAAGCCATTGCGAAAAATGATTAACAACAGGTAATGGTAAGCTATAAGCCTTAAGCAATAAGCATTAATTCCACGCCATTATTTACAGCTTACAGCAAAAAAAGCCGCAACCGAAACGAATTTCAATTGCGGCCTTTACAAGTCCTTGCTAACACCAGATCAGAAAAGAAAGATCCAGATAAACGATAAAAAAAGCGCGATTTTTTTCATAAGGTTCTGTTTATTAGTCCAATCAAAAATACAGCTTTTCTCGATACGCGAAGATAACTTTCTGTAAATTTGCAGCACACCACAACTAAAAATACATCCACATGAACATCTCTATAGGAAACGACCATGCCGGTCCCGATTACAAAAAAGCCATCGTGGCCATGCTGCAATCCAAAGGGCACAACGTTACCAACTACGGCACAGACACCACAGACAGCGTTGATTACCCCGATTTTGGGCATCCGGTCGCGACAGCTGTAGCATCCAAAAAAGCCGATTTCGGTATCGTCATCTGCGGTTCGGGCAACGGCATCAACATGACTGTTAACAAACACCAGGGCGTGAGATCGGCGCTCTGCTGGACCAAAGAAATTGCCACACTGGCACGCCAACACAACGATGCGAACATCATCAGCATTCCCGCGCGTTTCACCTCAATCCCGCAAGCCGTTGAAATGGTCGAAGCTTTCCTTGCCACCGCTTTCGAAGGCGGCCGACACGCCAATCGCGTCGATAAAATCGCCTGTCAATAAATAATTTTTCGATAGTACCATTTCCGGCTGTACGCTGCAAGCTTTTCAAAAAAAAACTATTTTTGGCACGCCACAAAACGAGCTTCCTACGGTCGCTGTTTTGCATCGGCAAAAATCAGGTTTTTTTATAGAAAAGGCTTTGCGCTGCCATCCGGGGTAAGGCCGCCGTTTTCAAAAGCAACATTGTCATGACCAACATCGAATTCATTTCAAAAACGGTCGCTACCGCGACAAAGAATATCCAAAACACCTTGCAACTGCTCGCCGAGGATTGCACCATCCCATTCATCTCGCGCTACAGAAAAGACCAAACCGGCAACCTCGATGAGGTCGTCGTGGAGCAAATCGCCAAACTCCAAAAACAATACGACGAAATCCTCAAACGCAAGGAAACCATCCTCAAGGCAATCGACGAGCAAAAGGCCCTCACGCCAGAACTCCAACAAAAAATCAACGCAAGTTTCGACCTCCAGGAACTCGAGGATTTCTACCTGCCCTACAAAAAGAAAAAGAAAACCCGCGCCGATGTGGCCCGTGAAAACGGCCTGGAGCCGCTCGCCAAAATCATCATGGCGCAAAACAACGACGATGTCGATTTTATCGCCTCCCGTTACCTCAATACAAACGTCAAAAACGAAGACGAAGCCTTGCAAGGCGCGCGCGACATCATCGCCGAGTGGACGAGCGAAAACATCTATGTACGCAAGCAATTGCGTCGGGTTTTCAACCGCAAGGCCAGCATTTCAACCCAAGTGGTCAAGACCAAAAAAGACAGTGAAGACGCGCAAAAGTTCAGCCAATATTTTGATTGGTCAGAACCGCTAACCAAAGCGCCCGCACACCGATTGCTGGCCATGCTGCGCGCCGAGAACGAGGGTTTTGTAAAGCTTAAGGTGGCGGTAGATCCCGAAACCTCGGGCGAAGATCCCATCGACCTGATCGCACAAATTGTCATCAAAAGAAACAACGACACCACGCCACACCTGGAAATGGCCATCTCAGACAGTTACAAACGACTGCTCGCGCCAGCCATTGCCAACGAGGCGCTTCAGGAAGCCAAAGCCAAGGCCGACACCAACTCGATCCAGGTTTTTGCCAATAACCTGAGCCAGCTGTTGCTTGCGCCACCGCTCGGTGAAAGACGCATCCTGGCCATCGATCCGGGATTTCGCAGCGGTTGTAAAGTGGTTTGCCTCGATGAAAAAGGCGATCTGCTCTACAATGAAACCATTTATCCGCATGCGCCGCAAAAAGAAGAAACCATGGCACTTAAAAAGGTGCGCTCGATGGTCAACTCGTATAAGATTGACGCCATCGCCATTGGCAACGGAACGGCTTCGCGCGAGACCGAATTCTTCATCAAAAAAATCGCTTTCGACAAGCCGGTTCAGGTTTTTGTAGTGAGTGAAGCTGGTGCGTCGGTCTATTCGGCATCAAAAATCGCGCGGGATGAATTCCCGAATTTTGATGTGACCGTACGCGGTTCGGTGTCTATCGGAAGGCGTTTGTCAGATCCATTAGCCGAACTTGTTAAAATCGACCCGAAAGCCATCGGCGTTGGGCAATACCAGCACGACGTAGACCAATCGAAATTAAAAGAAGAACTTGACAATACAGTCATCCGTTGTGTGAATTCGGTGGGCATCAACATCAATACGGCCAGCAAGCATTTATTGAGTTATGTGAGTGGAATCGGGGAGAAGCTCGCCGAGAATATTGTGAACTACCGCGCAGAGAACGGACCATTCCAAGACCGAAAGCAACTCAAAAAAGTACCACGTCTCGGCGAAAAGGCTTACCAGCAAGGCGTGGCTTTTATAAGGATTCCCAACGCGATAAATCCGCTCGACAATTCGGCTGTTCATCCAGAGGCTTATCCGATCGTTGAGAAAATGGCCAAGGATTTAAAACTTTCTTTGGATGAACTTATTGCCAACAAAGAAAAAACGGCATTGATCAAGGCCGAGAATTACCTCACGCCAACCATCGGTTTACTCGGGCTTAAGGATATCATCAAGGAACTTGAAAAACCGGGACTTGATCCCAGAAAAACGGCCAAGGTTTTTGAGTTCGACGCCAATGTCAAAACCATTAAGGATGTCAAATCAGGTATGGTCTTGCCCGGGATTGTCAACAACATCACCAACTTTGGCTGTTTTGTAGACATCGGCATCAAGGAAAGCGGTTTGGTACACATCTCGCAGCTCAAGGCAGGCTTTGTTAGTGATGTGAACGATGTGGTCAAATTGCATCAGCAGGTGCAGGTCAAGGTAACAGAAGTCGACGAAGAACGCAAGCGCATCCAGCTCAGCATGGTTCTGTAAGCTTATAAGATATTCCTTAAATCCTGAAAATGAGGTAAGCGTTGTAAAATCGCAAAAGAAAAGGACGAATCATGGTGTTATCCGACAGAGACAACGCACTTAGGCGCGCTGTAATGCAAAGCCTTACCGAATCCATTTGGAACACTGCAGCATTGGTCAGGGTTGATCCCAAATAAAAGAACAAGATTAAAAGGATGTGTATTGTCCGGCGCAATGATTACGACCATCATCGATAGGGGCAAAGACCAACCTTTCGGCCACATTGCAAAGGCATCGACACCAATTTGAGCAGCGCCCACGAATCCAAGCGCCACATCCAAAAGACAATCGACAAGCATTGACTTTAAAAAGGATAGTCTGATTTTCATTAATTTGCCATCGAAAAACAACCCTCCAATGGACAAAAATAAAATTGCCGTGGCGCTTTTCGACAAGCTTGCCCAAGTGTATCAGGAAAAATACATGGATGTGGCCTTGTACCACGACACGCTCGATTGGTTTTGCGAAAACCTGCAAACGCCTAATGCCCGGATTCTAGAACTCGCTTGCGGTCCCGGCAATATTACCAGACGTTTGCTGGAGCAACGCCCCGATTTTAAAATCCTCGGTACCGACCTGTCGCCCAAGATGGTTGAATTGGCCGCAATCAACAACCCAACCGCCCAGTTTGAACTAATGGATTGCCGAGAACTGTCGCGCCACAACGCGAAATATGACGGTATTATGTGTGGTTTTTGCCTGCCCTATCTGGAAAAAGATGAAGTGTTGCGATTGATTGTAGACGCAAAAGCTATTTTAAATGACGGTGGCCTATTTTATTTGAGTACGATGGAAGATGACTATGAAAAATCGGGATACAGGAAAGGGAGTACCGGAGACGAGATTTACATGCATTATTATCCCAAGGCATTTTTAGCAGAGGCTTTGCAAGACGCGGGATTTAGGATTTTACAGGTCAAAATACAGGATTATCCAGAAAAGGAGGGTAGCCAAACAATCGATTTAGTTCTGATTGCCCAAAAATAAAGACAAAAAAAATGCCCCATCGGGACACTTTTATTTTGTTTCGTCTTCTTTCTTGGCTGCCGGTTGGTCATTGTCTTTGGCCGCGTTCTTGAATTCTTTGACGCCGCTACCTAAGCCTTTCATAAGTTCCGGAATTTTTTTACCTCCAAAAAGCAACAATACAATTGCTAAAATTACGAGGATTTCTGTCATACCTAATCTTCCCATGATGTATTAATTTGTTGCCGAGGCAAATGTGTAATTAGATTGCAAATGTACATACAAAATCCCGAAATAGTTTTTAGAAGTTGGCAAATATTTGTGATTTCAACGCGTTAAATCTCAAAAGTCACGACGCGAGGGTTATTTTTATGCAAGCCTGTCGCTTGACTTGGCGACCACATTAATTGTTATATTTGCAGATAAACCCAGCTTATGTCCGAAAAACGGCTCAAACGCAAACAAATCAAGAAAAAACTCTTCACCAAAAACCGCCTGGTCATTTTGAACGAAGATACTTTTGAGGAAATCTTTTCCCTGAAACTCACCTTGATGAATGTTTTTGTTGTGGCCACCGTGGGCGCTGTGTTGATTATTTTTATCACGACGTATATCATCGCTTTTACGCCACTTCGGGAATACATTCCCGGATATGCCTCAAGCAAACTCAAGCGCGATGCCACCGAACTGGCCATTAAATCTGACTCACTTAGCGTAGCGCTCCAAAAGAACGAAGCTTACATGGCTTCAATCAAGAAAGTACTCACAGGTGATCTCGATTATGCCAAACTCAACAAGGACTCTATCATGGCCACGCCACCCGAGACCCAAAAACCAGAGTTGAAACCATCCGAAGCTGATCTTAAGCTGCGCGAACAAGTGGCCGATGAAGACAAATACAACTTGTTTGAAAAGGCGCAATCCAAAGTGAGCATTGTATTGTTTCCGCCGGTTAAGGGTCTGATTACCGACCCGTTCGACCGCCGTAAAAAACACTTTGCCGTAGACGTCGCCTTGGCCAAAAACACGCCCATCAAAGCCACCTTGAACGGAACAGTTATTTTTGCCGACTGGACACCGAGTACAGGGAACGTCATCATCATCCGACACAACAATGGCTTCCTATCGGCCTACAAACACGCTGCCTCACTGACCAAAACACAAGGCGATGTCGTAAAAACCGGAGAGGTCATTGCCTTGGCGGGCGCAACCGGACAGGAATCCACGGGCGTGCATCTGCATTTTGAACTTTGGAAAGACGGTTACCCGATAGATCCCACGCAATTTATTGAATTTGAATAGTATGTCGATAAAATCCATCGCTGCCAAGCTGTTTGCCAAACAAATTGTCAAGAAGACCAAAATTTGGAGCGCACAACCCGTGGCGGCGCAACAGCGTGTTTTTGATCATTTAATCGCGCAGGCCAGGCACACTGCTTTTGGAAAAGACCATCAGTTTGAAACCATAAAAACATTCGCCGATTTTGCCAGGCAAGTTCCCATTCGCGATTACGAAGCTTTGAAGCCCTACGTAGACAAGGTCGTCAACGGCGAGCCCGACATTTTATGGAAAGGAAAGCCACTTTATTTTGCCAAGACTTCTGGGACCACATCGGGTGTCAAGTACATCCCGCTCACCAAAGAATCGATGCCGTCTCACATCCAGGCAGCGCGCAACGCCATTCTGCATTATGTCAATGAAACAGGCAATGCCGATTTCGTGAACGGCAAGATGATTTTCCTGCAAGGCAACCCCATGCTTGAAGAAAAGAACGGGATTAAATTTGGCCGACTCTCGGGTATCGTGGCGCATTTCGTGCCCAAATACCTGCAAAAAAACAGGCTGCCATCATGGCAAACCAATTGCATTGACGACTGGGAAACCAAGGTCGACGCCATCGTCCGGGAAACGATACAGGAGAACATGACCGTGATTTCGGGCATCCCGTCGTGGGTGCAGATGTATTTTGAGAAACTGCGCCAGCAATCGGGCACCCGAGCCGGAGGCGAACAGGGCGAAGCCAAATCGGTAGGCGAACTGTTCCCAAACTTCAACTTGTTCATCTACGGCGGGGTCAATTATGAACCTTACCGCGCCAAGTTTGAAAACCTGATTGGGAGAAAAGTAGACAGCATTGAACTTTTCCCGGCATCCGAAGGATTTTTTGCATACCAGGATTCGCAAACCGAAAAAGGCATGTTGTTGCTCCTGGATTCGGGGATTTTTTATGAGTTTGTCAAATCGGAGGAGTTTTTTACCGACAACCCACGAAGGTTCACCATCGGCGAAGTCGAGATTGGCGTGAATTACGTGTTGATTATTTCGACGAATGCGGGTTTGTGGGGATACAATATTGGGGATACCATCCAGTTTACTTCGACCCATCCGTATCGTGTCATCGTTTCAGGTCGTATCAAACATTTCATCTCGGCATTTGGCGAGCACGTTATTGCCAAGGAGGTGGAAAGCGCATTGCAGCAAGTGATTTCGGGAACCGATATCAGAATCAATGAATTCACCGTCGCACCGCAAATTACACCCGACCAAGGTTTGCCTTACCACGAATGGCTCATCGAATTTGAAAATGAACCCGAAGACTTACATGCTTTTGCCACGGCTATCGACAATGCGATGGTACAACAGAACACCTATTATGACGATTTGATTTCAGGAAACGTCCTGCGACAACTCGTAATCACTAAAATTGCCCAAAATGGTTTCCAGGAGTATATGAAGTCGATTGGGAAACTCGGCGGACAGAATAAAATACCAAGGCTCAGCAACGACCGAAGTATCGCAGACAAATTGCAAAAAGCGATTTAAATGAAAAAGAAATTCACGCTTTTATTGTTGTTTATGACCGGCGCAATATCGGCGCAGACCAGAGGTGTAATCAAGGACAGTCTCACAGGGAAACCGGTTCCGTTTGTGAGCATTTGGAGCGAGAATGAAAATATCGGGACCACCTCGGAGGAAAACGGCAGTTTTGCAATAGGTACCACCCAAAAAAGCAAAACCCTGATTTTCCATTCGCTTGGATTTGAGAAGAAAAAATTGGCTATAGCAAATACCGCAGTCGTGCTGCTCAGCCCAAAAGTCAATGCACTTGATGAAGTCGTCGTGAGAAAACGCAAGGAAACCAAGCGTCGCGAAATCGGCATCATTGAAAGCGCTGTGCTTGAGGCTTTTGAAAACCAACCCAAGATCGACCTCAAATTTTTCCCGTATCAATCGGATTACAAACAAACCGGATTCATTAAAAAAATTGGCTTGATTACCGACAGTAGGATTGATGACGCGACCATTAAAATCCATATTTACAGCGTTGATGCCAATGGATTTCCTGGCGCAGAATTGCTTGACCGCGATTTGGTGGTTACGGTCGGGAAAGGCAACCGGCAGTCGGTGTTTGATGTAAGCAAATTCAACCTCGCGTTGCCAAAAACAGGGGTGTTCATCGGCTTTGAAAAGATTATGATCGAGAAGAATAAGCGAGAAGACCGCAATTCTTACTATCCGTATGTGTTGTACAATTGGGTGGCGCGAAATCGGTCGTTTGCGTATTTGGGCGGCCAATGGATCGCGCAATCTGCCGAGAAAAAAAATATTTACGAGCCCGCAATTACCCTTGTTCTTACCAATTAAATAGAAAAACACTACATTTGCCGGTTAGAAACAGAAAAGAACGAAAAAGCCTTCACGCGTAAGGACTTGAATTTAAAAGAATTACATGAAAGAAATTAAAAATATCGTACGATCAAGGGCACAGGAATCTTCAAGTGCCGTTGAGAAATTATACATCACGATGCGCCACCTTTTCAACCGCGGTTTTTACAAGCCGATGGGTGTCTCGGGAGAAACATTGCGCGAAGCATTGCTGTCTTTGCGACCAGAAATTTACGGCACCATTGCCGAGGAAAAAGTAGAGCTCAACGGGCTATTATACGTCATCGAGCGTTTGCCTATTGGGATTGAGGAATGTCGGTTCATCAACCTCACCTCGGACGAAGGCTATTC
>Ga0075158_10001793_pt1 | contig 16042 bp, 15 predicted proteins | sample JI91814BDNA_FD_70968 | JGI IMG/M metagenome (GOLD analysis project Ga0075158, IMG submission 70968) | Wastewater effluent complex algal communities from Wisconsin, to seasonally profile nutrient transformation and Carbon sequestration -... | ecosystem: Engineered > WWTP > Effluent > Algae... | reverse complement strand
GATCGCTTCTAAAGAACAGGCTTTTACGAACCTGAACCTTGCTTACTGCAAATATGGTTTCTTCCTTAAAGTCCCTAAAAATGTAGTGATTGAAAAACCAATCCACATTTTTTATATCTCTCAGAATCAGGAGGAAAATACGTTCTACAATACAAGAAACCTTTTGATCGTAGAAGAAGGAGCTAAAGTAGAGGTCATTGAAAGCCATCATAATTTTGACAGCACTTATGTATTGACAAACTCTGTAACGGAAATCTTTACGTATCCGAATGCAAAGGCTGACTGGCATAAACTTCAGAACGATAACAACACAACCTACCTTATCGACAATACTTTCGCAAGACAGGAAAAAGACAGTTTAACAACGGTAAACACATTCTCTTTCGGAGGTAAACTGGTAAGAAACAACCTTGATTTTATTCATAATGGATCTAATATCAATTCATTCATGAACGGAATCACCATTATCGGGAAAGATCAGTTGGTAGACCACCATACTGCAGTTCACCACAACTTCCCGAACTGTGAAAGTTACCAGAACTACAAAGGAATCTTTGATGGGAATGCCCACGGAGTTTTCAACGGAAAAGTTTTTGTGGACAAAATTGCACAGAAAACAAACGCTTACCAGCAAAACAACAACGTATTGCTAAGTGAAGGAGCAAGTATTGATACAAAACCTCAGTTAGAAATCTTTGCTGATGATGTAAAATGTTCTCACGGCTGTACAGTAGGCCAATTGAATGAAGATGCTTTATTCTATCTGAGAGCGAGAGGAATCTCTAAAAAAGAAGCACAGGCATTACTTTTATATGCTTTTGCTAATGATGCCATGCAGAACATCGATATAGAGCCTCTGAAAGAAAAAATTTCAAAGCTGTTGGCTGAGAAATTAGGAGTTGATATAGAATTTTAAAACTTATATATATTGATACACAAAAGCACTTCATTTTGAAGTGCTTTTTTATTGTATTACAGGTTGTATTTCTATCCTATTTTTTCAACCAGCTTTGGTTATCTTTATTTTCTGAACGCTTCTTACCGTTATCAAAATTATAAGCCAAACCTACACCTAATGTCTGTTTCAACTGGGTTTTCCATATCTGATTATGATCATACAAAAGATCAAGGGTAACGTTTGTAGAAATATATTTATTGATTTTCATGCTTAAAACCCCGCTGTATCCAAGAACAAGCCTGTCCGGATGATCAAGATAATTTGAGAATACAGAAGCAGTATTCAGCAAGGTGATGTTCTCCATAATCTTCAACTTATACATGGCTGTTCCAAGGAAACCGAATTGGAAAAGAGAAGAATCTCCATCATTTTTAAGACCATAAGTTCCAGCTTTCTGAAGATCTTCATCTAAAACAAAAGTCCATCTGGCATTTGCCGGACGTAAAGTCACTGTAAGATTGTCATTGGGACGATAAGTAACCCCTGCTCCTACACTCAGATATCCGGGAGCCATAAAATTGGAAATCTTTTTAGCATCAGGGTTGTTTCCGTCTTCATAACCCGGAGCAAACTGAGTCTGAAGACCAGCACCTCCAGACAAATACCAATGTTTGGCAAATTCTCTACCATAGTTTGTAGAAAGATTGATAACATCCTGTGTCTTTCTTACTCCAGTTCCCTGCGTGTTATTTTGTCCGTAACCCAGGATGATAATATTTTCCCAAAGATCTTTCCCTTTTTCATAAGTCAGGTTGTAATTAACACCGGCAAGCCACCCCACATTGTTGGCTCCCCCACCTACCCAGTTTGAAAAAGCAGCCTGGTTAAGCATTAATGTATTTTGTCCCTGAATAGACCATGCTTTAACAGTGTCTGATACCGGAGTCTCTGTTTTAGCCTCCTGAGCGAGCGCTACAGCCCCAAAAGAGATAGAACTGATTAATAAAAGTTTTTTCATAAATGACGATTTATTACAAATGTATAAATAATAATCTATGCCATTATAAAATTCACTTTAAAATGAATTTAACATAATTTATTTAACAGTAATAACAAATTCAAAATAAGGCAATTAAATACAAAAATTTTATTTCCAAAACTTAAAGCAACTTAAAATTACAATATATTAAAAACAAAAAACACCTCATTTCTGAAGTGCTTTTATTGAAATATGGGTATTCTAAATTATTTTTTGATCCACCACTGGCTGTCTTTACGGTCGGAGCGTTTCACCCCATTATCCAGCGTATAAGCGAAACCGATTCCAAGAGTTTGTTTTAACTGTGTTTTTTCTATCTGATTGTGATCGTAGAGCAAATCTACCGTCACATTGGATGAGATATATTTGTTTACTTTCAGGTTCAGTAAAGCTCCATAGGCAAGAACCAATCTGTCCGGACGGTCAAGGTAATTTGAGAACACAGAGGCCGTATTGGTTAAGTAAATATCTTCCATTATTTTCAGTTTATATATTGCCGTTCCCAGAAAACCGAATTGTAATAAAGAAGTATCACCATCATTTTTTAAACCATAGCTTCCGGCTGTCTGAAGGTCTTTATCCAATACAAAAGTCCATCTGGCATTGATTGGGCGTAAGGTTACCGTAAGATCATCATTCGGCCTGTATGTGATACCCATCCCGACGTTCAGATAACCGGGTGCCATAAAATTTGATATTTTTTTAGCTTCAGGATTATTCCCATCTTCATACCCTGCTGCAAACTGTGATTGTAAACCCGCTCCTGAAGAGAAATACCAGCTTTTTGAGAACTTTCTTCCATAATTGGTAGAAACATTGATCACATCCTGAGTTTTTCTGATTCCCAGGCCTTTTGTATCATTCTGTCCGTATCCCAGAATGATGATATTTTCCCAGAGGTCTTTGTCTTTTTCATAGGTTATATTGTAATTGACACCGGCAAGCCATCCTACGTTGTTGGCTCCTCCTCCTACCCAATTCGAAAAGGCAGCCTGGTTGATCATTACTGTATTTTTTCCTAAAACCGACCAGTATTTTACTGTGTCTACTACTGCGGAATCTTTTTTCAATTCTTCTTGTGCACTTGCATATATTCCTATAAAACAGGAAAGAATCAATAAAAACTTCTTCATTATTCTAAATAATTTTCAATGCAAAAATATTAATATAATTTTTTTAAAGGTAAATTCGGCTTCAAAAAAATCTGATTTCAATAAGTTTAATCACCTAATTGCAAGATATTTCTATAAAATCAATGCCAAAATAATAAGTTCAAAGTTAAATTTAATACCTTTTGTCTTAAAACCAGGTCGGTAGAAACTTATTCATCGCCAAATTTTCCGAAATTTATCATTGGCTTTTGATTTGACGTACAATCCACATGTTCAAAAATGTAATTTCCAAAAGAGCGGTTATATACCCATTACTGATGCTTTCAGCGATGTGGTTCGGGTATTTTTTACAAATGCAGGGCTTTTTTCAAAGCTGTTTTGGAGCCATTATTCCCCTCTTGCCCGAGGGATTGCTTGGTGTAGTTACATCTCCCCTTTTACATGGAAATATTGATCATATTATAGGAAACTCTATCCCAATAGCAGCACTTATGTTTTTGTTATATCAGTTTTACCCTTTAGTAGCCAACAAAGTCTTTATCATGGGCTGGCTGGCAACAGGGCTTTTGGTATGGCTGCTTCCTCCTATTGATATTCTCACTGGTGAATATATGTACACTTGTACCATCGGAGCCAGCGGTGTGGTATATGTTCTTGCCTTTTTCCTTTTCTTCAGCGGGGTATTCAAATGGAATACAAAGCTTCTCACGATTTCAATGCTTGTAGTGCTTTATTATGGAAGTTTGGTTTGGGGAATGCTTCCCGAAGAACTGTTTTATAATATGCAGGAGCCGAGCAAAATTTCATGGCAGGCCCATCTTTCCGGAGCTGTAGTAGGCAGTATTATTGCGTTTGCCTTTAAAAATGTTGGTGAAAAGAAGAAAAAATTTATCTGGGAGTTTCCGAATTATTACAGTGAAAAGGATGATAAATTGTGGCAGGAATACAAGGAAAATCATCCTGAGGATTTTATGGAACTTCCTTACAAGAAAAAAGATGATATCTGGGATCATCTGGAAGAATTGAGAAAAAGATAAAACTTAATTTACTACATTTGAAAAAAAAACACACATGATTTCCGAAGAATACTTTTATGCCATCGCGCTCCGCGAATGCACCCAGATTGGCGACATTCATTTCCATAAACTTGTCCGTACATTCGGAAGTGCTCAGGATGCCTGGAAAAGAGCAAAAAAAGAGTATAAAAAACTGGAAGGAATAGGACAAAGAACAGTTTCAGATATTGGAAATAAATGTCATTTGGAATTCGCAGAAGAAGAATTAAATTTTTGCGAAAAAAATAATATCCAAATCAGGCTCAAACACCTTCAAGAAACCCCATCCTTACTCAATGAATGTAATGATGCACCGACTATTCTTTATCAAAAAGGGAATATTGAGGATGCACAATCAAAAGTAAGTATTGTAGGAACCCGAAATATGACTGCCTATGGGAAGCAGTTCATTGAAGACTTTTTCGAAGCAACACAATCTTCAGAATATACCTCTGTAAGCGGTCTCGCTTTGGGTATCGACAAAGAAGTTCATGAACAGTCTATTCGCTACCGGAAACCTACTGTAGCAGTTCTTGCACATGGTTTCAAGTATTTATATCCGGCAAAAAACAGAAAACTTTCTGAAAAAATTTTACAGGAAGGAGGCGCATTAATAACAGAGTTTAGCTCTGCAAGAAAACCAGACCGGGAAAACTTCATCCAAAGAAACAGAATTGTGGCAGGAATATCTCCGGCAACTATTGTAGTGGAAACCGGTTTTGGGGGAGGGTCTGTAAGCACAGCTGCCTTCGCTAATGATTATAACCGTGATGTTTTTGCGCTGCCTGGAAAAATTACGGACAGCTGTAGCCAGGGATGTAATCAGTTGATTTTCCATAATAAAGCAACAGCCATTTCTACCCTAAAAGATCTTATCGGACTTCTCGGACTAAATGATCCCAAAGAAAAAATGGAAGAGTTATTTCCTTATAGAGAGACCGTCACGCAATTATCTGACAATCAAAACTTAATATATCAATCTATTAAAGACCAACCTCAGATTTCATTAGATGATCTGGCCCAGAGAATTGATCTCCCCACTTACAAAATCTTACCAATAATTTTAGAATTGGAACTTTTAGGGAAAGTAAAATCATTTTCCGGGAGGCAATTCATCACCATTTAAGATTTAACGATTTCTTAATACTGCATTATTTCACACATAACATTTCATTTTTAATAAAATTTGAACACAAATTATCAATTTAATAATATTACGAAACATTATTATTTAATTTTTAACAATGTTAAAATATAGTGTTGTGAATCTTGAAAAAAAAATTAAATTTGTTGACAATAATATTCAACCTTAATATATGGAACAATATAATATTGACCAGAAAATCCAAGAGTTTATTGCAAAAATTGAAGCAAAAAATCCTAACGAACCGGAATTTTTACAGGCTGTAAAAGAAGTTGCCGTAACTGTAATTCCATTCATTGCTACTAAAAAAGAATATACCGGAATGAAGCTGCTTGAAAGAATGGCTGAAGCTGAAAGAATTATTATTTTCAGAGTTCCATGGGTTGATGACAAAGGAGAAATTCAGGTTAACAGAGGTTTCAGAATTCAAATGAACTCTGCTATTGGACCATACAAAGGGGGAATCCGTTTCCACCCTACTGTAAACTTATCGGTTCTTAAATTCTTAGCTTTTGAACAAGTATTCAAAAACTCTCTGACAACTCTTCCAATGGGAGGTGGTAAAGGAGGTTCAGATTTTGATCCACAAGGAAAATCTGATATGGAAGTAATGCGTTTCTGCCAGGCTTTCATGACAGAATTGTGCAAGCACATCGGTCCTGAAACAGATGTACCTGCAGGAGACATCGGTGTTGGAGCAAGAGAAATCGGATATTTATTCGGACAGTACAAGAAAATCAGAAACGAGTTTACCGGAGTTCTTACAGGAAAAGGTCTTGCTTACGGAGGTTCATTAATCCGTCCTGAAGCTACAGGATACGGTGTAGTATACTTCGCTGAGCAGATGCTTAAAACGATCGGACAAAATTTCCAGGATAAAATTGTAACGGTATCAGGTTTCGGAAACGTAGCGTGGGGAGTTATCAAAAAAGCAACTGAACTAGGTGCTAAAGTAGTAACAATCTCTGGACCAGACGGATACATCTATGATAAAGATGGTATCAGCGGAGAAAAGATCGATTATTTATTAGAACTTAGATCTTCAGGAAACAACAGAGCTGAAGACTATGCTAAAAAATATCCATCTGCTGAGTTCCATGCCGGAAAACGTCCTTGGGATGTGAAGTGTGATGTTGCTTTCCCTTCTGCAACTCAAAACGAATTAGATTTAGATGATGCAAGAAAATTAGTTGAAAACGGATGTATCTGTGTAACTGAAGCGGCTAACATGCCTTCTACACTGGATGCTATCAACTATTTCTTAGACAATAAAGTATTATTCTCTCCTGGTAAAGCTTCCAACGCTGGAGGTGTTGCTACATCAGGATTAGAAATGACCCAGAACTCTATCCGTCTTAACTGGACTTCGGAAGAGGTTGATGCAAGATTAAAGGAAATCATGATCGGTATCCACAAAGCTTGTAGAGACTACGGAAAAGACGAAGACGGTTATGTAAACTACGTAAAAGGTGCAAATATTGCCGGCTTCGTAAAAGTAGCAGAAGCAATGTTGGCTCAAGGAGTTGTGTAACAAAAAACAAAGGTTGGGAAAAACTCCCGACCTTTTTTGATATAGCCTGTTCCCGGGATAATGGGAAAAAAGTAAAAAGTGAAAGGAGAAAGCGCTGCTATATGTAGTGCTTTTTTTATTTTTATGTAATGAAAAACACTTTTAAAAATATTGATGAATACATTCTTCTGTTCCCCATAGAAGTACAGAAAAAACTGCTTGAGCTTAGAAAAGTAATTCATTTACAGGTTTCAGATCTTGAAGAATATATTGGATATCAGATGCCAGCCTTCCGGTACAAAGAAAAACCTTTAATTTATTTTGCGGCACATAAAAAGCATATAGGGTTTTATCCGGGAGCTGAAGGTATCCGTAATTTTGAGACCGATTTTGAGAAAAGAAAGTATAAATTTTCAAAAGGAGCAGTTCAATTTCCCATCACTGAGGATCTTCCGCTGGATCTGATTACTAAGATTGTAAGGTTCAGAGTGGAAGAAATTGAACAAAAAAAATCCTGAAATACAAGATTCCAGGATTCTGACTAGTGTTTGCTAAAGTGCTTTTACTTTTTCTTCTTTTTGCCTTTCTTCTCTTCTTTAGGAGCATCTGCAGGTTTAGTGGCATCAGTAGGTGTTGTACTTACGGACGGATCTGTTGCAGGTGCGGTTTCCATTGTAGTAGCAGGTGATTTCTCCTGTTGATTCTTGGGATCCGAAGGACTTGTAGTCTGCGTATTCGGTTGTTGGGTTTGAGTTGTCGTAGGGTTATTAGTAGAAGTATCGGCCGGCTTTTGTGGTGTTGATTGTGCTGATACTGCGATTACTCCGACTAATGTAAACGCTGCCGTTAAAAATAACTTTTTCATAATGTAATATTTAAATGATTGTTTAACTTAAACGAAATATCATTTCTAAAAATTATGTGTAAAAAGCTTATTTAACGTACTTTATAATTATTTAAGAGGAATTTGCAAAAATGAGTTCGGGTCATTTGGCGGGAAGAGTGATACTGGAAGCTGGAAGTTTTTTAGAGTAGAAATGACGGCTGTATGATCAACGATGAGAGTTCCCAGCCTCCATCTTCCTATCTACAAAGCTACTTGGCTATATTCTTCATCATTTTTTCTACGAATTCAAATGCAGCCGGACAGATAACCGTATTTTTCAGCATCAAATTATTAATCTGATAAATCTTCTTACGGTCCGTATGAGGATATTCCCGACAGGCTTTTGGTCTTACATCGTAGATAGAGCATGTATTATCACTATTCAGAAAAAAGCAGGGAAGATTCTGCAGTACTTTGTCATTGTCTTCATCTACTCTTAAAAACTTGGCTTCAAAGTCTGCGGATTTCATCCGGAGATGTTTGGAAATTCGCTCAATATCTTTTTCGGTATAGAGAGGACCCGTTGTTTTGCAGCAATTTGCACATTGTAAGCAGTCTATTTCTTCAAAAACTTCATCATGGGTTTCCTGCACCATATAATCGAGATTTTTGGGCGGTTTTTTCTTTAATCCGTCCAGAAATTTCTTGTGTTCTTTCTGCTTTTGTATCGCTTGTTTTTTATAAAAATCTAAATCCATTTATTCTTTGTTTCTCACTGATTCCGGAAGTTCTTCCTTCTTATATTCATTGATTTTATCCAGATCCAGTACCGTTGAGAGATTTTCCTTGTTTGGATAATACATCGGAACAAATTTAGCTCCATACACAATTTCTCCTGTAGTATATGAAGACCTTTGAACCACCGTATTTGAAAACACTTCGTCAAATGCGCGTACCTGCACGATAAGTTCAATATCCGTATTTTTAAAATCTTCTTCAGAAAATCCGTAAAACGGAGAATTCTCATCAATTTTATGTACCACAGTCCAGTTGAGAGCCAGCGTATTGATTTTGCTCATCTGTGTCGTAAGCCTGTAAAAATTACTTTTGGCAACTCCGTTTTCCATCACCTCAATGGCTACAGATACAATAACGTCTGCATCCGTCAATGCATTATTTTTATAGGGAGCAAGCCTGAACATCAATGCTGAAGATTCCTGAAAAGGAGCAATAACTGCTATATCAGAAAATCTAAGGTATGCCCGGGGTCTTGAAAACCTTCCGTAAAAAAGTCCTGTTGCAATGGCAAAAGTAAGCAATCCAAGAAAAGCTTCAAAAGTAGCGACCAGACTTGCCAAAAAACCTACCGGAGCTATTCTTCCGTATCCAACCGTGGTGAATGTCTGGGAACTGAAGAAAAAGACATCAATAAATTCATTAAAGGGATCACTCTTATCGATTCCTGTAAGATGCTCTACACCAATCAGGTAATAGATCATAGCAAATACGAGATTTATGAGGATATAAGCGATCACCAAATAAGAAATAAAACGAAATGAGGACAAATTCAGCATGGTGTGGTACCAGCTTAGCCTGTTAAAAACATTCACACCTCTTCTCTGAACATTCGGAAGACCGTCTTTATTGATAAACCTTCCTGAGGCATTGGTTCCGAAACCACTGTTTTCCGCATTTTTCTGACGGATCTTTTTTCTGAATCCTCCTGTCATTTTTTAATCATTTTGACTTTGTTATATTATGATTTTCCTCTACCTATAAGCCTGTTAATGATCAGCTCTTTCTTCAACATACAGATATTTTAAAAGGCAAAGTTAAGAATAGAATTCCTTAAGATATCAATGCTTTTTAGTAATCATCTTTTAAAATTCATCATTCAGATGACAGATTGCTTTACCAAAAGGTCTTTTACGGAACTTTTACTCAAAAAAAACAGCAGACATTTTGAATATCTGCTGTTTATACAATCTTTCTTAAAGGAGTTTTATATCTTTTGTGCTGGCGACTCCAGTACAGTAACACTTACATTGCTGACAGATTTTACAACGCCCGACTCTCCGTGAATATTGGAAAGAAAATTAGGGAAGTTTTCTATAGGAAAGGCCCAATAATAATGTCCATCTACCGGAGAAGGAAAGTTGGCCTGTAATCTTCCGGTTAATTTCATAGGTACAAAGTATTCAACAGATGATCCTTTCAATTTCGTCAGGACAGAAATAGACTTTTTAGAATGGGCAGGAACGATGGTCTTGTAGCTGCTGGTCTCGGTAATTTCTTCTGAATTTTCTGTACCCTCCGTTGTATCTCCTCCTACTACAACTTTTGTGCTTGCTGAAGCTTTTGCCACTAACGGAATATCAACGGATACTGATGCTGCCACTTCAAATGAACCTGAGACAGTACGTTTCCAGGAGGTAGAGTATCCCTTTTTATAAGAATAGGTTACCGTAATTTCACTGTCTCTGTCGCCATTATTAATCGCCTCCGTGGTATAAGCATTATCCGGCAAATCTACACCGTCAGTTTTTATGGATACCTCAGGAGTTCCCAGAACAATGGAAACATTAGGGTTAGGAGCTGAATTCCGTGTATCTCCATCTACAGAAAGATCAGAATTAAATATAATTCCATCCGGAACCTGGCCAGAGTAAGCAAAAACATTTTTCAGCCGCGTTCTTTCTCCGGAATAACTGACATCATATCCCATATCTTTCAGATGAGTAGACTTGAAAGGAATTTCACGCTCTTCATTAGGAGAACTATAGTTTGCCCCCAAACTATTATTCCCGGACAATTTAAACTCATCTACAATTTTCCAGCCTTTCTGAAGCATCTCTGCCTCAGTCAGCTGTGATTTTTTTACTTCAGAATAATTTACCTTTTCTGAAGCATCGTTAATAGCACTCACTTCATCCCTTGAACATGATACCGAAAACATCAATAAGAGAATACAAATAAAATTGACTTTTTTGATCATTTTAATAATTTTTTAGTGTTTAATAATTAAATTTACAAAAAATCAATTCTTTTAAGGCGTTTTTTTGCGAATTAATCAAATTTTAATGTTTCCCAATTTTTCATTTTTATCATTCCATATTTTTACCGGATGAGTTGTAAAATACTGTTTATATGAAATTTATCAATTTCAGGACTGGAATTTTTAATATGAATTACATTAAATTTGAACCATGAAAAAGCTTGAATCAAGAGAAGATATTGAACACCTTGTCAATTCATTTTACAACAAAGTTGTTAAAGATCAAACCATTGGTTTCTTTTTTAATGATATTGCTAAAGTAGATTGGGATAAACATCTTCCTAAAATGTACTCTTTCTGGGAGTCTATTCTTTTTGGGCAGATGACCTATAAAGGAAATCCGATGGGTGTCCACTTCCCTATTAATGAGATACAGGCAATGGAGCAAAAGCACTTTGACAGATGGCTGCTGCTTTGGCGTACTACAATTGAGGAAAACTTTGTAGGAGAAAATGCCGATATGGCGATCTATAAATCCGAGAATATAGCCAAACTCATGGCTTTCAAAATGGAGCTGGCGAGAAGATTATAGCGATTCGGGATTCGGGATATAGATATCGAGGTTAAATTTCCGGATTTATTTTACAGATAGACAGATTTGTAATTTTGTACTTTTTCTTTTTAAGGAACAATTACCGTAAAGATATACGCTGCCAGATTCACCAGCAGAACAGTCCCGTACAGGACATTTGTTTTACCGCGACTCAAGGATAACATGACAATAAATACCGATAAAGAAAGCAGAATAATATCTTTTTTATCCAAGCCTAATACCAGTGGAATATCATACATAATACATACCACTGAAACCGCAGGAATAGTCAGACCAATACTTGCCAGCGCAGAACCCAATGCCAGATTTAAGCTGGACTGGATCTGATTGGCTCTTGCTGCACGGATAGCAGCAACGCCTTCCGGAAGCAGTACTACAGCAGCAATAATCACCCCAACAAGGGATTTTGGAGCTCCAAGACTTCGTACCATTCCTTCTATCGTATCGGATAATCCTTTAGCCATCAGCACGACAATAACAAGGCAAATTACCAGAAAAATAAAGCTGATAAGAGTTTTTGGCAATGACGGAATATAATGCTCTTCAGGATGCTCATCAGGAACAATAAAATAGCTTCTGTGGCGCACAGTCTGTACCATCAGAAAAATTCCGTAAATGACAAGACATGCTATGGATATAAAAATAAGCTGCGCTTCGTTATAGAAAGGTCCGTTGACACTGGAAGTAAAATTGGGAAGAACAAGGGTAAGCACCAGAATGGAAACAATACTCACCAGATAAGTAGTTGCTGAGGTTCTTGCGAAGAACTGCTCATGATATTTAACGCCGCCTACCAAAATACATATTCCGAGAATTCCGTTCAGAATAAGCATTACGGCAGCAAAAACGGTATCTCTGGCCAGCGTGATCGCCTGATCTCCGCCGGCAACCATCAGCGAGATGATAAGTGCCACTTCAATAATGGTGATACAAAGCGCGAGAATGATGGTCCCGAAAGGCTCCCCTACTTTATGAGCAACAACTTCAGCATGATGCACTGCTGACAAAACACTTCCGATCAATAAAATACCGGCAAGAATATCATTAAGGACACCAGTTCCCATAAAACCGGAAAAGTAGTATCCTACTGCCAGAATAGGAAAAATATAGGTATAATGTAATAGTTCTTTTAGTCTCATATCGTGACTACAAAATACAAAAAATCTATAATAATTTCAATATTAAAAGAAAATATTAATAATATTTTAATGAGACCAGAAGTTAAAATCCTGATAATCTGTGAACATATGGAACAGAAGCCCGATTCCTATAATCCTGATATTTCCTTTAAAGAACAACAGCAAAAAATACACCGCAATGGCATAATAGGAATGTAAAAAATGAAAGCCTATGCTTCCTCTTGACGGATCAAAAACAGGATTGGCAAAAAGATGATCAAGATCTACCATCATGGTAGCAAGAAGAATGAAATATGCCTTTTTCCAATTTTTACGATAAAAAATCAATGCAATGAAGACCGGAAAAACGAGATGTAAAAAATAATGTGTAAAGGTTTTGAGCAATGCGATGTCTGATGGAGCCATTCATGAAAATTTTATTCGGGGACTTTGTTTACCACCGTAAAATTAAGGGTAATTCTCCTTTCTTCGCTTTTATTTTTACCCAATAATTCCGAGCCTTGTTCCCATAGAACACGTAATCGATGTCAGAAATGATCCTTTTCTCAGTATTACTCAGTGTTTTCAAAGAAGAATACAACAACATATTATTTCTGATTACAATATAGTTTTCATTTAATTGGGGCGACATTGCTATCGGATTTCGGGTAGATCTTATCGTAACACTGTTATTATTTTGAATGATTTTATTAGGTTGAAAAGGAATTGCCGTGAATTGATTTTCGTTGTTGATCCACTTTTCGGACTGGAAATATTTCCAGGTTTTTTCAGGATCATTACTCTGAATATTGATCATATAGCTGGGCTGGGTAATCTTTTGAACCGCCTTTTTTTCAACCTCATTAAAATTATCATCATATTCATAAGTGACAATGGTATCATTGATCTGCTGGAGATTGGCAGTAGCTTTTAAAGAAACTGCCTGTGAGGAATCTGCTATACTTTTATTGAAAAAACGGGTGAATTTTCTGATGTTTTCCTTGTCAAGCTCCAGTTCCAGAAACTGATTTCCTTTCTGAAGTTTTGAAGCAATTGTATTAAAAGTCTGAATGTCTGAGTTATTTTTAATCTCAATTTCATATTCATTTAACTCAATAGAAAAGTTTTGAATTTTATTTCCTGAAATGAATGAAATACTTCCCAATGTATTTTGAATGAACTTATCTGCCTCCCAAGCTGGATGTACAGAATTCAGGAAAAGCCTTTTCTGAATGGTTTCAAAAGCACGATCCGAAGTTCCCGCAATGCAATAATTTCCCTTTATCTTAAAGAAAAACTGTTCCTTCTGAAAATGATTATTCCCTTTATCTGTAAACTTTTGTTTCTTTAAAAAAGTAATCAATTTATGAGGATCTTTAAGTTCTAAAACACTGTACCATTCGGAGAACTGAGTGTTTTTAATATGGAAGATCTGTAGAAAATCCGGAATTCTGATTCCTGCATCTTTCAGTGCACCGGAGCTTTTACTCTTTTTTTTACTTACCGACCATTTTGAAGGATGAGTTATCAAGCTGAAGAGGTACTGTCCCGTTAATTTCTTTGTATCAATCAAAACAACGGCATCTGCGTTATCAGGAATATACTGAAGGTTTTTGTTTTTATGAAAAGCCACAAAATATAATGCAACAGCAAGCAATAAAAATAACGGGACAATAATCTTCTTTTTGTTCATCTATAAAATTTGAGGCTTCTTCTCTGTTTCTTTAGCTTTAAAAACCTGATCGAATATATCAAAGAAATACATTAAGCTGTTTTCTGAAGAATCTTTGATGTTATAATTCATCTCTGTCTGGATACTTTCTCCTTTTACTTCAGTCTTATAATACAGCTCTCCTACATTTTTTTTGATGGCCTCTATTGTTTTTCTCTCTTTCGGGCTTTTGAATTCTTTATCTAATCCTGTTAACAGCTTCTGGATATCCAGTCTGCCGGACAATGGATATTTAGCCGAATCTTTTGCCCATTTTCTCGAAATATCTGATTGGTTTACAGATAAATTATTATCTGCTGCACTCATAAGGTATACTACTCCATCTTTCACAGTAAAAAACAATTGATCTACATATCCTCCGTTTTTCTCTTCCTTAAATGTGTACAAATCTCCTTTTTTAGAGAATCTCTCAGACAGTTTTTTATTGGTGGTCAGCAAATCAAAAATACGATTCCAGTAGCCTTCATTTTCTGTTGCAAAAGCGAAAGTGAAGTTAGGAACAGCAATCTCTTTGGTTTTCTTTACTTCTTTTTCATTGAAATCTGCATCATATTCATAATCGGTGTATTCTACTGTTTTAGATTTCAATTCGTTTAAAACAAAGATTCCGTTTCCTGGTGCAATTTTGGTAATCGCTTCTTCATCCAAAACTATTTTCATAGTTTCCATGATCAGCTCCATTTCTTTTTTGTACTCATTTTCTCCGGAATTCTGAAGAAGACTATACATCATATCAAAACATTTTGCTCCATTAACGTTCATTGCATAGTAACCGACACTTTTTTCATTGATCAGCTGCAGCAGTTTTTTGTTTTTCTTTCCTTTATAAATGGCAGAGATATTCTTTTGAATGTCACTATTTCTGTGCTGATAATTATTAACCAGTCTTACTTTCTCTTTATCAAAATACAGATTGTATGCATAGTTGGAGTTGTACATGTTTTTGAAAAACTGTCCATAGCCATAATACTTCGTCATCTTTCCGTAGATACCTTCGTTTACAATTCTTCCATAGTCTGTGTACACAAAAACATCGGAATTGGCGTCTCTGAATGCCAGCATCTCTTTAGGAACTTCAATATTTAAATTTGAACTGAAATATTTGTCAAAACGATCTTCAGCATTCTTTTTAACAACCATGAAGTTTTCTCTGCGGATAGAGTCCTGTTCTTTCTGAAAAGCTTTTTGTTCTTCCTCATCATAAGCATCATCAGGCATTTCTTCTCCATTTTCGGGAGTTTCTGCACTTTCTTTATCTGCAGGGTATTTATGGTGTTTCTGCAGGTATTTGATATCTTTCTGGATTCTTGCAATCTCGTTATTGTTATCTTTGATGCTTTCTTTCAGATACTTGATATCATCCTTCAGGCTTTTGATTTCCTCTTTGTAATCAAATGGTTTTTCCGGTTCTTCGGTGTACACTGTATCTCCCGGCTCTGCGTAAGCTGAGTCAACCACTGCAACAGCAGTGCTGTCTGCAGCAGCTTCCTCTGCCCAAAGATCTTTATAAGGTTTTGTATAGCTTATCATGCTGAGAACAGCACGGCTTCCGTTCCATGCCACAAAAATATCATCATTGATATCTACGTAAGAATAGTTCTTTCTGCTGGAAACTTCCTGTCCTTTTTTCTTTACAGAATTAATGAATTCCTGGAACTTTTCTTTATTATCAATGATAAAATGGGTATTGTATGCTTTAATGGAGTCATTAAAACTGGCATAGTGATATTGAACAGCGTCATATTTGATTCCTGTTTTGGAGTAATCTGTCCAGGAAAGATTTTCTTTGCTTTTTTTGCTAAGTTCATGCAGCAAAGGATTCAGTTTATTCCAGTTGATTTTATTATTAAGCTGTTTTCCGTTGACTTCCATATAAAATACGGCATCGGAAGGGATTTTCATGCTGTTTTGAGCTAAAACCCATGTAAAGCCAAAGAGAACGAAAATAATGGTTTGCGTTTTTAATAAGATAGATTTCATGACTATAGTTTAGAAATTTA
>Ga0075158_10001791_pt1 | contig 16053 bp, 12 predicted proteins | sample JI91814BDNA_FD_70968 | JGI IMG/M metagenome (GOLD analysis project Ga0075158, IMG submission 70968) | Wastewater effluent complex algal communities from Wisconsin, to seasonally profile nutrient transformation and Carbon sequestration -... | ecosystem: Engineered > WWTP > Effluent > Algae... | reverse complement strand
AGTTCATTTTGAATCATACCGTATTTTAAATCTTTGGTATGAGCAAATCCCATCATCTTCCATTTAGTCAAAGCTTCGGGAACGGTAAACGAGATAGTTACCTCACCGTTTTTATCCGAAATCAAATGCGGATAAAAGAAAGCAGTCTCATTAAAATTCGTTCTAGCCTTTACGCCTGTAATTTCTCCATTACTACTTGTTTGACCTTGCGCCTGTGGAGCGTTAGCCTCTTTGGGCTTTTCTTCTTTTTCCATCGCCTCAGCAGGAGATGCATCAGCCAAAGCTAATCTCTCGGCACGGGGAGCGGCCATTTTTTTCATAGAGCTAACTGGTGCTGGAGCTGATGGCATTGCTCGATCTTCTGCTACCACCGTATCATCCAAATCTTCATCTTGATCACGTTTGCCACCATTTTTATATCTTCTTCCTCCTCCTCCCATGCTACGGGATACTGTCTGGTATGCGTAATAGCCTCTGAATCCATACATATAAATTCCAAACCAATTGAGGGCATCATAGCTTTTACTGGTTCCATACACATAAGGATTCCAATCTTTTTGAAAGATGCGAAAGTTTTGGACTTGGAAGTCGTTTGCATTATGCCATTGTGCATAAGAGTAATTAGACGGATAAATGGAAAAATCCCAATAGTTTTTTCTAAACATATCGAGTGACGCATCATAGAGTGTGGCTAGCATTTCTGAAACCACTTTCTCTGATTTTTGTCCCTGGATTTTAATTCTCCATTCTTCCTTTTCTCCGGGTTGTAATTTATTTCTAAATGTTTCAAAGCTCAGTTTTAATTCTTTGTTGGAATAAGGAATATAGATTTGTTGCGAGTTGGCTAATATCTGGTTATCCTTAATCAAAACAAAATGCGCTGTGATATTTCCCCTGTATTCTTCTTTGATTGGAATCTCTACAAGATTCTGATTGTTATTAAGAGAAATCCATTCGCGGATAATAATCTTTTTCTCTAATTCAAGCTCGTATAAAACTTTTACGTTTTCAGAAGAACCTACCAAAATTCCAGCGGTTTCTCCTGGTTCTGCGCTCTGTTTTAAAGGAAAAATCCAGCTATAAGAAGGAAGGGGAACAGAAAGTTTTGGATTTTCAGAATAAAGAGTGAAGTATTTTATTTCTTTTGCTTCCTGTCCGAATTTATCAACGGATTTAATTTCTAAAACATATTTACCCGGCTTCCATTTATTTAGATTTTTTAAAGTTAGCTGTTTTTCTCTTTCGGTATTAAAGGGAGTATTTAGAACTTCTTTCTCTCTTTCCCATTTAGAAACTTCGTCTTCATTATCATAGACATCATTTGGAAAATCTTTTTGGAATTCTTTTTGTGGTATAATGAACTTATCCGGCTTCTGCCATTTTTTATTTCTAAAGGCGTGAGGAGGATTTTTTAATTTATGAATTGTGATATATCCCTGGGCAGGCTCGAATTCGTTGTTTAAATTCGTTGTGGTAATATCAAATGGCTCTTTGTTTTCCAGGTTTAACATATCGGGAAGATTTACATTTACGATTAAAGAAGTGTAACCCACATAAGCAAAACCGGAAGCAGAGCGAGTCTCACCATTTAAATCAGTGACATCTGCGATGACTTGATAGGAAAAAGAAATTCCTGGCTCTTTCGGAACCGACTTATCAGCAATTGCCTCAAATTCAATTTCGAAGTATCCTTTCTCGTCTGTCTTTAGATTTCCCTGTTTAATTTCCATTTGCGGGCTGGAAGGATTCCATCCTCTAAAATAAAATCCCCACCAGTATGGATAGCGTGCAATACGAACTACGCGGTATTTTACTTCCGCATTATCTATATTAGCCCCTGAGAAGGCTTTGGCAAATCCTTTTATTTTAATTTGGTCACCTAGTCTATATGTCCCTTTTACTTTTTCGAATTCGACTGCAAACTTAGGACGCTTGTATTCTTCTACTGAAAAGTAAGCATTTCCATTGTAGTTAGTATTGAGGCTCATCTGTCCGTTTAGAACGTTAGTCGGCGCAGTAAAGCTTCCACTGAAAGTCCCATATTCATTCGTTGTTAAAGTTAGTTGCGAAACTTGTTGGTAATTTACATTGTAAAAAGTTACATAGACTTGCGTGTTTGGTTTGATGGATCTTTTTTTATCATTGGATTCGACTAAGATACCTTTGAAGTAAATAGTTTGTCCCGGGCGATAGATGGCTCTATCTAAAAAAAGTTTAGCGGTTACTGTTGAATAGCTACTATCTTTTTGCAACGGGTTCTGGTAAAGAGGCATTTGCCTGTTGTAGTCGCCTGTATAATAATCTTCAATAGGCTCTAGAAAATCATTTCCTTTGCGCAGTGTCATGTAAAAGTATTTGTAATCTTTTTTTGCCTTGAGTTGGAAATAACCGGTCTTATCCGTTGTAAGAGATTGGTCTGCTATTATTTCGTATCGGCTTCTTTTGTTATTGTAGATTTGGTAGTAGGTGTGAATGTCTACACCGGATTCAGGCTCTCCAGTGGTTCGGTTTAATGCATAGTATTCGATGTCCTGGGTGTATTTCACTCGATCAATATAAGTGAGATTCGAAATATTTGTAAAGGCAAAGGAAACTGCCTGGTTATTTAAGGTTAGACTTTTGTCTGTTCCTGCTAATATTAAATACTGTCCAAAATCAAGTTCGGGTAATCGAACTTCGGCGCGATGCTCCATATAGTCTTTGTCATTGGGGAGTTTTACAGTGAATACCTTATCTGCTTCTAGTTTTGCGAAATGAGTAATTAGAATTTCTTCATAGTTGATATAAGTTTTATGCTTATTGTAATACTCCGCATACTCTTTCTTAACCTCATTCATCTTAGTTCGGTTGACTTTAAATATTTTAAAATAAAGTGTATCTAGATTTTTAAAATTTACAAGGCTTAAAAAGGGTTTACCTGGAATATTTATTTTGTCCATGACAAGGCTTACGCTTTTATTTTTAATTTGAGCTTGTAGGCTACGGCAATTTTGCGCTCCTTCTGAATTCGGAAATTTCTTAATTGCAGACTCACAGATATTGTATGCTTTTTTCGAAACCCATTTGTTTTCATCTGTCGGAGTTGAGGCATATTTATAGGCAAGAGAATGCCAATAGGTAGCAAGAGCAAATGCAACGTCAGTCGCAGTAGGGGAACTTGCATTTTTAGCAGTGAGGATATCTAAAGCTTTACGATAGAGTTCTCCCTTATCTTCTAATATAGAATGGCTATAAACAAAGCTAAGTCGTTTTAAATCTATATCAGTTAAAATAGTAGAATCTCCATCAGCTAAATGAATACGAGCTAGGTCCTGTAAAATTTGTAGCGCGTAATACTTGTAAGCCATTTGATCTTTTGTTTCTATTTTTAGTTTTACAAAGTCCCTGATGTCAGAAAAATAAGCAGCGTTGTCGATGATAAATGTTTCTGCAGGACGGGCAAGTCCATGTTCCTGATAAGCAAAAAAATCAACAGCGCGATGAGCTAGAAAGTCATAAAGAGTAGGGCGAAGGCTACGACCGTTTGGCACATAGTCCGGATCGTGGTTTAGGATAGAGCTAAAGTCTTCAATTTTAATTTGCTTGGTTGTTTCGATGTCTTTAATGGAAAGCGAATACTCACTAATAGCCGCCTCAATGAGTTTTGTTGCATCCCAGGTGCGAAGATCGGACTGTTTAAATTTATCGGTCTTCGTTCTTTGCATGATATAATAGCGATTGTTATTGTAGTATTGCCAATAGACTTCCCCGAGAATAGAGTGTAATACCGGTTTTGCGTAAGAAGTAGCTGCATCGGTTTCCTTTTGTAATTCTTCAATTGCTTTTGCAAATGCATCTTCTTCTACTTGCCCGATATACTTCACGCGGTATATGGTAGATTTGATTGTCTGTGAAGGATTATTATCCTCTTTCGCTTTTTTATAAATTGCATTTACTTTTTCAAGCGCGGACTTTGGTAGTCCTTTTGTTTCATCAGCAGAAACTTTTTCCCAATCGGATTTATATCTTTCAGTGGAGAATTTCATTTTTTTATCTTCCTGACTTGAAAGCATAAGCGGAACGAGAAAAAATACAAATAAAAAAAGTTTTATTAAAGGGTTTGTAAAAATTAAAATTAGTCTATTCATTCCTCCATGAGAAGATTGGCAATTTACCCAGTCAATAAAAAGATTCCTATCTCTTTTTACATATTCCAATCTTTGCGATCTAGTTTGTATACATAACAATTATCTAATCCAAATTGACGCTCTTCTAAGAATTTAAATCCAAATTTTTCGTAGAAGCGGTGGGCTCTTTTATTCGAGGAGAGTGGATCTATTAAGATTGCGACTACATTTGGATTAGAAAAGCATATATTTATTGCCTGTTTCATTATTTCAGTTCCATAGCCTTTGCCTAAATCTTCTGCATTTCCAAGCCAGATGTCAATAGCACGAAGATTGTTTGGAACATCACCCCAATAGTGATCTTCTTCGAGGGCAGGGTCAATGATTTGGACAAAGCCAATTGGTCTTCCATCTATTTCGGCAACTAGTTGTTCTCTCCATTCAGGACTGCGGAGTAACTCAGTTTCCCACTGCCAATCATCATTGGGATCGGATTCTATTACATGGGGTTCTTCGTCCCATTTTAAAAGAAGAGGCAAATCATCTATAGTTGCTGGTCGTAGGTGGATGTTTAACTGAGTCATAGAATTTCCTTTATGGAAAACTATTTAATTTTTTCAAATCTTTCTTGGATAGCTCGCTCTATAGGAATAGGAAAATTTTGATTTTTTAGTAATTTCAAGAATTGTTTCTTTTTAAAGCCAGATTCTTGCAAATCCAATTCCGGAAGCGAAGCAAATCTTTTTCCCTTTCGAGTGCTTAAATAGAAAACATCCAATAGCGCCTTCTCGGGAGTAGCCATTCGAAAAGGAAGCTTAGTATCCGACCATACAACTCCGTCTAACATCATCTCCGGTTTCATTTGGAAAAATTCAAATACACCCAGTTTAGTTTTTACGACCCTAGAATGAGCGGTTGTTACAACCTGTGTTCTAGTTGGAATTTGGGATAAGATTCCATGAATATGCAGAGCGGTTAACAGTGATATATACCCGTGTTCATTTCCTAGAAGATAAGGGGTTAGAGAAAAAGGATGGACTTCATTTTCCTTGGCATACACCCATAAGCCGCGAGTAACACGAATCACCTCTTTTTGAGGGGTAATATGCGTGAGTAGTCTCGCCGCTGCACTATTCGAAATTCCAGCTTGAATTGCGTAGTCCCGCGTAGTAAAAATGGGTGAGGATTGTAGTATTTTATATTTATGTAAATTCATTTAGAAATCCTAAAACTCTAGAGCGTAACTTTTCCCAATTCTTTTTTCCTGTATACAAATCCCGTTTCTCTTCCAAAATATATTCAAAGACTTGTCCTTTGAAATCTTCAAAGGTAATAGTTTCTGCTTTACTTATTCCAGTATTTAATAATTCCGAAGTGAGGTTACTCTGAATAAGCCTTTGATTCAATTGACTCTCTGAATGTAAAATATCTAAATCAAATAAATCCCGTGCCTGTGTTTCTGACCTTCCCGCAAGAGCTTGGATCTTCTGTAATACAGCAGCATCAGCAGGATAATGTGGACAAAGAAATCCAATCTTGTTATAAACCTTTGCAATTTCAGAATCTACTTTCTCCATTTTTACTAAATTCTTTTCTGACTTTCTTCTGGAAAATTCAACTTTAGTAGGAAGCTTTACTCCAGAAATAGTTTTCAAATTAACTTTGAATCTCTGCACTGTATCAGTATGTTTTGCTTTGTCCTTATCGCCTATTTCCACTCCAGTGATTCCGTAGGCTGTAAGATATTTATGAAACGAAACATCTTCTAAAATTTTATATCCATTTTTCTTTAGCGTTTCAACTCCACCACCAAATACATCCAAGTCCATATCTTCCGAATACCTCGGACTCTTTAGAAAGAATCGTAGATTAACACCGCCTTTTACTGAATATAGACTCGGATCAGTTAGTTTCAGAAATCGTTCTAAAAATACGAAGTGAAAGAGTTCTCGTCTTTGCATGTCGGAATACATAGTTTCATTATGTATTATAATATACGAAAATGTCAATTCAAATACTTAATGAATTTTAATAGATTACCTCGGATGAACACAGTTAGAGGATTTTTTTTACCCCTGTCACCTCGAACCTGCCTCATCGGTGAGAGGTCTACTTCCCTTAGCACTAGCACATTAAGCAAAGTAGATTTCTCACATCCACCCATTTGCTTGGTCGCAAATCCAGCCGCCAAGCGATGTTCGAAATGACAGTATTTGGATACTGATAAAAATCCCTTGACAATTTCTAATTACCAATCTCATTCTATTTTGAGAGGCAATTATGCATTATCCGAAACTAGTTATTACTGGCATTATTTTATTATTCACAGTTTTATCCTGTAAGCTCGAAGAAGTTCAAGCACTTGATGAAACGGAAGAAACTTCAGAAGTAGAGGAACGATCTGATTCGTATGTAATCATCACAAATCCAAATGGAATTTTTCTTTATGAAAAGCAGTTTGATTTAAAGTCAAAGCGAACGGTAATTCCGCAGGGAACGAAATTGTATTTGGCTGATGCTGAAAGCGAAAGTGACACTAATTTTTATTGGTCAAAGACAAGTTATAAAAAGCGAACGGGATTTATTATATCTATTTTCCCTGAAATGAATTACTTAGTGTTTAGAAAAAGATCATCTGGAGATGGTCAGATTCAATATGGACTAGTTCAGGAAGATGTGGATATTTATGAGTTGCCTTTTAAGGAAAGCAAGGTTATCGGAAAACTAAAATCCTTATCCGTTGTTCCTATTTTATTTGGATATAATTATGGCGATTCCTTGGAGGATAATGAGCTAATACCAGAGAAAGTAAACAATGGGAAGAAAGTTCGAAGTTCAAGAATCAAAGGAATAATGGGTGGGGCTATCGGTGATTTAGCTGCTAGCACAGATAGAGAAGAAGTTACCTGGCAGGAAATAGATTCTAATGTAAGAGGATATGTTTTTGCAAATATTCCTTTTGTAGATTCTAAAGAAAAAGGATTAGAATATTCTAAAAAGAAAATTTTGAAAAAGCGAAGTTTTTTAAAGTTAAAGAACAGTAAACCTGTGATCTATAGTGATTTGTCGCTTAAAGATAAAAAAATATATAAAGGACAAATTCCTAAAAACATTTTCTTAATTTCTGATCTATCTGTTTCTATTGAAGACAAAAAGTATTATAAAGTAAACTTAGGTGAGCTTTCAAAACAAATTTATGGTAAGAAATCTTCGAACCAATTTACTCATTGGGATGCTTTTATTTCTAGTGAGGATGTTGAATATTTCTCCGAGAAGGATTATTCTGATTATACTCTAAAAAATACAAAATTCAAGGGAGATAAAAATGCACTCCTCGCAATGAAAAAAGAATTTGAGGAGAATGGACTTTATCTGAATTTCACAGACTTTGAACTTAAAAAAATTAAGGTTTTGAAAGGGAAAAAAACTTACTATGTCGCCGTTGGCTACTATGGATATTATAATAAAAAAGAAAATCGAAACGATTTTAATTTTGAATTTGCAATTCTTTCAAAATCAAATAATTCTTATGAAATAATTAAAAGGAACCCCAGTCCACATGCTATTTCATATAAAGAATTTTTGAATTTAACAAATGATGATATTTTAGAAGTTATTACTGGTGGTTGGATGATGCGATAAAGCCTGCGATAGTGATGCGTATGCGTTGGTGAACAAAGCGATGGGCGCGGCAATCGCCCAAAAATAACTGCTATACCTCCGTGCCTTAGTGTCTCTGTGGCAAATCAAACGAATCATCGACAAAGGAATTCCTGCTGAGTATAAACAAGAGTGGGAAGAAGCAGAGGAGATTTGGAGAAAAAGAGATTAAATCTTCTCCCAGCCTTCGTTCAGCCTTCGATCATCGTTCGATTAGGCTTCGATTAGCCAATGAGTGAAATCAAAGACTAAACGAAATGTTATAATACTATATTTAATAATTTCATATAGACAACCACAAACACTCTGTGCCTCCGTGTCTCGGTGGCAAAAAGTCTCCTAATTGCAAATTACCATTTAAAGTTTACAGCATAAACATTGATAATAATCAGACCATTTTTGAACCAATCGGTCTAAGATTTGAAATATTAGGTTTGATTAAAAATCCTAATCCAAAATAATAGGATATGACACTGACTGGAAAGTCGGTTGAAAAAAACTATAATAAACTACCAATAACAAGGGAATAAAATTATGTATCAAGCTTTTACAGAAGATCAAATCCAAATCAGAGATTTAGTGAGAGATTTCACTAGAAGAGAAATCACTCCCGTTGCACATATCTACGACGAAAAGAATGAACATCCGAAAGAACTCATTACTAGAATGAGAAAAGAACTTGGAATCAATGGTCTTACCATTCCCGAAGAATTTGGTGGAATGGGATATGGCTCTGTTGAGCAGTGTTTAATTACAGAAGAGATGAGCCGTGGTTGTTTGGGTATTGCACTTTGTTTTGGTTACACTGGTCTTGGACAATTACCAATTTTAAAAGGTGGAACCGATGCACAAAAGAAAAAATGGCTCGAGCCAGTGATTGCAGGTGACCATGGAATTTCTTTTTGTTTATCTGAGCCAGGTGCTGGTTCTGACGTTCCTGGTATGACAACCAAAGCCGAAAAGAAAGGCGATAAATATGTTATCAATGGGGCAAAACAATGGATTACCGGTGGTGGAAGTGCTGACGCATACACAGTATTTGCCTACACTGACAAAAATCGTGGAACCCGCGGTGTTAGCTGCTTCTATGTTCCCCGTGACACTCCAGGTCTCATAGTTGGAAAAAAAGAAGACAAATTAGGTATCCGTGCTTCTGATACAAGACAAATCATTTTCGAAGATTGCGCTGTTCCTGCTGAAAACATGATCGGTCGTGAGAACATGGGATTTGTTTACGCATTACTCACATTAAACGCTTCTCGTCCATACGTTGCTGCAATGGGTGTTGGTGTTGGTCAAGCTGCTCTAGACTACGCTGCAAAGTATGCAAGAGAAAGAGAACAATTCGGTCAAAAGATTGGAACATTCCAAGCAGTGCAACATATGTTAGCCGACATGTCTATCACAGTAGAAGTTGGTCGTGAGATTACTTATCGTGCTGCTCGTATGTCTGATGCTGGAGATCCTAATTTAGCAAAATACTCCGCTATCGCAAAAGCATTTACATCTGAAGGTGCAATGAAATGTGCGTTAGACGCAGTTCAAATCTATGGTGGTTATGGTTACACCAAAGAATATCCAGTTGAAAAACTAATGCGTGATGCTAAGATTCTTTGTATCTTTGAAGGAACAACTCAAATCCAAAAGAACGAAATCGCAGCATACGTTACCAAAGAAGCAGCTTCCGGTAAATAATATTGCCAGCGTCGTGAGTGTAAGGACTTGATTAATCAAGTCCTTACACTCACGACGCTTTCAAAGCCTCAATCGCTAACGCGAACTTTTTCTATACAAAAATCATTCTTACACAGTTTCAACTGGCCTAACAGGTTTTCCATGGCGACGGCGGTAAGTCCAGTAGATATAAAAGATTAGTCCTGAAAATGTAATGTTTACAAAAGAAAGTAAATGAAGTGCAGTTGCGTATAACAAGCCGTAGCTGGAATCTTTTCCTATGAGTAGAAATCCAGAAATAATGGAAGCATGAAACACTCCGATTCCAGAAGGAGCAGAAGGAAGTGCTAAACTCATAGCTCCACAAAAAAGTAAGAATACAATTTCTACGTAAGATAAATCTCCGCCAAGCATTACGTTTACGAAATAGTAGTTAGAGAAATAAAAAAACCAGGAAATAGTTGTGAGTATAACCGGGTAAATGAATTTTTTGATCTGTAGAAAATCTTTTAGGTCAATTAAATGAGCTTCGATATGTTCTTTGTAGAATTTTTCCTTTTTAGCGACTGTAAAGATTTTTGTAGAGATAGTTTGAATGAATTCATTTTGAAAGCGAATTAAGTAAAGGGAAAATAAAATTCCAAGGATAATTAATCCCGAGACAGTAAATACTGTATAGTTTTGTTGGGCGGGATTATTTAATCCAATGATAAAAAAGGAAATAATCCCTGTCATAATTACAAAGATAAAATCAATTACCTTTTCGATGAATAATTTTGAAAGTAAGTGAAAGTATTGCACATCAGTTTCTGAACGGCAATAAAATACTCTAAATAAATCTCCACCTCTTGCTGGTAAAACCATATTAGCCGCGTATCCGATGAACGAAGAAGAAATAGCATGTTTGGCTTGGATTTTTTTTTCTAGAAGAAGTCTCCATCGAAATGAAAAGATTACTAAACCTACAAGTTGGGTGATTGTAATAGGTAAAAGATATGCATAGGAAATCTTATCTCCTATTTTAGAAAACTCAGCTCTAAAATCAAACTTCAGGGCAATAATCCCGACAAATAAAACACTAATTAGTATGCCAATGAATAATTTCTTCATGTTAGATAAGTTTTCAAGTTAGTAATTTCAGGCAAGCAAGAATAATTTAGCCCGGAGGCCATTCCATTTTTCTACCGGCTAATAAATGAAAATGAATATGAAATACAGTCTGTCCTGCATCGGCTCCTGTATTATTTACAATACGGTATCCACCATTGGAAAAGTTATTTGCCCTGGCATACTCGGTCATTTCAAAGATTATTTTTCCGACCAAGGCAGAATCTGACTCGGACATTTTATCTACCGATTCAATATGTTTTTTGGGAATGAATAAAACATGATGGGGAGCTACAGGATTGATGTCTTTGAATCCAACGCAAGTTTCACTTTCATGGACAATACTTGCGGGAATCATTTTATCTACAATTTTACAAAAAATACAAACACTCATTTTTTATCCTTTTTTATGGTTCGAAATGTTGAAACGCCAATGCTGCTGCACCAAAACTTCCTGCTACACTACTTCCAACTTTAAATTCTAAATAATTTGCCAATACTGGAAAAATAATCTTCTTTGCTTTTTCTTCAAGACTTTTTCCAAATAACTCATACGAAGCAGTTATTCCTCCAACAAAAACAATTCTATCTGGATTTACTAAATGAACTACATTTCGAATTGCTTCTGCAAAAGCAGATACCGCAAAATCTAAAACCTGTATTGCATTTTTATCCTGGTTTGAAATTAGAGAAAAGAAATCCTTTGCATTCGCAATTTCTTTTTGCGTCAAATCGTTGTAACGCGCTAAAAATCCTTTTGTGCTAAAATAAGCTTCTACACATCCGCGTTGTCCACAACCACAGAGAGCTCCATCTTTGACAACTGTAACATGCCCTGCTTCCATGCCATTTCCTTTGTAACCGTTAAAGACTTTTCCGTTTACAACCCAGCCACATCCAAGACCTGTTCCGAGAGTAAATACAACTAAGCTCTTTGCATTTTTTCCAGCACCAAAGTAATATTCACCGAGACTTGCACAATTTGCATCGTTATTAAAGTATACCGGCAAATGGAATTTTTCTTTAACGTAAGAAACAAGTTCAACATTGGAGAGGTTTTTTAGATTAGCCGATGAAATTAAAACTCCCGTATCTATATCCAAAGGTCCCGGTGTTCCGATTCCAATCGCATCTACTGGCTCTGCAATTAAGCACTTTCTTGCGACAATACCAATCGCATCTAAAAAATCTCGATTCGTTGCATTTGCATCTGTTGGTATACTGAAATCAAAATAAGAATTTCCTTCTTTATCTACTACCGTTCCCCGAATACTTCCACCACCAACATCAATACCTAAATATTTTTTCATAATTTCTACTTTCTCTAAATACCGTTAAATCGATATTATTCGGTATCTTTACTTCTTAATCTATTTATGATTTTATTTTTCTCTACTTCCGAAAATTCATGTCCATAAAATCGAAGAAACATTTGGATCTTTTTCTCTACCGGAGCTAATTCTTTTGGTAGGGAAGATTCAACAATTTTCTTTGCTGATTCAAACATACTACTTCCAATTTGAACTCTTTCAAATCCAGAAAGACTCATGTATTTTACTCTTAGCATTTTCTCAATTTCTGGTGAAGTATCATTCATTTTTAATTTCCTCAAACCAATCCTTCACCAAGAGACTATTTGCCTTTTCTTCTAAGTATAATCTATCGTAACCCGAATTGATAAGATTTTTAATATCTCGTTTTTGCATATCTGATTTAGAAGACTTAGACCAGAGCAATTTTGATAGTATCAAATCTTCTTTACTAACAATATAAGTTTCAAAATTTCCGAAAAGAACTTTTTGTCTTCTGGAAAATTCTTCAATGCGATAAGGGCTACTTTTTTTAATAATAAAATCCACTTTGATATATGACTCTTCATGTATAGCATTGAATAATTTTTCTGATTGAATGGCTAATCGAATAGAATCAGATTCAATGTAATATTCTTTCTTAAATGAATTTACAATCATAGGAATATCTTTTTCAAGAACTTCAACAACCAGGTCAATGTCTCGAGTCATACGAGGAACCGCATAATAATTCATTGCTATTGAACCAGTGAGCATGTATAATATTCCAAGTGATTCAAGTTTTTGTGAAACATCTTGAACAATTTCTAATTCTGTCTTCATGTATCTTGATAAACATACTTACGCATGTCTCTGACTACCCAGACCCAGATTCCAACGAACATAGCAGTAGAAAGCCAATTTCCAAAACGGGAACCGGGTAATAAAAAGAAATCTACGACCCCATGTTGAAATATTGCGAGGACGTAACCATATGCGATTAATATTAATTTGTCGCTCCACTTGTCCTGTTCATTACTTTTTAAAAGAAAAAGAGAAAAACAAATATTAATTAGTAAATGGATATTAGTAGAATAAAACGTTCTCCCGATAAACATTTCAAAGACTTTTGTTGTGTCCTTACTTATATAAACATAGTTTTCGATTAAAGCAAAACCAAATGCAACAAATCCGCCAATTAAAACAATATCCTTTGTCCAATGCTTAAGAGAGCGGTTAAAGGCAAATACAATACCCATTGAGATAATGAATAACTCTTTAAAAGTTTCTTCCATCATACCTGCTTGTATAAAAGAAATATAAACAGTCTGGCTAAGCATTGTTACATTCTTCTTGGGTTTAAAATCTACATCAGGCCAGATAATTGGATGTAACATCAAAATCACTTTTGTAGAAAGTATCCCTAAACCTAAGGCAAGAAGTGCAATTAGAAATTTTTTATTCGTTTTTCCTGGATGTAGTCCCAATAAAAAAAATGCCCAGGGAAGTATGGACAAACATGCCAATACAATTCCAATCGGGCTTAGTTCTGAAAAGAATGTAGGCATTGTTAAAACTCCTCTTCCATATAACGTCCATCAAAGTGGAGAACCATATCTTTTTGTAACGGTGTTGGCATTGCATCCGGGTCAATAGAGCCATTCCAGAAAAGCTCAGTTACACGAACATCTCCCTTTACATTGGGAGGAGGCATTACGGGGGACATACTCTTGATTAGCTCTAGTGTAAGATTATCCTGGTCCGGGTAGGCTGAACCTTCAACGAGGATAACATCGACTATCTCCCCGTCAGTTGTGATGGTATAAGCGACAACGCAAGAATAAGGATGGGGAGCACGTTTCCAATACTCCATAAAATTTTCCGGACCACGCATACGGGCAGAAATATAATTAGAATAAGTTCTAGGAAGTTTTTTTCCTTTGACTCGTTTTACATAACCTTTTACTTTTCCTTGATCTGCCGGGTCATTGTCAGGAATTTTTATTCCATCTTTTTGATTAGGAGTTTCGGTTCCTGCAATGACTCCACCGTTTAAATCTTTTACTTCGTCAGGAATATCGGGATCAATAAAATAATACTCCATTTTCTCAGGCTGATAGTGTTGCTTGGAAATATCTTTTTTCTTCGCACTCTGTCTTTGAATGGTAATCGGTATAATGAGGACAATGGCAATTATTACTAAATGAGCGAGAATACTTAAGTAAACATTGTTTGTAAATCCACTTTGCAATCCACGCTCCGAGATTGGCTCTCCATCTTTTTTTAAAGAGCCATTAAGCATCGAATTAGAAAAAATATATACAACACTTAAAAGAAAGCCAATCGATATAGGATAAGCCATGTTTTGCGTTGCAGGAATAAATTCTTTATCATGCATCCCGGGTTTTAATCCAAAGTATCGTAAAAAATTAATTCCAAAAGTTGTATCTGAATAAAAGGCAATGCTTATTGTTAGAAAAAAGAAAATCAATAAAAATGAAAATAGAATTGGAAAGCCTTTCCAATATCTATGCAAATAAATATGACCCCATCCAGGGAGGAGTCTTTCTCTTATCCTTGCATATTTTTTTTTCCTGGTATAGGTGTTACTAAAAAAATCATACGTTGGACTTTTTGCAAGTTTTGTATGCAGGTAAAGACTGAAGTATGGTCTACGCAAAATAGAGAGTATCCCCTTTCTGCCAAATAAAGAACTAGCAGATAAGAGAGTCATGAACCATAAAAAAAGTGCAGTATCTCCTTTGAATACCTGATCTAACATTTGCATGGTTTCATCGTAAGAATAATTTTGTGTATTAATCATTGCAAAAAAGTAATTGATACAACAAAACCAGACAAGAGCAATGATCCAAACTAGGAAGACAGAAACAAAAGTTCTAAAGAATGAAGGTCTGGGTTTGATTTCTTTTACGGCAATTGGTTTTCGGTATTCTGCATCCCGGACTTCTTCGTTTTCTCTTTCTATTTTTTGATATTCGTAGTTGTCCCATTCTTCTTTTTCAAAATCAAATCGGGGATTGGTAATCATCTTTGGGGTTGATGGTTCTTTGGATTTATCGCTGAATAAATGGAGCTCACCATATTTACGAATTAAAAAGCGGGCTTCCATAAAGAGTAAAATCAATCCAACAAATGACCAGAAAAGAAAAAATAGACCTGCATATTCCTGCTTGAGTGCAATCAAAAAAGCTTCTGTTTCAAAGCTATAAAGGGAATATAAATCCATTGGAAACAAAATAAGTTGAATAAAAATTTGAAGGAATAGAGATTGAAAGGCTGCAATTCTAAGTTTCTGATTCTGTTGGTAGAGAAGTAGAACCCCCATGGGAAAAAAAATACCAAGGCCAATAAATGGACTTAGCCAACAGAGGGATGAAAGTCCAGAAATTACAAGTTTTTCAAGGGAATTTAGTTTATTTTCTCTGGGTTCTGCTTCCAGAGGTAGAACATCTTGCATAATTAATTAATTTGACGTATGCCTTCCTACTTCAAGCGAAAAAGAAAAAACTTTATACTAGAATCGGTATAAAAAAGTATGTATTCGATATGGCAAAAGATAGAGAAGATTCATTAAAACAAATTGTAGCAGTTTCTAAAAGAAGAGGGTTTGTATTTCCAGGCTCTGACATTTACGGTGGTTTATCCAATACATTTGATTACGGTCCTTACGGGATTGAGGTATTATATAATTTAAAGCGACTTTGGTGGGAATACTTTGTGCACAGAAGAGAAGATGTAGTTGGACTCGATTCCTCTATTCTACTTAATCCAACTGTCTGGGAAGCATCGGGACATGTGGGAAATTTTTCCGATCCATTGATGGATTGTAAGCAATGTAAGACTCGTATTCGAGTAGATCATTTCTTAGAAGAAAGAAAAGGCGATGGATTTGCGAGCGGGAAAACCTTAAAGGATTTAACACAAGTTATCCTCGACGAAAAATACCCCTGTCCATCCTGCGGATCAGTAGGAACTTTTACAGAGCCAAGAAGTTTTAATTTGATGTTTAAAACATCGCATGGAGCTTCAGAAGATAATTCGATGGACATCTACCTTCGTCCTGAAACTGCACAGGGAATTTTTATTAATTTTAAAAATATCTATACAGCGACTCGTAAAAAAGTTCCATTCGGTATTGCGCAAATCGGAAAATCTTTTCGTAACGAAATCATGGCAAGACAATTCATCTTTAGAAC
>Ga0075158_10001782_pt1 | contig 16075 bp, 8 predicted proteins | sample JI91814BDNA_FD_70968 | JGI IMG/M metagenome (GOLD analysis project Ga0075158, IMG submission 70968) | Wastewater effluent complex algal communities from Wisconsin, to seasonally profile nutrient transformation and Carbon sequestration -... | ecosystem: Engineered > WWTP > Effluent > Algae... | reverse complement strand
CGTGATTGAGTGTCGCTGCTCGCTCTTTGTCGGCTGTTGGGTTTAATTTGTAAAATTCATCGATTACAAATATGTCTAGTGGAGGCAATTCTGGGTAATCGACGACTCGCTCTTGCGTAAAGATAAAGATATTTTGGGCAGAGAGCGCCTGTGATGCATGTGTTATTACTTTGTGCGTATCTCGATATCGAGATAGCCGTCTTCTTGTTTCGTCTATAAGAGCAATTGTTGGTACGACAATTACTATATTCTGGAATTTTCCTGACTCAATCAAAGCGTCAATGATTGCGCTTTTTCCGAAGCTTGTCGGGGCGCTTAGAATTACGCTTTCGCCATCAAGAATGCGCCCAAATACTTCGGCTTGGACTTTGTGAAAAATGTAACCGCGTTGGACTTTTTTTTCGGGGGCACTATCTTCGTTGTCTGTGTGGTAAAAATTTTCAGGTCGATGCATCTCTAATGCCAGCGCGTCCTTTTCTGAAATGCTTTCCAGGTCCAGATAAGGGTAAAGACCCACTTGTCGCACTAGAGAGTTCAAAATCTCAGGGTATTCCTGAAATAAGTCTCGTCGATCCAGTGTGCGTAGCACCAACTCTTGAGTCTTAGGGTCATATTGCTCTTGGGCGCGACTGACCATCAAGCAAAGGGTTTTCAGAATCGAAAGGATCTCGTTACTGTTTAGTACATCCTCTTTTAGTAAGGATGAAATGCTTTTGATGTCTAGTGCTTTCATTGCCACTCCTTCAGCATTTCATCAAGAATCTGAATTAATGTTGTTTTAGTATGAAGGGGGAGGATAAAGAGATGAATGCGTATGGGAAGTGAGCCTGCTGGAACTTTGTTTGCCAATTTTTCTTGAAGTGCAGTGATCTCTGCGGTCAGTCTTGCTCGGTATGCATCGTCAGATTTCGTACTGCCGCGAACAGCATCGCTCTCGTAAGTGATAAAAATTGGAATGCATGCTGCATCAAATACTGTATCTAAAGATGTATTTTGGTCGAGCAGTCGTGAGAGCTTTTCAAAATGGGGCGATGCTGGGTCCAGCTTGTTCGTTATCAGCATGAACTCGTTACGCAGGTAGTCTGTCTTGGTGTGTGCAACTAACTCCGTTGCTACATCGGAAATCGCTCTGCTACCGTCTTCGTAGAATTTCACCTCGCCGAGCCACAGCTCTAAAGATGCGTTATTTGCGATGACATGAACCGCGTCAAAACCTTTAACTGTTGAGTTAACTGCATCTTTCCAGAAAATTTTTGAAATGGCTGGAATGGAGCCGTAAATTTGCCTCAGGGCGATGTGAAGAAAGATCTCGCCGAACTCGCCTCTTTTTCCATATTTTGGGGTTTGATATACAAGGCGTGCCGCTTTTTTTATTAGTCGAACGGCGGTTCCCGGCGTAAATGTCCGTAGCTCCTCGGCCGATAGCGAGAACTCAGGAAGCCACTCCATGACGTGCTCTGCTAATGCCTTTCCGCGCCATTCTCCGGACTCATATCCAGCGCATAGGGCATCTATTGGTGGATTTGCAGATAAATCGTGAATGATTGGCGATAAAAAAGCAGCGGGCGGTGCTGGATACATTTATCAATAATCACGCCGGAAGCGTGCTCCTGAGTGTTTCAATTGGTTTGGTGAGCCTTGTGCTCACTTGTTTCATTGAATTTGCGAGCGTGCTGTATCTGTGTCATCGGCACGTAGGTTCGTACGCCAGCAATCCATCCACGCTTGAGAACTTGCCATAAAAAGCCGGTTTCTCATTTATAGCCAGGGCCATGAAGTGTTCCGTTGCGCATTTGATCTTCCCGCTTTCACGGTCCCTCAGGTCTTCCTCGAACAGGCTGCTCTTTGTTTCGACCACAAAGTACAAGCGTTCCTGACCGTCGAGTTCTATAAGTACCGCCCAGTCTGGATTGTAGGAGCCTAGCGGTGTAGGTACTTTGAACCACCCTGGGAGTTTGGCGTAAACTTTAATTGCCTCGTTTTTCTCCAAAGCTTCAGCAAAGTCGCGCTCGATGCTTGAGTCGTAGACCACGTGTTGATAGACAGACTTATGGGTGTCTTCCACGAGATTCTTTAGATAGCCCGTTAGTTCTTGGGTTTCAAACAACTCCTGGGCGTAATACTCTTCATCGCCGAGTCGTTGGTATTTGATGCCGTCTACCAACGCCATCCGCTTGCAGCGGTTGATCGCCTCTGCAGTCAGCTCGATGAACTGCTGCGGATTGCGTTTGAACTCATTAAGTCGGGTGCTTTCGCTCAGAATGTGCGCAATTGTCTTGCGCGTGAGTTGAGTCCTGTCCTGCAGTTCAGTAAGCAGGTCAGGCAGTTCGATGTCGCTCTCGTAGAGCGCCACGGGCTCGGAGATGGCCAGCACCGACGCATCCACTCCGGCCTTGGTGATTGACATCCCCGCCTTCTTCCATTGAAGACGGGTCTTTGCCACTGGTGGCATGCTGTTCAAAGCATCAACGCACTTTTCGATCAACTTGTCGTTGTCGAAATGAACTCTGTAGCTTGTCTTGTGTTTGATGCGATCCCAAAGCTCCTTAAACTCCGGGCTCACCAACACTGACTTGCGTACCGGAATGTGCCGGCGCTCATCAGCATTCTTGATTTCCAGCTTGCCCGTCAGCTTCTTCAAAACCGCTGAAATCTGATCCTTTTGGGCATTGAACTGGTCAGGCAGTGACAATGTACCGTCCTTCAACGCTGCGCGAAGCGTGTCCTGCACTTTGCCTTTGCTGTCGATGTAGCCCTGCGATTTGAGGTGCGTCCAAAGAGTCTTGGATGCCTCGAAGCCCAGAGATGTGGCTTCGCCATTCGCTAGGATCACGGCGATACCAGCGAATTCGTGGTTTTGCACCACGCCAAACTGAATACCTGTGTCGTTCTCGATGTCGCGTTGCAGGTTCTCGGCGAACTGTTCATAGCTCTCGGTCGCGATCACCGTCAAGGTGTTCACCTCGAAGCCACGCAGGCGCTCGCCTTTCTGGTTCACACAAAGGCGTAAGCCGCGACCAATTGTCTGACGACGCCACCGCTCCGTCTCGCGGGTCGAGAAATTGCAGATCTGGAAGACATTCGGGTTGTCCCAGCCTTCTTTTAGTGCCGAGTGGGAGAAGATGAACTTCAGGGGTGATGAGAAGCCCAGCAGCTTTTCCTTGTCGCGCATGATGAGGTTGTATGTGTCATCATCCGCGGCTGTGCTGCCGCTGGTGTCCTTCAATACCTCCACCGTCTTTCCGCCGATCTTCTTCTTGTCGATAGAGAAGTAGCCGTTATGCACCTCGCTCGCCGCTGCGGAAAGATCGACCTCTGCGAACAGGCTCTGATAGTCCGGGTGCCGTGCAAGGCGCTTGTATTCCTCCTCGAACATCAAGGCGTACTCGCCTTTGACCGGGTTGCCTTGCTCGTCGTATTGGCGGTACTTGGCAACCTCATCAATGAAGAACAGACTCAGCACTTTCACGCCCAGCGGACGCAGGCGTTTCTCCTTGTCCAAGTGCTCCTTGATCGTGCGGGCGATCATGGCCCGCTGAACGGCACCAGCGTCCACATCGCCCCAAGCCTCGCCCACACGTAAGAACACCTCGCTGCCGGGTACCTTCAACTCGATGAACTGATCAGCCTTGGCTGAACGAATCTCGCCGATGCGGACGTTGGCGTACAGGGGGCGGCCGGTTTCCTGCTCCAGGTCGAAGCCGTCTTGAACCGTGATCGGCTCCCGACGCACCGCGCCAGAAGCGTTTTGGCGATCGACCTCAATGCTCGCCGATATCACGCCCTTCTTGTTTGTAACCCCCAGCAACTTGACGTAGGGTTTGTTGTTGCCACCTTGCACTGTGGCTGCCGCTACCTCAATCTGCTTGACCAGCTTTTGCTCATACGCGTCTACAGCGTCCAACCGGTACACCATGTTGTGCTTGTCCACGTGCGTGGCTGAGTAGCGTAGGGCGCACAGGGGGTTCATGTGTGCCAAGGCCTTCTTACCTTTGCCGTCAATGCCCCCATCAACGCTTTGAGGTTCATCGACGATCAAGATAGGGTGTGTGTTACGAATCAGATCAATAGGACGCTCGCCCCCTGTCTTCTCGCTAGCTCGGTACATCTTGTTCTTGGACTTCTCTCGCCGCTTCGCCTCGTCGGACTCTTCCGCCGCCGCAGCAGCTTCATCGCCAAATTTGTTGATAGCGCCTACCGTGATGACCATGATCTGAATGTTGGGGCTGGTCGCGAAGTTGCGCACCTCGCCCAGACGGTCAGAGTCGTACTGGAAGAACTCATAGCCCTTCGCCCCTGGGTATAGGCTCTCGAAGTGCTCGCGGGTGATCTGCAGGGTCTTGTTCACGCCTTCCTTGATGGCTACGGAAGGGACCACCACCACGAACTTGGTAAAGCCGTAGCGTTGGTTCAGCTCGAACGCTGTGCGCAGATAGACGTAGGTCTTGCCCGTGCCGGTTTCCATCTCTACCGTGAAGTCCAGTGCTTGCTTTGCTTTCAACGGTTCGGACGGGGGAAGCCCATTGCGCAACTGCACCTTCTGGAGGTTCTCGCTCAGCTCCTCGTCCACCAGCAATTGCAAGGCATTGCCAATGCCGCCTTCGGCAGTGAACTGCTTTCCCTCAAAACTCTGTTGCCCCGCGTCCGTCAGCGCCTGTGCGGTCACGGTAAAGACAGATCGGCACACTTCCTGCCCACGGAACAGATCGCAAACAGCCTCAATCGCTGCTGCTTGATAGGGAAGGTCGGATTCAAAGTGAAGTTTCATTTTTTCTTCTTGTTCAGTACGGGGCTGGCAACGTTATTTGGTTTCTGGCGAGCTTTGCTCACGTTGACCAGGGCATCGAGCTGGCCGGCTTCGCCTTCGTGCTCCAACATGGCTCGCCGCTGCTCGGCATATTTTTCGTACTCGGCGAGTGCCTTAGCATCTGCGACTTTCTTGCTGACCTTTCCGGAGTCAGGCAATACCTGGCGGTCATTGAACTGAAGGAATGCGTCAAGCTTGGTTGTCCAGTCAGACAGAAACACCTGCTTGCGGCGCAATGCCTGGTCTTCGGCAAAGTCTAGCCACATCACCACGATGCGGTTGAGCTCGTTGATTTCCGATTCGTTTAGATAATTCTTCGCCACCGTCACATCGGCCTTGGTTAGCCATTGGCCTTTCCATGTAGCTAGGCCCATATTGGGTTGCGTGGCATCGACTCGGTCGCGAATGATTTCAGCGGCCGTCTTACCGGTTACTGCAAAGTGCAGCTTGTTCTGGATGACCTTGAAGAACGCCGTGGTCTCGGGCAAAGATGGCTCATAGTCTGCGGCCATGGCAAAGATCTCGCGCACACGCAGGTACATGCGTCTCTCGCTGGCTCGGATGTCGCGCACTCGCTCCAGCATCTGCGCGAAATAGTCGGGCACCATGGAGCCAGCCACGGGCGGGTTCTTCAGTCGCTCGTCGTCCATGGTGAAGCCCTTGAGCAGGTATTCACCCAGGCGCTCCGTTGCCCAACGTCGGAACTGCGTGCCACGTACCGACCGCACGCGGTAGCCCACGGCCAGAATGGCCTCTAGGTTGTAGTGGCTGACCCGGTAGTTCTTGCCGTCAGCGGCAGTTGTCAACCATTGGTTGACAACTGAGTCGGCTGCCAGCTCGCCGTCGGCAAAGATGGCCTTCAGGTGCTTCGCGATATTCTGTTTGCTGGTTTGAAACAGCTCCGCCATGGCTCCTTGTGATAGCCATAGTGTTTCATTGGCAAACCGGCATTCCACGCGGGTGTGCCCATCTTCGGTCTGGTAGAGCAGGAACTCGCCAGAGGGCGGTTGGAGTGTGTTGCTCATGGTTACAGACTGCGCACATGCTTTACGCCGTGCTGCTCCAGGATAGCGGCCAGATTGCTCTTTGCTACGTCATTCTCAAAGGCGCTGTCGCGGAAGACCGCTGTGGTCTCCGTGGCTGTTCCTTGCTGCTCACGCCATTGGGCCATACCCAGGGCTAGGCCCTCGGCGTCTGCCACGTTGACGCGCTCATCTAAGCATGCCAGAAGGGTGCCGCCGCCAATGCTATGCACCGTCTTGCCGGCGATTTGCTTCTGCTCCATGGGTACGCACAGGTCCAGGCCAAGCTTCAGCAGAACCTCATACAGCAGGTCATCGTTGCTACGCCCGGGCTCGATATGTTCAAGATTGGCGAACAGTGATCCCTTCAAGTCTGCTGGATTCGGGTTCCAAGCTCGAATGTTGGAAGTGTCGAGTTTGAAGACGCGGAAGCCCACATCGCCGGCCTTTGCTGCAAATGCAGCTCGCTGACGTTTCCCGGCCCCAACTAGTCGTGCTCTAGTGATGTCGGCAATGGATGACCAGCCGACTGACTCTCCACCAGTTAGAGGTTCTGGCAACTGAACCAGGATGCAGCGGCGGCTGCCTCCGTCTTCCGCGTTTTGTTGGAAGACCGCATCCATCGTGCTACCAGTGCCCGCGAAGAAGTCGATGACCAGGTCATTCGATTCCGGTGACGTCGCGATCTGCAGGATGCGCCGAAGCAACCGCGTGGGTTTGGGTGTATCGAACACTACGTCGGAGTTCGGAAAATCGACCGTGGCGATCAGTTCCTTCTTGGCCTCTTGCGTATGGCCGACTTCATCGTAAATCCATAAGGTCTGAGGCACTCGCCCATCTTTAACTTCAGACAAGAAGCGTTTAACTGAGGGGACGTTGTTCCCGTCACTACCCCACCAGATCCGATTGTCTGCATTTAACTCGCGGAACTTACTTTTTGAAATAACCCAGTACCGGCCGGAGGGGGGGGCGTCAATAACGCGTCCTGACGGGCATGCTACGGAATAAGTCCCTTCACCATAGTAGTTTCGTGCGGACAAATCTCCAGGCTTCCAAGGGCCTCGAGGATCATTGTCTGGATTCTGATAGCGAGCCTCCATTGCCTCGGTTCGGGGAAGTAAGCGAGGGGTCCATTCCTCCGCATTTTTTGCGTAGACAACGATATAGTCGTGATCCTCGGAAAAGTGCCGTGCAGAATTTTTTGGAGAGTAGACCTTTTGCCAAATGATGGTCGCGATGAAATTCTCTTCCCCGAACACCTCGTTCATCGCTGCCCGAAGGTTCTGAATTTCGTGGTCCGCAATACTGACGAAGACAACGCCATCTTCCTTCAGTAAGTTGCGAGCCAGTTTTAGGCGTGGGTAAATCATGTTCAACCAGTCAGTATGGAATCTACCGCTGGCATCCGTATTGCTGGTGATCTTCGCTCCGCCCTCAGTCTGGCCGGTCAATTCTAGATAATTCTTGATGTTATCTTGGAAGTTGTCGGGGTAAACAAAGTCCTTGCCCGTGTTGTACGGCGGATCGATGTAGATGAGCTTAACCTTTCCCGCGTAACTCTTTTGCAAGAGCTTAAGCACTTCCAGATTGTCGCCTTCAATCATCAGATTCTGCGTGGTGTCCCAGTCCACGCTCTCTGTCGGGGCTGGGCGCAAAGTACCTGTGCTGGGGGTCAGCGCGATCTGCCGCGCTTTACGCTTGCCATGCCAGTTCAGGCCGTACTTTTCTTCGGCGTCTGTCGCTGTGGCGTCACCAATCAAACTCTTCAAAACGTCGATGTTCAGTGTCGCAGTAGTCTTACCATTGGCCGTGGTTTCGGTTACCAGTTCGGGGAAAAGAGCTTTGAGTTTGCTGATGTTGTCCGACACGAGGTCGGCGCTTTGCGCCTCGGGTGAGTGTGCTTGAATTTGTTGGATCGTCATTTTATTTTTAGGTATTCATTTAGATCAGCGGGAGTTAGTCGTCTTGCGGACCGCCCATTTGACGGTCGAACGATTGGCGGATCAGTCCCATCACATAAGGCAGCTCATCAAGATTGCTCAAGCCTACTTCCACGTCGCCATTTCCCCAACGGCCCACGTTCGAGACGTCTTTGCACAAGCCCTTCGGATCGTCTAGTTCGTGAAATGGCATGTTCAGCGACAGACGCAGGCGCCTTACTTGCGGCACCACATCCACGAAGTTTGTCTCAGCCTTGTACGCCACATAGAGTTTCAAGAACTCTTCGCGAATGCAAGGATCTAGTGCCAAAACTGCTTGCCGAAACTCCTCGAACAGTGCCCGCATTGCACCTGCTGCAAGGTGAGGGTGATCGTCAATGCTGTACTGGGTGTCCGCTTCGAGGCCTCGCCAAATTGGATCGTATTGCCTCAGGACTTCGTCATCCAGTGCTGGCATTGCCCATGTTTGGCTAGCCTTGAGGGCAAGTCGCTCTGCGCGTGCTTGAATTGCAGTCTCATCCCATCGGTTTGCTTCACCTAGTCCGAAGTTTAAATTCAGCGGGCTATACTTGAAGCCAATTTTGTTGCCACCTTTTGATTCAACTTGTTCTTGTTTGTATTTGAACGAACTGTCGCTGTACTCGCTGTTGTAGCCCGTTAATGTTAGGTTTCCCAGAGTGTGTAGCCACGTTTGCTGCACGCGCTTCCACTCAGGGCCGAGTTCTGCCTTCCACTCCTCGGACAATTTTTCATTTTGAGGGAGAATGTGCTCGACGGTGTAGTCCTCGACAAGCACGCGCTCTTTGCGTCCATGGTTTTCCAGTCGCCGTAGCCAATAGCTACGGCTTCGGAAGTTGTACAGGTCTCGGATTTTGATTTCGCGTTGAAACTCCTCATTGCTCGGAAAGCGGCGATACGAGGGAAGTATCAAGAACGCTGCTTGCACGCTCTCAATATAACGATCCTTCTTGAGTGTTCTGCTCAGACCTGCAAACGTCTTGTTCAGCGAGTTAGTGGGAATGGCGCATATGGCGCGGCGGAACACATAACTTTCCACCAAGCGAACAATCTGAACAACCTCGTCACTGGCCACACGGCCCTGTTTGTAGTCGTGATAGACGTCCAGCAGGAACGGATACGCGACATCAACCTTAAGCTCGCGCAAGTCATGGAAAGCCTGCTTTAGACCTGCGTCCGGCTCTGAACCCAAAGCCATGGCGCAGTAGTAAGAGGCATACGCATGGATGTCCGCCACCAAGTCACGGGTGTCGCCAGTGAGGCTTCGGGCAAAGGCTTTGAACGCTACGTACACCTCGCGCACGTTGGGGATCTCACCCGTCTTGGTTGTGAGGTAGTGACGCATGAAGGCGTCAAAGTGGACTACGTAGGCGGCTTGACCAAATGCCTTTTCCATGGGGCGCCAGTACGTTTTGTAAAGCTCCGTTTGTAGCTTCGGTTCTAGCCCCATCAAAATGTAGTTGCGAATGAGGTCCGCCTGGCTGAGCTCCAGCCCGGTGGAGTTCATGCTTTCAAAGATCAACTGTGGGTTGTCTTGAGATCGATCCAAAGACACATCAACGATCACAAGCTTAGCTAGGCCCTGGCAGATCGCCTCTAGCTCCCCTTGATGGGTGGCAATCAGTTCTTGGAACAGTGCATAGTTTTCAGTAATGCGGGTGCTGGTCTCTGCGGGCATAGGCGCGCCTTGCAGAAGGGCGAGCAAAGTGTCTTTGTCGGTCTCTGACAGGATGAGCTTGAAATGACGCTCACCCTCTTCGTCGGGGTTCAGCAAGTAATAGTTGCGCAGCTTCTTGTGTGAGAAGGTGTCGAGCAGTTCGCTAAGTCCCTTGGTCTCAAAGTGCTTGGCAAGCGCCGCGATGAGTAAGGTGCTGGTCGTCAGTCGCTGTTGTCCGTCAATGACCAGCAATGCCTCCTGGCTCGTGACGGACGATAACCCCCGCTCCACGTAGACGATGGAGCCGATGAAGTGTGCATTGACCTTTTCATCGCGACCTGCGCGCATCAGATCCGACCATAGCTGACGGCACTGGGAGGCCGTCCAGGAATAGTTGCGTTGGTAGATGGGGATGACGAACTGCGGGGACTTGCGCAAGAATTTGAGCAAATTGGCTTCGGTTGCTTTCACTTCTATCCCTTAGAGGTCTTGAGCGATTCGCTGGCGCTCGGCCAGTAGAGCCTTGATTTCCAGGTTGACGGCGACCTGGCGGGCAATCTGCTTTTCCTTGGCTGCGGTGCTACGTGCAGTGGCAATGCGTACATCCAGTTCTGTGCATGTGCGTAGAGCTGCTCGACGTTCTGCAGCTCGGACAGGACTCTCGCTGGTCCTGAACGTCCCGGTTAGTTCCACTGCCTGCCACGCAGACAATGTGTCGAACCAGCCTTGATACAGAGCTTTCAGATCTGAGCGCGGTTGCCTACTCAGCGCCATGGCTTCCAGAAAGGCCCGACACTCTGTACTAGGCTTGATCGGCACGCTGATGGAGTCGCCATCCAGTACCGTCTTTCCCGCCTCACGCTGTGCCCAACGGACGTGAGCGGCGGATGCTACCAACTGTTGGCCGTTCGCTAACAGAAGTACCGTGGGGTACGGGACAGCACGGTGAATCAGTTCAGCCACGCGTCGAACGCTCGTGCTGATCGCTGTTGGTGCTTGCGCGCTTCTATGGTGGGCTGTCGCAGCCTCCTCAGTCCGGAGTTTTGCGACCAAAACAGTCACTTCCAGATAGCTGCGAAACTCGTCTTCGTAAGCTGGAATGCCAACATTTGAGGGCTTGAGTGCTGCATGCCAAGTTAGCTCGTCAATCCGGTCTTGCACGAGTTTTCTGTCCGCTGAGGTGACTGCTCCGTTCTCGGCTAGCATTTTCTTGGGGATGCGTTGCTGAACGAGGGCGGACGACGGCAGTGCGAGCGCAGCCAGGAGTTCGTTGGCGGTCAGCGGTGCGATGTTCATGCCACCGATGTCTCCGAGCCGTTCGGCAACACAATGAGGAATGCCACGACCTCGAAGTCGTTGGTACCAGCAAACTCACCTTTCATCGCATGAGTCCCGCCAGGTGAAAACAAGCTTGCTACGGCGCGTTCTTCGGACTTGCCGGCGATGGATGCAACTGCAGCAGCTAAGAGCTTTTGTGCGTGCCGCATGTCTTCGCCATGCCGAGTGATTTTGTCGAAGCGGGCGCACGCAGTGGCGTCGGGGAAGTCGCGCCCAACACACAGGCGCTTGAGTCGATCCAAGAATTGTTTAGCCTGGGTGTAGGGCAGCAGCACCGTTCCGTCGTCACCTACATGCACCAAGTAGTGAGGGGACAACGGGTAGCTGGGGTCAATCACTTTTGCAGCTGCGGTGCCTTCGGCGCGCAGACAGAACAAAACCCCCGGAGGAATATCGGCGTCAATGCTGGTGGTGACTGCAAAGGACCCTAGGGGCATGACTTCCAGCTTGGAAGGGTGCTCGCGTGCGTACTCGGACAGATCGATGCGGAAGTCAGTCAGAGTGAGGTCCGTGATAGCAACGCCGCTGGAGAGGTCCTCCAGGTCGATCACGGTCTCTTGCAGCTTGAGCAACTGGTTGCGCCGGTATTCCAGATCGTTCATCTGGTTGCCGGATTGTTGCTCGATGATGTTTTCCTCACCCGTCGCGGAGATGTCCAGAAGAACCATGCGGCCGCTTACACGTTGCTCAAGGTTGATGTACTCCTCCAACTCCATGTTGGGCCAGAAGTTCACCAGCTGGATGCGGCTGTTGGTCGAGCCGATTCGGTCGATTCTGCCAAAACGCTGAATGATACGAACCGGATTCCAGTGGATGTCATAGTTGATGAGCCAGTCGCAGTCTTGCAGGTTTTGGCCCTCGCTGATGCAATCGGTGGCAATAAGCAAGTCTAGCTCGCCTTCATGCGCGAGTTCTGCAGGGCGCTCCTTGGAGCGTGGTGAGAACGCGGTCAGGATGCTGGTTAGATCACGGCGCAGACTTGGCCGTGTGGTTTGATTGCGACCGGCGCCGGTAACTAGGGCGGACTCAATGCCCAAATCTGCTTTGGCCCATCCGGCTAGATGCTCATACAGGTAGTTGGCGGTGTCGGCGAACGCCGTAAACACGATCACCTTGCGGTTGCCTGGGTTGATTGGCTGCGAGCATTTTATTGCGATGAGTTCGCGGAGCTTTTGAAGCTTGTCGTCCCGAGAAGGACTGACTTGTTCGGCTGCTGCGTAGAGCGTTGCCAAACGGTTACGGTCCTCGATCAGGTCTTGTTTCCAGCGCAGCAGATCAACGTCAGTGAGCAGTACTTTGACCTTGCGACCTACCAGAAGCGACTCAAATGCAGGGTCGTCGATATCTACGTCGGCAATGTCCAGCTCTTCGATCTCTTCCTGGTGAGCGTCGATGCGGGCCAGCATGCCTTCCACATCTCGCAGCTGACGTTGAACCGTCAGAGCGAACGACGAGACGGCACTTTCCATGCGCTTGAGAACGTTAACGCGGAGCAGGTGAATCAAGCTTTCCTCGCGGTCAACCTGCCGGAAGAAGCTTGTGCCACCCCGAACTTGGGTACTGTACTTCTCGTCGTAAGCGTCCTGCTTGTGAGGCAGTACATAGCGAAGGGGCGCGTACGCAGAGAGATTGAGCCGTCTGATCTCGAGGTTGATGTCGCGAATCGAGCGGAACTCACCTGCCCGGTCCACATCCGCTTTGATGTTGATCGGCGGAAGGCGATCTGGGAACCGCCCGGTTTCGGCTGTACCGTAGTACTTCTCGATGTGACGGCGTGACCGGGCGATGGTCAGATGGTCGAGCAAGGCGAAGTAGTCAAACCCGAGCATTTCTACCAGCAGGGCGGGCGTTTTGTCCTCTGTGGGCAAATCTAGCCAGCGATTGAAGGCTTTCTGTGCGCGGCGAGTGGTGCTGTCTATGCTGGCAATGCCATGCTCGAACAGTGCCGTATCGTCGCCTTCTGTCACAAAGGCAATCTGGTTGCGAAGGTCTGCCAGACGATTGTTCACTGGCGTGGCCGAGAGCATCAGCACCCGCGTCTTCACACCTTCGCGGATGATCTTGCGCATCAAGCGGTCGTAGCGCGTTTCCCTGCCTTTGTTGGCGGCCTTGTTACGGAAGTTGTGCGACTCGTCGATCACCACGAGGTCGTAGTTGCCCCAATTCACGTGGGACAGATCGATGTCCCCCGAGTGGCCGCCGTCACGGGTGAGGTCGGTGTGGTTGAGAACATCGTAGTTCAGTCGATCAGGCGCTAAGACGTTCCGTCTGTCGTTGGCCTTGTAGAGCGTCCAGTTGTCTCGCAGGCGTTTGGGGCAAAGTACCAAGACACGGTCGTTACGTAGTTCATGGTACTTGATGATGGCCAGGGCCTCGAACGTCTTACCCAGGCCGACGCTGTCCGCAATGATGCAGCCGCCAAACCGTTCCAACTTCTCGATGGCGCCAACGACACCGTCACGCTGGAACTTGTAGAGTTTTTTCCAAACCACGGTGTTACGGATACCCGTGGCCGATTTGACGATTTTCTCTTCGTCCAGGCCTTCTGTTGCGAACAGTTGTTGGAGCACTAGTGCATAGAGGCTGGCTGCATCGCGGTGCGTGGCGAGGTCTTTGACGGCGAGCGTCAGAGACGCTTTGGCGTCCGGGAGGTCTTCAAGCTGTGACCAGTGCGTGTCGAACCATTGACTCAGCATGCGCGCCTCAGCCTCGTTTTCCGACGCCTGAATCAAGTTCAACGGGTTGCCCGGCGTGATACCTAACCCCTCAGTGTTGAATCCGAACGAGCCAAGGACAGACAGCTGAGGACTCCCCGCTTGATCTCGTAAGACCACCGTGCCTTGGGGGATGGAGCCCTTCGCGCTGCGAACATCAGCCTTAGCCCCCAGCCAATTCATCAGCGTACGTGCCAGCCAATGCGCTTGGAGCTTGTTACGAGCAGCTCGGTCTGAAGATGTGCCCAGTAGGCCGAGGTGGTCTTGGGGACCTAGGAGGGGAGGAGCCTCTGGTGGGGGAGGAACGACGAGGCGCGCGTGGTCGAGCAGCGGCAACTCATTCATCAGCTCAGCAAACGCGAAGAGTGAGAACGACTCTGACACCATGTCCAGCTTGTGGCCGCGCTTGAGGCATGGGCGAACCAAGTCCAAAACCCTGTCTGTTCCCGCGTTGCTTATGAACTTCATCGCCTTGCGCTTCCTCAAGCTGCAACAAAGACGAAATCATAAATCAGATACATACACATGGGATTTCGAGCGGGCAATGCTGTTGACTCTGGGGGCTGCGGGACGGGCAAGTGCGCGGGCTAGCAGGTGATCGTCCGACGTTACCAATGCTACGCACTGCTAGGCTCCCCGCCTTGACTCCCCAGATCAGTGTCTGGCCAACCTCCTAGTACGGGCTGTCCGGCGCTCTCCATCGACTTGCGATACGCTAAACAACCTTGTGCCACGCTCGGAAACACGTTTCGAGTCGAGTCCGTATCTATGACTGAGTGCCGCTTTGCTAAGTGATGGCAAGGGCAAAGAAGGGGGGGGCAAAATCATCCAATATGAATTCTTGTTGGAAAGGTCGCCAAGTCTAGCCTCTGATTTCTATGCCGGCGGCTATCATCAGAACTACAGTAACCGCTATCACGACAGCTGTTGTTGTCGCTTGCGTGGACTTATATGCGGATATTGCGTCTCGCAAAGGATTTTCCGCTAGCAATTTGTAGTCCTCGTCATCTAAAAAGCCATAAAGTTTTGTTCTCCATGACCTTCTTGACTCCTCAATTATTCTTAGGAAGTTCTGGTTTGTAGATATGGAAATTGCGTAGGATGAGCCTATGTATATCGCCACGATGGCATAAATTAATGCAAATCCCAGCGTTAAATCTTTTGCTTTTACGCCGTCTAGCGAAAGCCGAATGGCGAGGACGCCAATCGCAATGGCTACATCACGCCATACTGACCCTGCTAGTTCCCGTGACTGTTGAAGAAGCTTCTGAACTTCTTCTGATAACGTTTTTCTGAGGTCACTCAGTGACTTCAGAGTGTCTTTGCTACCTGACCGCAAATGTGCCTTATAAAGTAGTCTTGCAGAATCAAGTGCTATGTTTAGTTTGGTTGGTAAGGCATCAAAAAAATCCGTATCTGCGGGCCACTCTCGTGCCAGTTCCGAGGACAGAAAAGTATGGCGCACTTCTATGTCCTCGCCCTCCAGGTATATCCAGGATGTCGCTTCTTGGAGGTCGGAAAATAAACTGCCAGACGGTGGTGTTTTTCCTAGGTTCAGCTTTCGTGTTGGTTGCCCTGCAATAGCTATTTTCTGACTTTCCCCGTCCATGTAGAGCTCGTTGGGTAGAGCCTTTGCTGTCATTTGAATAGAAATTTCTTTCCAAATAGACACTGCGGGATCTTCATTAGGCTCTGATCCTAATAAAATCCATGGTTCAATCAGGGGGGGAGCCATAAAATTCGAGCTGTGGCTTCTGACCTGTCGCCTCGGGCTATTGCTTTTGTTTTGACTTCTTTCTGGTGCTGTTTTCGCAGATGGTTGAGAGGTCCAAGGTTCAATCGTGAACCATCTTGTTGAGAACGTACATTTAGTGAATCCGAGCCTGACTTCATGTGTGGCTGCGATGAATCCACTGTTATGAAGAAATATCCGCCACCCTTCTCGAGTAAATATGTGTGCAACGCCTGAAATTGCGGAGAATTTAATCGTGATTCGATGTCTCTCGAGCTCAACGCCACATCCAGGCGGAATGATGTCCTGACTCCCGTCTGCGCATTCCAAAGAAAACCATGATTCAATCCCGTCGGACACTGCTTGCCATGCATCGAGTGCTGAACGCGAAAACGTCCCAGATATCGTAAGATGTCCGGGGTTTTCGTTAACGGCAACATCGCTTGCCGAACGGCTAGCTTCAATTGCCTCTTGGATTTTTCTCAGTATCGACATCGTCTCTGGTGATTTGTGATGTGATAATCACAATTTCCTTTCGCCCATCATCTCTATCCTTGATTTCTGGCCGATTGTCCACGTTGAAAGTGATCTGTACCCCTTCGGCTGTTTCAAGGCGTCGCCGAGAAGGTTGTTGAATCTGCTGTGGGTCGATATCAAAAGTCTCTTCGGAAACTCCGTTCTCCTTTAACTTTCGTTTCAGTGTCTTGCGGAGCGGTGAATTCTCAGGAACTTGTCCGAAAATTGCGACAATGAAAGCCTCGCAATCGTCCGGGTCAAAACGATGACCACCTTGTCGGAGTACGTCGAAAATCCGATTCACCCCGCTTCGTTGAACATCTTGATGTAA